>Ga0105249_10000391_pt1 | contig 42954 bp, 40 predicted proteins | sample KBSS44metaG_FD_81522 | JGI IMG/M metagenome (GOLD analysis project Ga0105249, IMG submission 81522) | Switchgrass rhizosphere microbial communities from Kellogg Biological Station, Michigan, USA - KBS S4-4 metaG | ecosystem: Host-associated > Plants > Roots > Rhizosphere > Soil | place...
AGGCCTTGACCACCGCGCCCGGCGAATCGACCGAGGCGGTCTGCGTGTGCAGCAGGCCCACTTTATAGACCGGCACGATGCCCGGCTCGAGCGCGGAGATCGCCTGGCGGTCGAGCAATTCGCTGGCGATGCCGAATTCAGTCAGCAGGGCCTGCTCCTGCTTCGCCGCGGCAACGGCATCGCCGCGCCATGCCTTCAGCCAGCCGGTCTCGCGGATGCGATGCGCGGCGTCCGCTTTCACGATCCATTCCCGATGCAGTTTGAGCGATGCGCCGATCAGCCCGTGCAAGGCGGCCGCCCGCGGCCTGAGACGCGAGCCGGTCGAATTGGCCAGAAAGCGCGCGACCCATCCCGCGTTCTGAACCACCCAAACCGGATTCCACCGCAATGCCGGGTGACGGTTGGTCAGGTATTTCGGCAGCGCCTTCCACAGCGAGGGATTGTTGAGCGGCGAAATCGAGCCGCTGCTGATGATGCCGGCATTGCCGTACGAGGTCTCGCTGCCCGGCTCGCGCCGGTCGACGAGAACGACCGACATGCCCCGCTGCCGCGCGGCATAGGCCGTCGACACCCCGACGATGCCCGCGCCGAGCACAACGACATCCAATTCCGCTTCCGACATCGACTTTCCAAACATGTTCACGGGTAGACTGGCATAAGCCGACGGTCCTCGCGGCGCAATCATGATCTGGCCTGTCGCAGACTTGAGGCGCAGTTCAGAAACCTCTCAAAAGACAAAACAGGATTTTGCGAGACGCATCGTCTCCGAGGTGCCCGAGGAACAGCGCGCGATGTACAAGACGCAGATCGACCAGACGCGCAAGGCGTGGGTCGACATGGCCGGAATGCGTCGGTGAAGGCGACCCTGGAGACGACCTGCAAGCAGACCATGGGTGCGACGAAGGCATCGCTCACGGCTTTTGGCTGCTCGTTCTGATCGGCGTGCGCCGCCGACAAAAGGAGTGGCGCCGGGCGGGCGCCATTCCGTTACGGCGCGGGGCGAGCACGGAATGCTCTCGCTGTGGCTTCACAAATCGATGACGACGTCGCTACTCGGTTGTGAACAGCAAACGAGAAGGTTGCCGCCGGGGGGCCTCTCGAGTGGCTCCGGTCCATAGGCGACCGCGCCCGAAACCAGACCGCTCTCGCAGTTGTGGCAAACACCGGTCCGGCACGACCAGCGGACCGGGACGTCGCACGCCTCGGCCAGCTCGAGAATGCTCTGGTAGTCTGACGCGTTCCAGTGTGCGGCAATGCCGCTGCGCGCGAACGACACCAGCGGGCCGGTGTTGGCGTCGTCGCTGGGCAGATGCGGCGCTCGCGTCGCTACGCCCACGACACCGGGGGTCATCGACTCGCTGCCGTTGAAGATTTCGGCGTGAATCCGCTGCGGCGCCACGCCGAAGGCTGCGAGCGCCTCTTTCATGTCTGCCATGAAGCGCGTCGGCCCGCAGAGGTAGACATCCGCCTCTCGCGGGAGGCCGGCCTCGTCGAAGACTGATCGCGACAGGTGACCGGTAGCGTCGAAATCCTCGCCCATCCTGTCGCGCGAGCCGGGCCTGCTGTAACAGACGTAGCTGCGGCCGTGCGTGAGCGCGAGCATGAGGCGGCGGACTTCGGCGGCAAATGGATGATGCTGCCCGTCGCGAGCGGCGTGCAGCCACAAGACCTGCCGTGTGGAGCCTGCCGCCGCCAGTGCGTGCAGGATCGCCAGAAGGGGCGTCGCCCCAATCCCCGCGCTGAGCAGCACCACCGGCCGCTGTCCGGACTGCAGAATGAAGCTTCCACGCGGCGAACTGACGTCGAGCGCATTGCCCACCCGGACATGCTCCTGCAGAAAGGTTCCAGCCGCTCCATCCGGCTCGATCTTCACGCTGATTCGATAGCGTTCCGTCGAGAGCGGACCCGAGAGCGAGTAGCTGCGAAATAGTGGCGGCCCGCCGAGGGTCCGCTGAAGACGCACGACCACATACTGGCCTGGCAGAGCAGTTCGCAGCAGCTGACCGTCCGCGCTCTGCATCGTCAGCGAGATGACGTCCGCAGACTCATGATTGATCGCCGTGATCGCGAGCGGCCGAAAGCCTGGCGCAGCCGGATGCGCAGCGGGCGGCGGCGCGAGCCCTGCGTTCCCACTGCCCGCGCCAGTCAATTGGCTCTGCAGTAACGCTCCAAACGACGCGCGCCATCCGGACGAGAGCGCCTCGATCCGCAAGGCGCGCTCCAATCGATCGCGCGCATGATCGGGCAAATAGAGCAGCGCGTTGATCTCTGCGACGGTCATTCGCTCGTTCGCCTCTCCCACCTTCACGATTTCGTCGCCGGCGCCCACCTCGCCTTCCCGCAGGACGCGGAAGTAGAACCCCGGTCGTCCGCTGGATGTCAGCAATGCCGGCATCCGCGGCTCGTTCATCCGAATGCCAACGCGATAACAGGTGACGCGGGGTTGAGTGACCTCGAACAGTGCACTGCCGATTTGGTAACGGTCGCCGATGCAAACGGCATCGTCGGGCAAGCCTTCGATCGTGAAGTTCTCGCCGAACTGTCCGTGGACGAAGTCGGTCCTCTTTAGCTGCTCCTGCCAGTAGCGATACGATTCGATCTGGTAGACGAAGACGGCTCGCTGCTCACCCCCGTGACCGGCCAGGTCGCCTTGACCGTCTCCGTCAAGATTCAACCGGCCGATCCGACAGCGGCCACGCACCGGATTTTTCCAGATCCCGGTGTGTACCGTGCGCCCCTTCCACGCGATGTCGCGCGGAAGTCCGACGTTCACCGATAGCAGCCGAGCCATGTCCCGCTCCGCTTTTTGGTAGGTACCCTCATCCGAAGTGCATCAGGCAAGGATTCACTCCGCCTCCGCCGAAAAGTCGCCTCTTGGGAGAACGAGTTCCTCGCAAGGTAATCGCAGCACCAATTCTGCGGAAAACGATTGCGCGTGAACGGGGTCTTGTAGGCGGTGAGATCGTGTTCTGACGTAGAGTGGCGCGCCATACAGAACAGAGAACCCGTATGCTATTGAAATATCTTTATAATGCAATTTCCCGCTTGGCGGATCGACCTATGCGGACTGGCCGGTGCAGCTAAGACAACCCACAGGAAGGCTGCAGGCAAATCGTCAACTTTGGTGGCACCGCCCTTGGCCCGGTGCGACCGTGTCGCCAGCAATTCATGAGACGTTAGACGGCGCCATGTAGCCGTTGGCAGCACACACCTCAAGAATCGGAAGCTCGCGCTCCGCCGGCTTTAAGCTGCTCCAGCAATCCTGGCACTTCGGCCGGTGGCACCGGTTTGCTGAGCAGGTATCCCTGAACTTCGATACAGCCCTCCCGGTTAAGGCAGCGCATTTGCTCTTCCGTCTCGACACCCTCGGCGGTTGTCGTCATGCCGAAGCTCACACCCAGCCCGGCGATCGCCCGGACAATTGCCAGGCTGCCCGCGTCAACCAGCACATCCCGGACGAAGGATTGATCGATCTTGATCTTGTCGAAAGGAAAGCTGCGCAGGTAGCCGATGCTGGAATAGCCCGTGCCAAAATCATCCATGGAGATCCGGACACCCAGTGCGCGCAAATGATTCAGTATCCTGATATTTCTATCGGATTTTTCGAGCAGGACCGATTCCGTGATTTCCAACTCGAGGCGGCTCGCCGGCAGTCCCGACGAAGCCAGCGCGCTCATGACCGTGGAAACAAGGTTCCCCTTGGCGAACTGCAGCGGAGACAGATTGACCGAAACGTGAATTCCATCCGGCCAGTCAACCGCCTCCATGCAGGCCTGTCTCAACGCCCACTCGCCTAGCTGCACGATCAGGCCCATTTCCTCGGCGACGGGAATGAATTCCGACGGCGCCACTGAGCCGCGCTCGGCATGATGCCAGCGCATCAACGCTTCAAAAGCGGTTACCTTCCTGGTCTGCAAGTTGACCAGCGGTTGATAGAACAGGCTGAAGTCGCCCTGGACCAGCGCGGTGCGCATATCCCGCTCCAGCGACCGCCTGGTCTGAGCGATGGCATCCATCTGCGGGTCGAACATGCGGAAAGTGCCGCGGCCGCCTGACTTCGCGCTGTACATCGCGAGGTCCGCGCATTTGAGGACGGTTTCCGCATTCATTTCGCCGGGACGCACAATCGCGATTCCGACGCTCGCGCCCACGGTCACATCGTGCCCCTCGATATTCTGCGGATGAGCGGCAACCTCGATGATGCGTTCCGCAAGCGCGATCGACGACGAAGGTTGGACACCTGATATCTGCAGGATCGCGAACTCGTCGCCGCCAAGCCGCGCAATGCGGTCCCTCGGCGGCAGCAGATCGCGAAGCTTGGCCGCAAGGGACTTCAGAAGCAGATCGCCGACTGAGTGGCCCCCGGTGTCGTTGACGGCCTTAAATCCATCGAGATCCACGAACAGCACCGCAAGCGTTTTGGCCGACTCCTCTGTGAGCGCCTGCTCGAGTTCTTCCTTGAACAGCAGCCGGTTGCCGAGGCCCGTCAGTGAATCGTGATAGGCCAGATATTGGGACCTCGCCTGCAACTCCTCGCGATCTGCGATCTCTTCCTGGAGCCTTTGATTGGCGTCGGCAAGGCGCCTGGTTCGCTCATCGACGCGCGATTCCAACTCTTCGTTTGTCCTGCGAAGCTGCTCGTTCGCGAACTCGACCTGCTGCTCCGCGCGCCTGCGGCTGATCTGCGTATTCACCCGCGCCAATGCGACCGCAAAATCCACCGGCTTCGTGACGTAGTCATTGGCACCGCACTCAAGGGCATCGACAATGTTGGTGCTTTCCGATTTGGCGGTGACCATGATGACCGGAAGCGCTAACGCGGATTTTCGACCTCGAATTCGCTTCAAAGTTTCCATGCCGTCAATTCCGGGCATCATGACGTCGAGAAGGACGAGATCGAACGTTTCCTTTTCGATCAGTTCAAGGGCGGCCAGTCCGGACTCCGCCTCCGTTACGTCAAAGCCGCGCCGTTCAAAACGCCGGGTCAGGAGGGCGCGATTATCGCTGATGTCATCGACAATCAGCAAGCGGGGACGGACCTGAGCATTGCCGGCGATGACGCTCGCGGACTCCGCTGACGCAAAGTCGTCGGTACGCGTCACATTCGTGTTGAGGATGGACATGCTACACCGCCGATGCAATGGCAGCCGCAAACGCGGGCGCGATGGAAGGCTCCTCGGCCGGCTGCTGTTCGCTCATCCAGGCTAGCACACGTATGGTGAAGCAGGATCCCCGACCGGGCTCACTGGTTGCCGAGATGCCTCCGCCCATCAGCGCACAAAGTTTCTGGCTTAGCGCAAGACCCAGCCCCGTTCCGCCATATTTGCTGGATGTCGCTCGGTTGGCCTGGCCAAAGTTCTGGAAGAGTCTTCCGATTTCGGACTCGCTGATGCCTATTCCAGTGTCCTGAACCTGAATCTCGATCCAGTCGCCCGCCTGATGCTTGCGGCGCTGCACCGAGAGGATGATCGTGCCCGCTTCGGTAAACTTCGCCGCATTGCTCAACAGATTGAACGAAGCCTGCCGCAGCTTGGTCTGGTCAGTCGACACGATACCAAGGTTGGACGGGCACCTGACAACGAGCTTGTTTTTCTTTTCGGCAACACTCGGCTGAACGGTAGCGACAACCTCGCGAACCATGTCATTCAGATCGAACTGCTCGATCTTCAGCTCGACATGGTTGGACTCGATCTTGGACAGATCGAGGACGTCGGTCACCAGCGACAACAGATGCTTTCCTGCCGCGTTGATCCGTTCGAGATCCGGCTTCCTTCGGCTGTTCTTGCCCTCGAATTCCACACCCTCGAGCAAGATCTCGCTGAAGCCGATCACCGCGTTCAGCGGCGTCCGAAGCTCGTGGCTCATCTTGGCCAGGAAGATCGATTTCGCACGGTTGGCCTCATCGGCCATGTCCTTGGCCTCTCGCAGGCGCACGCCCGTTTCCCGATGCCGTTCGGCTTCGCGCTCGAGCTCGGAACCCATCGTGATCATGTTGGCGTAATAGATCGCCATCCAGGACATGTAGATCGTGGCGGAGAGGATCGAGATCCACCCGACCACAGAAAGCTGCCCGTGCGACAGAAGCGTCGGAAAGCCCCACAGCAGGTAGGCGAGAACGAAGCCAAGGATGTTGAACGTGAACAGGCCGACGATGAGGATCGGTCGTCCCGACAGATAGAAGAAGCCGAGCAGCAGGCTGACGAGCAACCACGGAAGAAATGGCGAACTGACCCCGCCGTAGAAATAGGCGCCGAACAGTGAGGTGAAAGCAAGCAGCTCAACGGAAATCAGCGCCGATAGCTGCAGGTTCCCGCTCGTCTTGTAGACAAACGGAAGTGTCCAGAACAGCCAGATGCAAACGATGACGGTCCAGCAGGCAGCGCCGCCGTCAGGGTCGCTTAGATAGAGAAACAGACTGATCGACTGCGAAAGTGCCGGCCCGAACAGATGAGTAAATATGAAATTTTGCGCGAGCACCCGCTTGGAGCGCTCGAGCTTGGCTTCCGCCGGAATAAACCAATCGATAAACCTAATGACTTCTTGCCAAATGGGCATATTCGAGCCCCCCACTGATTTATTGCGAGCAAGGTAGCGCACGGCCTTTTAAAAATCGGTTTAGTTATGGCCGCTTGTCGATTAACGCCGTTTTAAGCGAGCCCTGAAACTGTTAGCTGCCGGAGAGTGCACTTTTTCTACCTGCAAAGGTCCAGGCGCGACGGATCGAAGGATCGACAAACCAACTCGCAGAAGCGGACCCAATTCATGAACGCGAAACTTGCAACGGCAATTGCTGCCCTCGACAATCTGGTCAATTATTTCATTCCGTCCCGTATTGCCGCCGATCGCGATACGCGAAACCGTGCGCACGTGTTCCTCGTCAGTCACATCCTGGGGCCGTTCATCGGAAACGTCGTCCCGATTTCGATCTACCTGCTTGATCCCGCGCCCGGATATGACGTGGCGGTGCTTGCGGCGTCGATCACGCTGTTCTGGGTGTTTCCATTCATTCTGCGTGCCGGTGCGCCCTACAACACGCTCGCACTGGTCTCGATCGAGAACCTGATCTTCTGCATTCTCTGGAGCTGCTACTTCTATGGCGGCGTGACTTCCCCCACGCTTGCCTGGGTGCTCGTCATTCCGTTGCTGGCATTTTTTTATTTGGGCTCGTCGAGCAAACTGCGCGCGATCGTAATGTTGATGTTTGCGGCGAACGTGGCGGTATTCAGCTTCTTTTATTCGTATGGTTTCGAAATCAACAACAAGTTGCCGGCCGCCGCGATGCAGGGGCTCGGGCTTGTCTCAACGACGGCGGCATCAATCTATGTGGCAATGATGGCGCTCTATTATGCGAAGATCCAGGCATCGCAGGGCGAGCTTGAAAGCGAGATGCGGCAGCACGTGGCGACGGCATCTGCGCTGCGCGCCGCTACCGAGGAAGCCGAGCGCGCGGGAGCCGCGAAATCCGAATTTCTGGCCAAGATGAGTCACGAGTTGCGCACACCCCTGAACGCGGTGATAGGCTATAGCCAGATGCTGCTCGAGGACGCCGAAATCGAAGGCGACAGGGAGGGCATTGCTGACCTGACCAAGATACACACGGCCGGACAGCACCTGCTGAAGCTCGTCAACGAGGTGCTCGATCTTTCGAAAATCGAAGCCGGCAAAATGGAGCTGCATCTGGAAGAAACAGATTTCTGCGAATTGCTTCGGGATGTCGCCGAGTGGGCGAAGACCGCGGTTGAGGCAAACGGAAACGAACTCGTATGCTCGATCTCCCCCGATCTGGGGACTGCGCTCTGCGATGCCGGCAGGTTTCGCAATGTAGTTGGACAGTTGGTTGATAATGCAGCGAAATTTACCCACAACGGGAAAGTGGAAATTGCCGCGAGGCGCCTAAACCGCGTGGCGGGCGATCAACTCATCGTTGACGTCGTCGACACGGGTATCGGTATCGCACCGGATCAAATGCCGAATCTGTTCGAGAAGTTCACTGTCGCTGACGACTCCAGCACCAGCAAGTATGGTGGTACGGGACTTGGATTGGCGCTCGGCCAAAGGCTCTGCAAGTTGATGGGCGGCAAAGTCACCGTGGAAAGCGAGCTCGGAAAGGGCAGCCGCTTCACGATCAGCGTGCCACTCGTCGAAGGCCGGCGAAAGACCGACCGTTACGCCGCGGCGACGCTCGTTCCCGACCTCAACGACGCAGCTCTGCCTGCGACAGTTGGAACTGCCAATGCATAGGATTCTGCTTGTCGAAGACAACGAAATGAACAGGGACATGCTTACGCGCCGTCTTGAGCGCAACGGCTTTTCTGTCTGCTGCGCTTGCGACGGTCCGACGGGCGTGAATATGGCGGCGAGCGAATTGCCCGATCTGATCCTGATGGATGTGGCGCTCGGCGAAATGGACGGTTGGGAAGCGACACAGCGGATCAAGGCCAATCCGGCAACATCGGCCATTCCCATCATTGCACTGACGGCCCATGCGCTGGCCAGCGATCGCGACAAGAGCGTTGAAGTCGGCTGCTCCGATTTTGACACGAAGCCTGTCGACATGCAGCGCCTGCTCGGCAAGCTCCGGTCGCATCTGCCTTCGGTCGCTCGTGAGAGTCCGGCCGCCTAGGCCCGCGCTCAAAAGCATTCTGCCGAGCGGCTTACGTCGTCCATAAAGAAAGGCGGGGCTTTCGGCCCGCCTTTCTTTATGCGTCGAACTTCAGCGCGGTCAGTATTTCGCGACCACCGGGCCGCCAAACCTGTAATTCACGCGGGCCGTGACGAGATCAACATCTTGACGGATGGCAATCGTGCCGGCGTAAGCGCCGGCCGGGCTGGTAAAGTCAAACGTACGGTCCTGCATGAACAGATGATCGTACTCCACAGCGACCGACCAGTTCGAAGCGAAGCCGAATTCGAGACCGACGCCTACGGTAGCTCCCCATCGCGTGTCGTTCGCAGCGCCGAGAACGATGCCGGTCGCGTTGTCGGTGTAGCGAAAGCGGCTATCGGTGACGGCGCCGCCGCCCTTGACGTAGAACAGTGTATTTTGGACGGCCCAGCCGATCTGGCCGGTGAACAGGCCGAACCCTTCGATCCGTGACCGGTTGGTCGTGGTCGGGAACGGCGGGCTGATCTTGCTGCCGTTGAGGTCGGCCCAGTTACCCTGCGCTTCCAGACCAAAGACCGCGGCGCCTTCCTGCCAGCGATAACCGATTTGACCGCCGGCTACCGCGCCTGTCGCATCGTGGCAGCCTTCGGGGCCGAGCAGCGCAGGGGGTACCGGCGTGGGCGGAACAAGGTCCCAGCAGTTGCGACTTGAGCCCCAGCCGCCATTCGCGCCGATATAGAAGCCTGTCCACGAGAATACCGGAACAGGCGGAATGGGCGGGGCTGCCTTCACAGGCAGTCTCAAATCCGCAGCGAATGCGGGCGCGCAGAGCGCATTCACAACCATCACCGCCGCGACCCGGCTTGAAATTTTGTGGAATGGCAGGCCTTTCAGGACGCCAATCATGGATTTCCTCACTTGTTCCAGATGTATCGGAACGTGAGGGACACATTACGCCATTCATGGTTAACGCCGTCCTTACGCGCACGGCGCCGCAAGGCTTCTCCCGTCCCGTTCCGGCGTTCGACCCGACTTTCTGTGAAGCGCTTAAGGTGGAGACAACCACACACGCATTTTTCCGAAAAACGTCGGAAAATCTCCCAATATCCAACCAGGAATTAATCTCGTCCCGGGCATCCTGTACTCTCGGCAGAACAAAAAAATATGGGTTACGGGATGGCTTCAAACGATTCATACGCTGGCGTTGCGCCGGCCGCCCTGACGGGCAGCATGAGGGACTTCCGCGTCCCCGGTGGCTCGGACCTTTTGGGACGCACCGAAGGTTTCTTCGGCTGGCAGGATCTGCGCCGGCGTCTCGGGCTCTGGCCCTTCTCTCGTGCCACGGAGGACGGTCCCAAGACCGTTTGCTCGGCCCAGGATGACCGGGGCAACAGGATGCTCGGCGTCAACTTCGCTTCGCAGGACTATCTCAGCCTGGCATCGCATCCGGCCATCATGGCAACGGCCATCGAGACTATCGAGCGCTGCGGGGTACATAGCGCAGGTTCTCCTGCGCTCGTCGGCAACACGTCGTACTCGGTTGCACTCGAACGCAAGATCGCCGAGTTTCTTGCGATGGACCATGTGGTGCTGTACCCGACGGGTTGGGCCGCGGGCTTCGGCGTCGTGAAGGGGCTTGTCAGGTCGGCCGACCATGTCGTGATGGACATGCTGGCACACTCCTGCCTGCAGGAAGGCGCTCACGCCGCAACCCAAAACATTCATCTGTTCCGGCATCTGGACAACGACTATTGCCGGAATATCCTCGCCAAAATCCGGGCCAAGGACAAAGAGAACGGAATCCTCGTGATCACCGAGGGATTGTTCTCGATGGATTCGGACACGCCCGATCTTGCTGCCCTGCAGGCGCTTTGCCACGAATTCAATGCGACGCTCGTCGTCGACGTCGCACATGATCTTGGTTGTCTCGGAGAGGACGGCCGCGGCCACATCGGCCTGCAGAACATGCTCGGCAAGGTCGACCTTGTGATGGGGAGCTTCTCCAAGACTTTTGCGTCAAACGGCGGGTTTGTCGCCTGCAAGAGCCGAGCGGTCCAGGAATATCTGCGCTTTTACAGCGCGCCTGCCACTTTCTCCAATGCCCTCTCGCCGGCGCAGGCGGCGACGGTCCTCAAAGCGTTCGAGATCATCGGGTCCGCCGAGGGGCATGCGCTACGGCGCAAGATGCTAGCCAACGTCCTGTCGCTGCGACGCGAGTTGAAGCAGGCGGGCCTCGACTATTACGGCGACCCGTCCGCAATCGTTTGCGTAAAAATGGGCTCGGAAGGCCTTGCACGTCTCGTTTCCAGACGCCTGATCGAACTCGGATTGGTCGCCAACCTCGTAGAATTTCCCGCCGTTCCCAAGGGTGCAGCCCGAATTCGCATGCAGGTGATGGCCAATCACTCCGAGGAAAACATCGCTGACGCTGTGCGAATGCTGGCCATTGCAAAGACGGAAGCGGAACTGGAATTCGACGAGTTGCGGCGGATCAAACACGCAAAGAGCGTCGCAGCATAGGCGCTCGTACCCCGACTCGGCCCTACAGCACTACCCTCTTGCGTCGGGTACTCCGGTGAAAAGCTGACATATTTACCGCACTTCGCCCGCGGAAAGACGGTCGAATGTCCGCCCGCACCCACGGCGGTCAGGGCTTCCTTGTTCGTGTTCTTGTATCAAATGGTAGCGATTTGGCGCGCCACGGCCGATGAAGATGGGCACTACGTGTTCGCCGTAGCGCTATAATGCAACATTCAATTTTGTTCGACTGCCTTGCGACAGGACGGGAAGGAGGTACCGTGCCGAAAACGATCGCGGTATTGGGCTCTGCCCTCTTCTTTGCGGTCGCGCCCAGCTCGGTGGCGGGGCTCGTTCCATGGTGGATTACGCGTTGGGAGTTTCAGCCGCCCTTCTTCGATCTCGAGGCGACGCGCGCCGTCGGGATCCTGTTGATCGTCGCCGGTCTACCCGGGCTTGTCGACTCGTTTGCACGCTTTGCGCTGCAAGGATTGGGCACGCCGGCGCCGATCGCACCGACGGAGAACCTCGTGGTGACGGGTCTCTATCGCCACGTGCGCAATCCTATTTACGTTGCCCTTGTCGCCATCATTCTGCGCCAAGCGGCCTTGTTCGGCGACCAGCGCCTTCTTGCGTACGGTGTGTTGGTGTGGCTCGCCTTCCACGCGTTTGTCGTGGGGTACGAGGAGCCGGTGCTCGTTCGTAGCTTCGGAACGGAGTACGAGGATTTCCGGGCCAACGTCCCGCGCTGGATTCCGCGGCTCACGCCCTGGCGAGCCGCACGACGCCGGAATCATTCGTGACGCGGGCGCCGCCGCGGGAAGGGCGTGGTAGCGTGCCCTGTCGTGAAATGGCGCGCCCCAGTTGATGAAACTGATAACTACGTTTCCGCCGGAGCGCTATGATATTTCAGCCGTTCGTCGGTGGACACCGCCGTGAGCGGCCGAGAGGCGCAGAAACCACTACGAAAACGTATGTGCCAGTACCAGCGTGTCACTTCTATACTATCAGGACTATCAGCGCGCTGCTTTGCGCGTTGGCCGGCGCTTTGCACCCGGCCCCGCGGCGTCGCTCAGCGCCTCACCGACCGCTCGCACATCTGATCGGCCTAGCCAACGACGCGCTGTCACGCAAGCCCGCATTGCCCGCCGGTCCCGCTCTGGTCGAGCCGCTCAACGATGACCGCCGCGATCACGCGGACCACCCCGCGCAAAAGATCCGCCACCCCCGCAACGTCCGCATCCTGCCGCCGTCAAGGGATTTTCATTGATCGGACTATGCTGGAACGTCGATCTTCTCTTTCGCGAGAACCTGCTGTACAGCCGGACGCTGCAGCAAGCTGCTCTTCAATGCCGTAAAATTCTTCAATTCGTGCGCCGGATAGCCCCTGCGTAACGCCCAGACATAGAAAACGAACAGGTAGGGATCGGCGACCGAATATTGATCTGAAAACCAGCGCCGTCCTGCCAGTCTCTCGTCGATCTGCTTGAGATAGCCGTCGAAGGTATTGCGACCCGTTTCCTGTATGACGGAGAACGCCGAAGAGTCCGTCGAATAGCGTTCCGGTCGCCACATATGCGCAACGGCTGGATGCACGCTTGCTGCCAGAAAGCCGATGAGAGAGAGAATTCGGGCCTCGGCGATCGGGTCGGCTGGCCACAATCCGAAGCGTTTGCCGAGATAGGGAAGGATCGCGGTGTTCTCTGCCAAAGGCTCGCCATCGTCGAGAACCAGTACTGGCACCCGGCCCTGAGGATTTAATTTCAGATATGCCTCTGATCGTTGCTCCTTGTCGGCGAAGTTAACCCGCTGCGCCTCATATTTCTCGCCGCTCTCCTCCAGCACGATATGCGCAGCCATCGAACAAGCCCCAGGTGTAAAATACAGTTTCAGCATAAAATCTTCCTTCGCTGGAAAAATCGGTGATCCGACGGTTTGTTCGCTCTAGCAGCACGCTGAATAAAGGCGCCCGCGCTGATCGGCTGACACCGATCCGGTCGGTAGTCCGGGGCGCTGTCCACCCACCAGGTGCCGGATAGGACGAACGCCATACGATCGGTGAGATAGGTGTGCGGCGCGCTTTGGCGCGACCGGCCGATACGAAACGGGCCGCAGGGAAAGTCGCGCGGTCCGGGATATCCCGCCGCCTCCTCGGCGGCGCGAAGTGCGGCCAACGACGTGCCGTCGATGTCGGCGGCGTCGCGCGCGGAAGTGACGCCATGTGCAAGGTTGAGCAGCTGGAAGTAGCTGGTCAGCTGCAGGGGGTTTGCCGGCGGCATGTGGCCGTGCATGTCGACGAGGCCGGGCAGGACATACATCCCACGGTAGCGGCGCAGGTCAGGGCCCGACCGGGCGCCGGGCGCAACGACATGTCCATCCCGGACGCGCAACGTCTGATGGACCTCGTGGGCACCACCGGGATTGATGATGGTCACGTCCTCGATCGTGAAAGCGTCCGCCACCGGTTTCACGGGGGCGGGCGGCGCGAAGGCCTCCAGCACGACGATCACGCCGATCAAGGCGAGGCCGAGCAGCGCCGCCGCCGCCACAAGGAACGTTCTTGCAATCCTGGAATTCATTCCGGCCCACCTCTTTGGCCGGGAACGTACCATTGGGCCACGGCGACGCCATTGGCGGAATCGACAATAAAGTTGTAATTTCGTCCAATGACGGCGATTGACATCCTGGTGCTGAATACGACCGGCGCGGCAGCGCTTGGGCTTGTACTCGACGCGTTCGATGCGGCCGACAACGTCGCGGGGTCGGGGCCCTCGAAGATGTTCGACTGGCGCGTGCTGACGCCCGGGTCCGACCACGTCGAGTTGAAGCATGGCCTCACTTTGCCAGCGCAACCTCTCGCCGCAGCCCGACCGCGGGAATTGGTGATCGCGCTGGGGATCGGCGCTCCCGGGCCGGAGGCGGTTGAACGACGCGTCGACGCGGACGACGCCAGGGCGGCGTCCCGATGGCTTGGGCAGGCGCACCGCAGGGGGGCCGAGGTCGCGGCGGGGTGCACCGGCGTCTTCCTCCTCGGCGAGGCCGGCATCCTCGACGGCCGCGCCTGCACCACGACCTGGTGGTTGGCCGGCGTCCTCGCGCGGCGATGTCCAAGAGCGGTCGTTCGCGCCGACGAGATCGTCGTGCACGATCGCGGCGTTTGGACCGCCGGCGCCGTGGTCTCCCAGCTGGACCTGGCGCTGGCGCTGATCGCACGTCACGGCGGCGAACCGTTGGCCGCGGAGACGCGACGACGCCTCGCCGCGCCCACTCGCCTGTCGCAGGCGCCGTATATTTCGGCCGTGGCCATGGCCGCGGGCGAGGAAGATATCTCGAAGCTGGAGGCCTACTTGGCGTGCCGGCTGGAGGCCCCCGTTGCGCTCGCAGACGCAGCGCGGGCGCTCGGCGCCTCGCAGCGGACCCTCGCGCGGCGCGTGCGGGCAGTGACCGGCCTTTCACCCAGCCGGTTCATCCAGAAGATCCGCCTGAACGCCGCCCTTCGGTTGATCGAGAGCACGCGGATGCCGCTTGCGGAGGTTGCGGCGCGCGTCGGCCTCGCCGATGCGGCGGTCCTGCACCGGCTGGTCGTCCGGCACACAGGGTTAGCGCCTGGCCATTTCCGCGGAGGGCGTAGCCCGAACTCGGAAGGAATGGGCCGAGCCATCGTCGAGTGACACAGCCGGCCTCAGCACCACCGTCGGCGTCCGAGGCGCGAGCAGGCTCACCTTCGCATGTGAGGCGAAGCTGTCCGCAGCCGCACGAAGCAACCCGGCTGGTCATGGCACACCCTTGTTGGCGTTTTCAATGTAGGTGTCGCGCCCGAAGAGATTCGAACTCCTGACCCCCAGATTCGTAGTCTGCAGACAACGCCAGCCGCATTAACCCAATAACAATCTAGAGCAATCACGCCCCTTGTTAAGCAGCGACGGCGCGCCACTTTCTGTCGATACCTTCAGATTAATTTTAAGTGGAGCAATCATGAGCCATCACGAACCCTCTGCTTCCGCACTCTCATCTGCTTCCATATTGCTTCCGCAGGCGGACCTCTTGCCCGCAACCAAGCGCGCCGGCACCTTTACCAAGGCTACCGTCCGTAAGATGCTTTGCTCTGCCGGACAACAGGAAAGATTATTTTGGGATTCCTCCCTGCGGGGCTTCGGTATACGAGCGCTCCGGACTGGACGTCGGTCCTGGATATATCAATACCGAGACGAGCATGCGCGTACCAGACGCATGGTTCTCGGGGACGTGTCCGCAGTCAGCCTAGAAGCGGCTCGTGAGGCCGCGCGCCAAAAGGCTGCCAGTGTCGCGCAAGGGGCAAACCCGTCCGCTGAACGAAAGAGAAAGCGCACCGCCGGAACCGTGATCGAGGTTGTTGAAGGGTATCTTGCCTACGCAAAGGCGCGACAACGAGCCCGATCCTTCCGTGAGACAGAACGGCACCTTCGTATTCACGCCGCCCCTTTGCACCACGACCGCGTCGAGTCGGTGCGAAGGAGTGATATTGCCGCCCTATTGGCCCGAATAGTTGAGAATTCTGGGCCGATAGCCGCGAACCGTCTGCGCGCGGCCCTCAGCGCGTTGTGGACATGGGGGCTTCGAACAGGACTGATCGATGCCGATATCAATCCGGTGGCATTCACCGCCCGACAATTGGAAAGGGCGCGAGATCGCACGCTGAGCGGCGCCGAATTGAAGGCTATCTGGCATAGCACTGGCGACGGCAAGGATTATTCCCGCATCGTCCGCCTGTGCCTTCTAACGGGTTGCCGCAGAGAGGAGATCGGCGGCCTTTGGTGGGATGAAATCCAAGACCATCGTATCGTATTTGGTTCCGACCGCATGAAGGGAAATCTTTCCCATGAGATCGCACTGTTACCGATGATCGCATCGATCCTCCCGAACCGCCCAGATGATCCGAGCGGCTGTGTGTTCGGTAGGCGCGGCAGTGGCTTTTCAGGCTGGAGCAAAGGCAAGACCAACCTTGACGCCAAAATCGCGGGTCTTGGCTTGGAAATGCCTGCTTGGGGGCTACATGATCTACGTCGTACCTTCTCAACCAGACTGCACGACTCTGGCGTGGAGCCTATCGTTATAGAGGCGGTGCTCGCTCACAAACAGCAGGGTGTGGCGGCTGTCTATAATCGCGCATCATTTCGTGACGCAAAGAGAGCAGCCCTAGTACGCTGGCACCAAATCTTGGCTGAGATAATTGCATGAAAAATAGAAAGGACGAATTGCAGATCACCATCGAAAAGGACGTGCCAATTGATCCGGGTGTGATCCTACCTGCGGACGTTCAGGCCACAATCGCTCGCGGCGAGGCCGCGTTAAGCCAGGCGCGATCTGTAAGAATTGGCAAAGCGGCCCCCGGCGCGGCAATCCCCAAGATTATCACATCAGTCGTGGACAAAGAGGTTCAGGATTCTCGCGACGCTGTGCTCGACGCCAGAGAGCGAAAATCGAAGGGTAATCGTCAGCAACCTCCAATGATCGGTCGGCTGCGGGCCGTCGTGATCTTGGTAGACAGCCTTGAATCCGATGGCGTCCCTTTCGGGGTTGGCCCGAACAGCAAGATGAACAAGGCGGTTCACAGCTGGCTAAATGCAAGGGCTGAAAAATCAGCTGACCCCCGAAAATCACGACAAAAGGCAGTCACGCAAGGTGCTGTTCGAGAATTGCTGAAGCAAGTTAGATCGCTTCGACCATGATTAATTTACCCCCCTACGCGGATTAAATTGCCCCGTGTTAGGCTGCAGCTTGTGAACTAGCGTGAGCCCTCAAGACTTCACGAGGGCTTACGATGCACAATCTCTTTGATCCGATTCTCAGCGAGGAAGAACTCGCGAAATGGCTCGCTACCTCGCGTCCGACCTTGCAACGCCAGCGATCGGACGGTAGCGGCCCCCCTTCGTCCAGCTCAGCGAGCGCCGCATCGGCTACCGAAAATCCGCGGTCGAAGACTGGTTGATGGCGCGAACGATCAACCGCGTCGGGGCGTTGGTTCCCCCGAGGCATGCTCTTGAGCCGGTGGCCAAAATTACTGCCGCGGCAACTTCCAGTGACTTCGAGACTAGCTATGCTAACGCGGCCACACTCACGTTGCGCACCAATGGGGGCGCAACGTGAGTAGATCAGACAACATCGCAGGGACCGCAACAGAACCATCGCCGACTGCTCAGTACCTTGATCAAAGCGTGGACATCGAAACATTACCAATCCCGATAGCGCGGTTCCGCGGACTTATGGAGGTCGTACCCGAGCAAGAGACCATACTTCCCGGACGGACTGCACTCATAAGGGAGATTGCGCCGGATCCGGCACCGGTATTCGTGCACAAGAACCAAGTGCCTTACTACATAGCCGGTACATTGAAAGAAGCCGAACTTAAGAATCAAAAGCTCCGCAAGTGCCGGCTTAGGCGTGGACAAAGCACGATTGGCAAGCAGCGATCAGGGTCCCACATTCAGAGCCTCGGTCCAGCGCTTTTCTTGGACGACGACGGCGACGTGTTTGCTCGCGAGGCTTGTTTGCGCGCGCTCGGAGCGGCGGCCGTAATCTACTCGTCATACTCATTTGGCTCCCTCAAGGGCAGTTCCACCGAACCGTCAGTCGGCGGTCGGGTCGTTTTATTTCTGAGTAAAGAGGTTTCCCCCTCTGAGTACGGTCTGATCTGGGATGCTACCAATCACCTGTTGGGCGGCGGGTTCGACGAGCATGGGCGGTCATCTGCGCTGTGTTACGGCCGTCACGCACGCCCAAGCGACCAAGCGCCATTTCGACGTCTAGTCCTTGACGGGGCCGCGCTCGACACGGAGGCACTTCTTGAACTTGGCAAGTCCCTGAAGCCGGAACGCGGTGGGGAAGTTCCAAAACAAACAGGCAAGGGCGTTCGGAAGCGAATCCTGATCGATGAGTTGGAAAAAGCCCAGCTCATGGGCAAACTTCGATCGTCGGACGATTACGGCGAATGGGTAGCTGGCGCAGCGGCTTTTAAGCGTGCATTTCCTGATGATTTTGAGGCCGCATTCCACTGCTTCGACGCATGGTCTACCTGCTCAACGAAATACCCCGGGACCGACCCTGCACGAAGGAAGTTTGACCAAGTAACTGCTGACTACGAGGGGACTGCCGCCCCCCTTACGCTTGATATGCTGCATTGGCGTGCGCGGCGCCGCGCTGAGGCGATCATCCGTGCCCTATACCCGACGGGGCCGAAGGCCGCTGCATTGGAGGATGTAGCTCCCGCGAACACGGATGCTGCAACGATCTGGCCGAAAGGTGGAGAGCCCATACCGCCAAATACAATAAGTGCTGATGATGGAATCGTAGCGTTAGAATATCTGCTCCACTGTTGGAGCGAGAAGGCTTGCCAATCAGTATTAGCAGCGTACGAGATTCCCCAGGAGGCGCTGGATGAGGCGCTGCGACGCAACGACCAAAGGTGCGAGAAAGTCGAATTAGCCGGACGATTCTTGCACCGATGGGACGGCAAGGACCTCGCCGCTGATACGGCCGCGCTAGCTGATGCGATCGTCGCGGCCGACCCGCGGCTGTATCGCATTGATAGCACGCTGGTCCGTATCTCTGCGCCGGTAACAGATGTCGCGACAGCAGCGCGTGTTCGCAAATTGCATAATTATAGAGGTCGTCCAGGAGAGGTCGGCGACCCGGCGCTTCACACAGGGGAACGTTTGGTGCCCATACTGCCCTCTGACACCGAGGCCTTGCGCGAGATCATCTCCGAGCATATCGCAACCAAACGCCGTATTAATGACGGGACGAAAAAGGATCCGATTTGGCGTGAGGAGATCGCATCATTTCCCTTCAAGCCCGGGACAGCGCTTCACGTGGGACCTGACGCCAGCGTACTGAAAGATTTGTGCAAACGTATCTTGGTCTCAAAGGTTCCCGAGATCCTCGGCGTCATCACCGCGCCCGTCATGCCCGACCCCCCATCTTCAACGAAACCAGACGATCTAAGCAAAGCCGCTGCGGTCCGCCTCATTAAAAGCCAAGGTTTTGATGCCACAAGCGGTCTCTACCTATCGTCGATGGGTACCGTCGTTGATGTTTCCGAGTCCCCTTCGGAAGCCGAAGTGGAAGCCGCGGCACACCTTCTGCAGCAACCCTGGATCGACTTCCCCTTCGTTTCGCCCGGTGAGGACTTGCAGCCCGATGTGTCCCGAAGTGCAGCAATCTATTCAATGTTTATAGCCGCGAACAGGCGGGCGTTAGACATCGCACCGGGCACCGCAATCAGTTCCCATGGCGAAGGGATGTCGAGCGGCAAGACGTTGGCCGGTGAAGTCATCTGCACGATCGCAACCGGAAACATACCCACACCGATTTCGCTCAGCCCTGATTTTTCAGAGCAGCGAAAGGAGATAATCAGCCACCTCGTTGAGGGCGATGGGTGTCTCTTTATGGACAACGTCGCAAACGGCGCGCGCTTCGATTCAGCACCCCTCGCCATAGCAATGACAAATCCACGCTTCAAGGCGCGTCTACTCGGCGCTAATAAACAAATAGAGGCCAGCACTCGGACAATGCCGGTAGCAACGGGCAATGCCCTAAATCTAGCCGGCGATTTGGCCTCGCGGTTCATGTTGGCTCGAATTGACACCGGCCTCGAACGACCGGAAGACCGAAGCGTCACCGGTTTTAAAATTCCAGACCTGCGCAGGTGGATCGTAGAGCATCGCCAGCAACTTGTGGCCGCAGTTCACACGATAGTCCGAGGCTATTTGCAAGAATGCCGCGCTCGCGGAGAAACACCTGGGCATGTGGCTGATCGCCGAGAAGTTAGCGGCACTCGGTTCGGAGGACGCTGCGATGTGCTGCGCGATGCGTTTATCTGGGCCTTTCCAAATCTGCCAGATCCGTTTCTTAGCTTTAAGGCAAGCGCGGCCAATTCCTCGACCAAGGTGGAAGCCGCACTCGTACTCGCAGTGCTTGACCGAATGATGGCTGTGGAGACGGGGAAAAAGTTCGCACCTGATTGGGCGAAACTCCCCCTTACAGCAATAAAACCGCCAGAGCAATTGAGATGGAAGCAGACTTTTCGGGCGCGCTGGAGGCACTTGACTCCAGATCAGCACCGACGCCGCTATCAGACAACTGACTTGAATCAAGCAGAGAGGCAAGCCTGGGAACGATTTCGGGACCGGATCCAATTGCGGTCTGGACGCTACGAAGTGCGTGCTGGTCGTGCGCGTTTCACTAGCTCGGAAATCATTTCGTTGCTCCCCATAAACGATAGGGCAATTGTGGAGGGAGCAATGCATCCCAAGGCACTCAATCCGATTTCGTTCTCTAAGTGGCTCAAAGACCGCCTATTGGACGCGCCGATCGATGGGCTCGTCCTCCGCTCGGCGAATGATCGGAAGAAGCAGGCGTGCTTTTGGATCAAGGCCCGGTGACGATGCCATCGGAGTTAGCTGGCAACGCGTGCGGGGACGCCCAGGTCGATGCAGGAGATGCAGGAGATGTCATCCTGCTCTACTAAGGAAATAGGAGGGGACAGGATATGGGATATATTTACTATAGAAAGGGTGTGAGCGATCTCCGGCATCTCCGGCGCGCCTCCGTCGCTGCTGATGGCCCTGGTGGGCTGACCGCCCTGCCACTCCGCCACCAGCGCACGATCGCTCCACGCCATCGCGGTGCTCACGTTCTACCCACCTGAGTCGCGCGGACAACCACTTCATTGGTCGCGTGGTTACCAATTTTGATCAGATGCATGAGTACAATACCTAAGACGGACCAGCCGCGACGAAAGCGATAATAGGAGGCGTTTATGTCACTGATTGCAGAACTTCGTCGCGCGCAGGCCGAGGTGCTGGGCCACCAAGACGATCCTTGGAGAAGCGCACTCGAGCGCGCTCTGCCGGGCAATGTGATGTGCACCAGCACGGTGGCTCTTCTCACGTTGCTGGACTTTCCGATCACCACGGGTAACGCGCGCCGCTTGGCCCGAACCATGAGGTCCATGGGCTGGGTCGGGATCAAATCGCGAAAGTTGCCGCCTGGAGGGTGGCGCTCTACCGAATGCCGGGGCTGGTCACGCGCTCTTCACGAAACGAAGAAGGCGGCAAGCCATGTTTCATGACGACGATCATCCCGACGTAACGCTTCGCGACTGGAAGGCCTTTTGCAACCAGTTTTCGCCATATTTAATCGAAGAGGTGATCGACCGACGCGGCGCAAATCTACCCGCATGGTTCGTGCCGCTCGCGCGCGGCATTGGCATCCCCAGTTCTTACCTACTTGATCGAGCAGGCTATAGGCCCGGCACCAGTCATCGACCGGGCTGGTTCAAGTCGTATCGTGAACAGCTGTGGAAGGCCTACGGCGAGGATTACCTGATAGTCGAACAGTGTCAGTATTATTGGAAAATCAATCGCTCCGGCACGCCATCTCGACCGCGGGGCTTCATGAACTCTACCTTGGTCCATCAATTCGGCTCAACGCCAATTCTTGCCAGGACCTATCACGAGGCGACCTTCTTGGCGGAATTTTGTTTTCACAATGGCCTACCGCCAGGGCTCCGCTGGGTCCAAGAATGCCCCGACGACTTGAATGAGGCAATTGATTTCGCTCAAAATCGTCGTATCGACGAAAAATGTAAAAGCGAGACGAACCAAACAATTGAACGGCACCATCTGAAAGGTGAGACGGTCGAACGTCCTCCCTCGCGATACTTGGCCGTTTGCAGGCGTCTGAGCTAGGTCCGTTCGTCCCCGATAACAGACGTTCGGGGTCGGGGCAGGTCCCTTTCGTCCTGACAGACGATCTGCCTAACCACCGAACATACGGTCGAGCAGCGACGAAAGTTGCTGTCGAGCCAAACAGGACTTGCAAGGGATGTCTGTCAGTTTCGGACGTCCGGACGGCCGGGCAGTTACGGCCGCGGCGAGCGCGGCCGGGCAGGTCCGTTTTGTGCCCCAAATCCGGACTCATGCACCGCAACAAACACGTCATTATTGGATCACCTCGTCGGCTGCATTACTCTGGCAGCGCCGCTTTTCCCAGACCCTCATACAGCCGCTCCCGCTGCGCTAGAAAAACTGCGTTGTCGCTCTGGACCTCGGCACGACACTTACCGATGCGGAAGTTGGGAGCCAGCCGTCGCCCAATCGTACAGACCTCCTCCGCTTCCTTTTTGCGACCCTGAAGTGCCAGAGCAGCCGCCAGATAAAAGTAGGCGATCTCGTGATTTGGAGCGAGCGCGATTGCCTTCCGTAAACGGTCCACTGCTTTATCAAGCCTGCCGAGATGGAGATCCGCCAAGCCAAAGGTGGTATACCAAAGTCCGAGCAGCGGATCGCGCGGGCTGATCCGCATCGCTTCGGTCACGTGGCCCTCAGCCTCCTCCGCGCGTCCAAGAAAGATCTTAATCCACCCGGCCCTCACGTGTACGTGTGGCAGGCCGCGATCCAAGCTGATGGCGAGCTCGATTTCGCGCAACGCCAGTTCTGGTGCGCGCAAGGCCATCAACACAAAAGCGCGCTCAAAGTGTGTCCGGGCGCTGTTTGGCGTCAGCTCCAGCGCTTTGGATACTGCAGCCTCGGCCAGACGAACTTGCTCGGCACGCGCATCGGACATGTAGGAGTTGACTTCCCACATGTGGGTTTCGACCAAACCCATGAGCGCGTCAACGTTCGTGTCGTCGGCGCGGAGCGCTTCCTCAAAGATGCCACGTGCTTCGCGTGCTCCGCTAACTGACAGTTTCTGAAAGAAAACCGCGTGCCCTCGCTGCTCGAGGTCGATCGAATCCAACTCGGTTGGCCTCTCGCGTTCCACACGCCGGGTTTCCGCTGCCACCAGCTGGAGGTCCATAGCCCGTGCGAGCCGCGCTGTGATCTCGTCCTGCATATCGAAGAGGTCCATGTGCGGCTTGTCGAATCGCTCGGCCCAGAGATGTGCGCCTGATTCTGCGTCGATGAGCTGCGCATTCACGCGCAGGCGATCGGTGCCGCTCTGAACGCTGCCTTCCAACACATAGCGAACTCCAAGCTCGCGGCCGATTTGGCGAGTATCCACGGCTTTGCCCTTGTATGCGAGCGCTGTCTTGCAGGCGACAACGAAAAAATCGGGTAGGCGCGATAGATCTGTGGCCAGATTTTCTGTGATCGCGTCGACAAAGTCGTCCAACCCCTTGGTGCCGCCCAGATTGGCGAAGGGCAGCACCACGATCGACAAGCGTGGCTGACCACGCCGGCCCCGTGGCGGCGCTGTCAATGACGCGGTGGATGAAATGTCGACATTACGGACGCGCAACCTATAGACTCGCACAAGCTGAGCAATGTTCTTCAGCTGCTGTTCGCCTGCGTCCTCGAAGTCGATGTCGAGCTGGCGTTGTACGTACTCTTGAACGCGAGCCGAAACGCAGATGCCGCCGGGCTCCGCTATCCCTTCTAGACGTACTGCTACATTCACCCCATCACCGAAAATGTCACCGCCATCGATGATGACATCGCCCACATTGATGCCAATGCGGAACTCCATCCTCTTCTCCGGCGGCATGCCGGCGTTGCGTTCGGCCATGCCGTGCTGGACGTCGAGGGCGCAACGCACGGCATCCACCACGCTATTGAATTCAGCCAACAGTCCGTCGCCCGTGTTCTTGACAACGTGTCCGCGGTGTTCGCTGATCTTGGGGTCGATCACGGCACGCAGATGCCCCTTCAACCGAACGTGCGTTCCCTCCTCGTCCATGCTGGTCAGCCGGCTGTAGCCGACCACATCCATGGCGAGGATGGCAGTGAGCCGTCGCTCTACGCGCTCCGTGGCCATGCTTTTCTCCAGGTGGGCGGAGGGCAGACTACTCACCTTCGGTAGCAGAGGCCAGCAGTCGGTCATGAAGTACCGACGTTGTGAGGCACGCCAACCTCGGTGGATATCACCCGACAACCCCGGCGGGGCACAAGCCGATGGCATGGCATTCCCTGTGGACGGACATCGTGAAAATGTCTCACATTGCAGGCTTGGTTGGAGGCAGAGGTGGGCCATATGGGTCCATTGCCTCCATACGGGGTCATCGCCTTGCCGGATGCTTCCTGGTACTCTACCTTTAGTAAGGTCGTTAGGAATCCATTTAATCCGTCGGCGGACGTGTGCCTGTCGCAATAATTGCAAAGGGAGATCACTGATGACGCCTTGGGAAATCCGTACTATCGAGTTCGCAAACTGCAATTGCGCTTACGGTTGTCCGTGCCAATTCAACGCATATCCCACCCACGGAAATTGTGAAGCCGTCGTGTGCAATGAGATCACCGAAGGACACTACGGCGACGTCAAGCTTGACGGTCTACGCTTCGGTGGTGTCTTCCAGTGGCCCAAGGCCATTCATGAGGGCAACGGCAAGGCCCAACCTTTCGTCGACGAACGCGCGAGCCCCGCCCAACGCGAGGCGATCCTCAAAATCATGTCGGGCCAAGATACCGATCCATTCGCCACAGTGTTCGCTGTCTTTGCGTCTACCTTAACGGAAGCCTATGATCCAATTTTTGCGCCGATTGAGTTTGATGTCGACGTCGACGCCCGCAAGGGCCGGTTTGTCGTAGCTGGTGTCGCGGAGTGCGTCGGCGAGCCGATCAAGAACCCTGTGACCGGTGCTGAGCATCGTGCACGCATCGATATCCCGCATGGTTTTGAGTACGAAATCGCCGAGATGGGAAGCGGGACGGCAACAACGCAAGGAAAGATACAGCTGAAATTGAAGGACAGCTACGGTCAATTCGCGCGCCTACAGTTGAATAACCATGGCGTCGTAAAGAACCGCGCTGTGTAGTCGGACACCGTGGCACGGGACACGACTGTCACCGAGGCACTGCTGCGCCGTGAGAGATTGCTCGTGCTCGCTGGTCTGCTGCTCATCACGGCGCTTGCATGGTGGTGGGTAGTGATCGGTTCTGGCACGGGCATGAGCGCCTATTCCATGACAACGTGGCGCTTCCCACCACCTTTACATATGGCGAGGGTCGATATCTGGTCGCCAAGCTATGCGCTCGTCATGTTTTTCATGTGGTGGACCATGATGATCGCTATGATGATCCCGAGCGCGACCCCCACGATCCTGCTCTATGGCCGTGTCTATCGCCACGAGCAGCGTCAGGGCAAGCTGCCAGCCCGCTCCGTACCGACATTTGTCTTTGTGCTCGGCTATCTTTTGTCGTGGGCCGCATTCAGTGGGGCCGCTACAGGGCTGCAATGGGGTCTGGAGCGGATTGCCCTCGTACACCAGATGATGATGTGGAGCATCAATCCCATCTTCACCGCCGCACTGCTAATAGCATCCGGCCTCTACCAGCTCACGCCGCTGAAGACTGTATGCCTGGAACATTGCCGATCTCCCGCCCAATATCTTGCGCAGCACTTTAGACCGGGCGCCACTGGCGCATTCCGTCTCGGTTGGAGGCACGGCGCCTATTGTCTTGGTTGCTGCTGGTTTCTGATGGCGTTGTTGTTCGCCGGGGGAATCATGAATCTAGTGTGGATTGCGGGACTTGCGGTCTATGTCCTTATCGAGAAGGTCGCTCCCAATGGGCAGCTGATTGCTCGGATGGCAGGCGCAGCCATGATACTCGTTGGCTTGTGGGTGGCAGCAGGGAGCTATGGTTCCTGAACGAGATATCGATTTGCCTCCTCCTGATCGACGGTGATCCGACATGTCTACGTCAGACCGTGTCGGCTATCGATACTATTTTGACAACCCAATAGGCTCTGTGGGCGGCCTCCACGAACGGGGCCGCCTGTCTCGGTTGGGTCAAACTGAGAAAACTCAGTGCGAGCATATGTTCCGGGTTGCCCCCGATAGGTCTTCTAGCAAACGTACTGAGCAAGGTGAAAACGTAGAACGCTTTTGCCCGCTAACGTCCCATTCGAAAGCGCCGCAATGGCGACGAGCCTCACCCCTGACGATCTGCCTAATCACCAAGACAGACGGTCGCGCTTGCGACGAAAGCTGCGCCGGGGCCAATCAAGACTTGCAAGGGATGTCAGTCAGTTTCGGACGTCCGGCGGCTACGGCCGCTTTAACCCCGATAGCTGACATGGCGAGCGCGGCCGGGCGATAACCAACTCGCATTGAAGAGTTGCACGTGTTGTCGTTTCGTCACCGCACTCGCAGGACGACGCGTCCTTGCACGCTTCGATCCGCAATGGCGGTCATCGCGTCGGCGGTCTGCTCGAGCGGAAGCACGCGGTCAATGCGCGGGCGGAGCTTGCCTTCGGCGACCCATGCCATGATCATGTCCGCCGCGCGCGCTCTTTCGTCGGGAACACGCTCGGCCCAGGCGCCGGTAAACGCACCCAGAATCGAATAGTTCTTCAAGAGCGGCAGGTTCATTGCCAGCGACGGAATCTCGCCACTGGTGAATCCGATCGGCATCAACCGGCCGTTCCAGCGCATGAGACGCGCAAGCGTCGCGAAGAGGGTCCCACCAACATTTTCGAAGCAGATATCGAGACCCTCGCCACCTGTTAGGGCTTTCACCCGTTCGCGCACGTCCTGGCTTGAATAGTCGATGACCTCGTCTGCACCGTACTCGCGGACGACAGACACCTTGGCGGCGGACCCAACAGCGGCGATGACCCGCGCACCGAGCAAATGGGCAATCTCAACGCAAGCCAGGCCGACGCCACCGGCGGCGCCCGTCACGAGCACCGTTTCGCCGGCCTGCAACCTCGCACGATCGACCAAGGCATACCAGGCCGTGAGATAGCCGTGCTGTATTGTTGACCCAACAACGAAATCTACATTTTCTGGAAGACGGGCGCTGTCTGAGGCCTTCGCGGTCATGCGCTCCGCAAGACTACCGAACCAAGCCGAGCAGGCGACCCGATCACCGGGACGAAACCGCTGAACATTTTCGCCGCAGGCGACGACAACCCCGGCGGCGTCCATTCCCGGTACGTAAGGGAGAGCCGGCCGCTTCTGATAGCCACCGCAAATCATCAAGTGATCGGCGAAGCTGACGCTGGCCGCATGTACATCGATCAAAACCTCATCCGCCCCGGGCCGAGGTTCAGCCGCCTCACCGATGCTCAACGCCTCGATCCCGTGGAAGCCGTTGCAGAGTACCGCGCGCATGCATTCCTCCGTGGTCTAGCCTTACGGCAGCCGCAGCTTCTCTATGTCTTTCCGAGCTGAACCTGCCGATCGACGACAATCCAGATGGCACGGCCGACCGCAAGCAGCTTCTCCTCTTCACCAAACAGCGCCGCCTCGGCGATGAGACGCCGGCCTTCGCAGCCGGTTTTCCAAGACGTAACCACGCATCGCTCGCCCGGACGCGGCCGCCCTTCGATGCGTACCGAAAGGCGCCCAAGCAGGATCGGCAAAACGTTGAAATTCCCGGTTTCGGAATCGTGCTGAGATACGTAGCCGGTCGGACAATCCAGCGCGGACCACACGAACTCCGGAGCAACCAAGCCATCTGCGGCGGCGAGAGAGGCGTCGGGCGTCCAGGGTACAGCAAAGGCTCCGCGGGAGTCTTGTCGGAGAAGCGGCCCGGCGAAAAGCCGCAGGCCGTCGCCCGGTGCCCGGTCAGGCCCGCAAACGAAGCACATCGGCAGCAGATGTTCGTGCGGCTTGACCGGCGTGCGTTTCGCGGCCTCGACGGCCTCGGCATAGGTCGCCCTCTCAAGCCGGCTCAGGTCAAGCGTGACCGCCCGGCCGACTGCTATCGTCGCCGTACCCTGGCGTAGCTCGCACACCCCTGTCCCGACCTCGACGACACCCAGCTCCGTCTCCAGGGGCGGCGGAGCGCGCAGTGTTATTTCCGCGGCACCGGCAATTTGGCGCGCCAGCATCCCACAGACATAGCCGCCGTTACCCGAATTGGGCGGACCACGAAAGCGACGCGGGATCGTCATCGTCTGCATGCCATACTCCAGGCGATACAATTTCAGTGCAGCCAGAGCTGAGCCGAACAAAGCCAACCATGGCCATCACTCGGGCAATCCGGCCTTGCGTAGACCTTCTTCGTACTTCGCTAGATCATCCGGCCGACGAAGCGGGAACAGCGCCTTGATCCCGGAAACGCTCGAACGAACATCAATCTGCAGCATCCGCCGCACGAAATGCGCGGCTTTTTCCTGATCACCGGCAAATGCGTAACTTGCGGCTGCGATGCAATTCACGATCAGGTAGTTGGGATTTTCTTGCACTGCCTTCTCTGCCCATACGGCTGCGTCGCCGTAGGCCCCGAGGAAGTAGTGGGCATGCGCCGTAGAGCCCTTTGCACTGTAGCCCAACTGGTCGAGGGGGCTGAGCCGCATGGAACGCGCGAGATATTCGATCGCGTCTTGAGGCTCGCCGCGCAAGACTCGCGTCCATCCCGCAAAATTCCACGCCGCCGACAGGTTTGGATTTAGCAGGAGAGCCCGATCCAGAGCGGGTGCCGCGCTGTCGAGGTCGCCGCCCACATAGGCGAGGACGTGCGCAGCTCTGGCGAGTGCGACCGCGTCATCTCTGCCGAGTTCGACCGCCTTCCGGGCCATTCGCATTGCTTCGGCAATTTCTGTGTCACGATCGACCAGCCAGCCGTTTGCCTTTCGCCAAACATAGCACCAGGCAGCCATGCCAAAGGCAGACGCGAACGAGGGATCGAGCTCAATGGCTTTCCGGAAGGTCAGCGTCGCCTCGAGGTTGCTCTCGCGCGTCCATTGATTGAGAATGGACATGCCGCGCAGGAAATGGTCGTAGGCATCCAGGTTTTCGGTCGGCTTCCTCTTGGCGCGCTCGATCTCGGCCTGCTCCACCTTGGGTGCGATGGCGTTCACGACGCGCGATGTCACCTGATCTTGCAGCTCGAAAATGTCGTCAACCGACCCGTCGAACCGATCTGCCCAAAGGTGCGATCCGGTTGCGGCATCAATCAGCTGGCCAGTGATGCGAATCTTTCCTGCCGCCTTTCTGACGCTGCCTTCGAGCACATAGCGCACGCCAAGCTCGCGACCGACCTGCTTCACGTCGACGGCCCGTCCCTTGTAGGTGAAGCTGGAATTGCGCGCGATGACAAATAGATTTCGGAAGTGGCACAGCGCTGTAATAATGTCCTCGACCACACCGTCAGCGAAGTATTCCTGCTCGGGATCTCCGCTCATGTTCTGAAACGGGAGTGCGGCAATCGAAGGCTTGTCGGGCAGCGCCAGAACCGGTGCGGACACTGCGGCAAGCGTCGATTTTGCCGTTGCAATAATGTCGGCGCCGATCCGAATGCGCCACGCGCGCATCGGCTCGCTAATGTTCTTGAGTGTTTGGGCACCCAGGAAGTCGAATTCATAGTCGACCTTGCCGCGGATTTGCCGATGCGTATCATCCGAGATGCAAACGCCACCTGCCTCCGCGATCCCTTCGAGACGGGCCGCGATATTGACGCCATCGCCAAATATGTCGTTCTCATCGATGATGATGTCGCCAACGTGGATGCCGATTCGAAACTCGATGCGACTGTTTTGCGGGACGCCGACGTTCTTCTCGGCCATGCCCCGCTGGATTTCCGCCGCACAACGCGCGGCATCTACGGCGCTGCCAAATTCCACGAGTATCCCATCGCCAGTTGTCTTGACGATGCGACCTCGGTGCTCGCTGATCTTGGGATCGACCAGCTCCCTGCGGCAGGCCTTGAGCTGACGCAGAGTGCCTTCCTCGTCGGCCTCCATCAGCCGGCTGTAGGCAACAATGTCACCTGCAAAAACGGCTGCAAGCCTGCGGTCGACCCGGTCCGGCATTTATTCGCCCCACCGCAAGCCAAATTTGTGGTCACTCTATGGGCAAGACCGAGGTGTGTCCATGACTAGGTGCCAGCGCGAACCAAGAGTGGCATTCGCCTCGGTTTATTCCGGTCCACCCCGATCAGCGGACATTCGCATGGTACGTCGGCACGTCTGCCAGTGCCAGAAGCGGCTATCTTGATAGCAAGACCCCGGCCTTGCGGCCGGAGTTTGTTGTACACAGCGCGCGTTGGGCCGAATTGGCAGATTACTTCGGCGCATCCGGACCGACGAATTTACGTCCGCTCGGGCCGGTACCGCTGACTTGGATCACCGTGGGCTCGCGTATCTCTACATAGTGAGCAATGTTTGCGGGCTCGGTATAGAAGCTTCCCGCAGGCAACTCCTTGAGGCCGGAAGCTTCGGCCTTTTCGCCGTAGCCCGTGTGCCACGTCCCGGAAAGGACCGTGACCTCGCGTGAATCAGGGTGCGTATGCGGGGCGACCTTAAATCCGGCGGGAAACTTGAGACGAATCGTATAAGGCCCTGGCTTGCTCGGATCACCAATGAGGATGGTCTGCTCCAAACCGGGCAGCGCCAAACCACCTTGCGAGCTCCATTTCATTTCCGATGGCGAAAGCGCCATTACGCCCGGTTCGGCGGAATATGCCGTTGCAGCAAAGGATAGAAAGGCAGCCGAAGCACTGAAGGCAAAATTCGTCTTAACCTGCATGACTTCCTCCCCTTTTCTGCAAGCAAATTGTCAACCTGAACTTTAGTGCGGCGGGTCAGAATGTGACATTTGGACGCGAGCAAATCACGTAGTCGCTCACTAACCGAGCAGAGAGGGTTGCCGATATCGACGTCAGCTTTGCATCAAAACCGGAAGTGACCCCACTTAAATGGAAGTCCGTTTAACCGACATTCGCCCCCTTCCGCATCGCCACTGCGGCGAGTATTCTTACGTACTAGCTGCCAGTTTAGCTGCGACCGGCACGTGGCTTTCAATGGTGTTCTGAGAGGGATCCCATGAATCTTCCCCGGCGTCGATTTCTACATCTCGCCGCGGACGCGGCCGCGCTGCCGATGGTCTGTCGCGTTGCGAGGGCACAAACCGGCTGGCCTGACCGACTGATTACGCTCACTCATGGGTTTGCTCCGGGAGGAGGCGTGGACGCAACCGCTCGAATCCTCGCAGACGGTCTATCGCGACGGCTTCGCCAACCAGTCATCGTTGAATCGAAGCCGGGAGCCGGAACAACGCTTGCCGCAGCACAACTCGCCCGCGCCACTGCTGATGGGTATACGCTCTCGTTGTTCAGTAGCGCCCACGGCACTGCGGCCGCTATGTACAAGTCGCTGTCGTTTCGACCAATTGACGATTTTTCTATGATCAGCATGGTCACGGAATTCCCTTATGTCATCGCCACCTACTCCGAGCATCCGGTGCGCGACATCACCGCCCTCATCAGCGCCGCGCGCACTTCAGGTCCGCCCTTGCTCTACGGCACACCCGGACTGGGCTCAGTTTCCCACCTCCTGATGGAACTGTCGGCACAATCGGCGAATGTCAAGTTTCAACATGTGCCATATCGAGGCGGTGCTCAGGCTCTTACTGAACTGCTTGGAAAACGAATCGATCTGATGCTCGATCCGCCGTCAATATTGGTGGAGCAGGTCAAGAGTGGAAACGTTCGTATTCTTGCCGTGAGCACCGGCACACGCTCGGCCGCGCTACCCGACATACCGACAATCGCGGAATCGGGCTTCCCTGGTTTTGATGTGGCGGGCTGGGTTGGCCTTGTGGGCCCGGCCGGCCTGTCGGAAGCCGTCGTGCAGCGCCTGAACTCTGAAACTGCGGCAGTTCTCAACGAGCCGGCGGTCGCCGAACGTATCCGCGTAATCGGCAACGAACCGACCCCTTCGGGTCCAGACAAGTTCAAGGCCCGTCTTGCGTCCGATGTTGCCAAGTGGACATCGGTAATTACCGCAGCGAAAATTGAGCGGATTTAACGCGGGTCGGTTCTGTCCGCCAGCTCCCGACATGCTATAATCTCTCGATGCGCGATGCGATCGCAGGCGTCGTCTAGTGACCCTTGTGGGTCAAACGCAGAAGTCCGGATGCTTAACCGGGAAGTCGGCTTTGCCCTCAATAACGGACATCGTCAGCCAAGCCTGGCAGGTCCGAAAAGTGCCGATAGTTTTGAAAAAGTCTTTTTGGAGTGACGAACGAAAATTGTTACAGTCGCTGATGCGCTTCGCGCGCGGCGATGAGGGACCACATCATTTCACACAAAAACGGCCACGGAGCTGCGTATCTACAGCCGTGGCGGAGTTGGCTAAAAATCAACTTTTGCGAGATTTTCGGCGTCGTTCGACTTTTGCCACACTATCTGCCAAAAGCGGAAATCGGCAATTTAGAGCGGATCGAATGCTTAGCTTGCGAGGACTACTCCAAACGCAAATAAACTAGCCTCCTGGCTCAAACCCCTTCGCCTTGAACTGCGATCCGGCCTCCTGCCCCGCGAGGAAATCAATCAAGGCTTTCGACGCGTTCGCGGATGCTGACTCCGCACCAACACCGCCGCTGAACTGCGTCATGCTGCCGAGCTCGCCCGGTAGTGGGCCAACCAGTTGCGCCCCTGCATTCGGCACGATCTCCGATGCCTGCGCGATGCCGAGCTCCACCTCTCCCTTCGCCACTAAGTCCGGCGACTGCGCACCGGGCACGAGCGTCGTCTTAGACTTCATCTGCTCGGCGATACCTAAACGCTCGATGGCGCGGCTGGCGACCACGCCACTCAGGCCTCCCTTGGCCGGATCCGCATAGGAGATCGACTTGGCCGACAGCAATGTTTGCTTGAACGCGTCCGCTGTCGAGATATCCGGCTTCGGCGCGCCGGCACGAGCCGCCAAGGCAACCGGAGTACTCGCAACATTGACGATGTTGCCTGGAGCCAGCTTGTTCTGCTTGGCAAGGTCGTCCATCATGACCCGCGTCAAGATAATCACGTCGGCCCGCTCGCCGTCGAGGATGCGCTTCTTCTGAGCCGCGGCAAGGTCATAACTAATTGTCAGCTTGTTGCCCGTCTTCTGTTCGAAGATCGGCGCAAGCTCGTCGAGCGCATTCGTCAGCGCTACCGAGGTAAACACTTTCACCTCGGCCGCGTCCGCCACCATTGCTGATAGCATCAGCCCTGTCAGAGCTGCCGTGGTCTGCATCGTCAGTGATCGCCCGTTCATGAATATCTCCCGGCCAATACAGTGACGCGATTAAAGGTCATAACATCTCACTCGACAAGGCGGGGATTTCATCTTTTTGGCGGTGCAGTAAGCTGCGAAAGCACGCAGTCGTAAGACCCAACCTCCGATCCGTTGATGTCCTCTTCTCAAATCGGCCAATTTGGGGTCAAGCACTTTCAGACTATCAACCAGTGCAATGTCGATGTCGCTCACGGGCTCGTGCTTCTCTACGGAATCGGCACCAAGGCCCTTCCACCATGGGATTCGAAGACGAGGCGGAACAATCTTTTGGGCGGTCTTGCCGTTAGTCAAATGGCAGAACCAAGCGGACATGCGAACTCACCTCATCCATCGTCCCGCGAGGGACATCCTTCCACTGCTCGGTGGATCTCGGGTTGCCTCCTATCGGGTTTGATTCTGAACGGTTTTTCTGATTGCGTGAGCGTCTGTCGGGAACCTCTAACGGGAGCTTAATGACATGAAGGACGTCAGAGGATCGCTTCGTGCATCTACCGTAGTCATCGCGGTGCGTGCCATACCTGCTTCACAAGCACCAAACAATCGCCTGCTCCGAAAGGCCGCATCCGCCATCCCAGGGACCAATGCCAGTCGATCGCAGCAAGCTCGGTCGAGAGAGGCGCGCACAGACAGCAGTGTCAAGTGGTCGCCGGGCGCTATGATTCGCCGGTTCAGCCAAGCATGGACAACCGTAACTGTGCGACGGCATGTGAGGTGTGCCTTGGTTCTTCTGGTCCTGAACTTGTCCGCGACTTTCGCGGCGGCGTTAGAGGTCGTTCACCCCGCGCCGGAATCGGCAGGGGACACCCGCTTTGAATATTACTGGCAGTTGCTTGCACGCGCGCTAACCATTACGGAACCGGACTTTGGCCCTTACGTTTTGCGCTCCGCTACATCAGCTATGACCGAACGCCGCGCATTCGAGGAACTGATGACCGGTTCGAAGATCACCGTGCTGGTGCATGGCAATGTGGCGGACTACGAGAAGCAATTGTTGCCGGTCTATTTTCCTCTCGACAAGGGATTGTTGGGCTATCGCGTATTCCTTATCCGGAGCGAAACGCAATCGGCGTTGGAATCGGTCAATGGTCTCGGAGATCTGCGGCAGCACAGCATCGGCCAGGGGCTCAATTGGGGAGACGTCACCATTTTGCGGAATGCAGGGCTGAGCGTGGTGGAAGGCACAAGTTATGAAGGCCTGTTCGCGATGCTCGCCGCGGGCCGGTTCGAGCTTTTTTCGCGTGGAGTGGTGGAAGTCGGAGAGGAGCTTGCACGGCAAAAGCCAAACCACCCCGAGTTGACAATTGAGCACCGATTGTTGCTGTACTACCCGCTTACTCGCTACTTCTACGTTAGTCGTTCACCCGAAGGCGAAGCACTGGCGCGGCGAATATCCGCAGGATTGGAACGCATGTTGTCGGACGGTAGTTTTGACAGAATGTTCCAGACCTTCAAGGCGCCGTTCGAAAACGAAATCGGCTTCCACAACCGGCTGCTGATCAAGATCGACAACCCCCTGCAGACGCCCGAGACGCCGCTAAACCGATCTGAGCTTTGGTTTGACCCGAGGCGCGACAATTGAGCAACGATCCGCCCGGACCAGGCTGATGAGGTTGTCGAGAGTCGCTTACCGCAGGCACGTTATGCAGCCCACTCAAGAGTCTCGGCTCACGACCCGAATTCTGTTCTGGGTTGTCGCCATCTGTGTGTTAATATTTTCGGCCGTAACGGTCCTGACCGTGCTGCTGGAACGCGAGGGCCTGTACCAGAAAGCAAAACGGGACGCGCAAAGCAACGTCACGCGCAACATCGCGGCCATTTCAACCGGCCTTTGGAACTTCGACAGCATCGCGCTAAAGGCCACGTTGCAAGGACTGACCCAAACCGGCTCCATCGTCCGTGCTGAAGTCCTCAATCGACGCCAGCAAGTCGCCTTAGTGGAAAGAGAGCATACGGAAGAGCCGGAACATGTATGGGAAGTACCGATTTTGGACCCGAGAAAATCCGAGCAGATCGGAACCCTGAAAATTTCAGAATCCTACGAGGATGTACGAGATCTGTTCACCAGAAACCTTGCTACCGAACTAGTTGCCGAGTTGGTCAAGATCGCCGGGTTGGCAGCGTTGCTGTTCGTTATCATCTACAGACTCATTACGCGTCACCTGCAAACCCTCGCACGGGACGTTTCAGACCTCAAAACTGAAAGCTCGACAGGCCCAATCAAGTTGCGGCGCAAGAAGGTTCGTCACGATGAGCTTGATACGTTGGTAATTTCCATCAATCGCTTTCGTAGCGAACGTGCGGAAGCGGAGGATGCCCTGCAACGCGACATAGCAAAGCGGAAACTAGTCGAAGCAGCGTTGCACGAAAGCGAAACCCGCCTTCGCTTGAGCGAAGAGCGGCTGAAGCTCGCCATTGACGCCGCGGGGCTTGGCATCTGGGATTGGGACGTCCTACGGGATCGGCTGGTCTGGGACGACTCGATGTACCGGCTGTACGGCGTTCGCGGGGAAGAGTTCGGTGGCGCTTTCGACGCCTGGTCGAAGTGCGTTGTGCCGGAAGACGTCGCGCAAGCCAAGGGTGATGTTGAGGCGGCGCTTCGCGGCGAGCGCGAGTACTTTTCTGAGTTCAAGGTGCGGCGAGCAGACCGTGCCATCCGCATCATTCGCGGCGTTGCCCAAATCATCCGAAACACGGACGGGAAACCTGTGCGCATGGTCGGCATCAACCGGGATGTCACGGACCTTGTCAACGCCGAGCGCGAACGCGACCGCGCGAACGAAGCAGTACACGCGGCCCAGGCGGAACTCGCGCAAGTGGCGCGGTTGACGACCATGGGCGAACTCGCGGCGTCGATCGCCCATGAAATCAGCCAACCGCTCGCGGCGGTCGTCTCCTACGGAAATGGGGCGCTCCGATGGTTGGCCCAGGCCCCGCCCAATCTCGAGGAGACGAATGCGGCTCTCAAGGGCGTCGTCGAAGCGGGCAATCACGCAGGCGAGGTGTTTGTGCGCATTCGGGAGCTGCTCAAACATCGCAAGCCGGAATACGCTACGCTCGATGTTAACAAGGCGATCAGGGATGTGCTCGCCCTGACGGGGAGCGCACTGCGGAGCCGCTCGGTAGTGATCCAGACGACGCTGGCCGCAGACCTTCCGCTCGTGCTGGGCGATCGCGTTCAGCTGCAACAGGTCATCATGAATCTGGCCATGAACGCGGCGGACGCCATGAGCGCCGTGACCGACCGCCCTCGCCTGCTATGGGTCGGATCGAAGGTCAACGACGAAGGCAGCATTGAAGTCACGATCGCGGATTCGGGCACTGGAATCGAAGAAGCGATCCGTCATCGCATCTTTGATCCACTGTTCACGACCAAGCCCGCAGGCATGGGCATGGGGCTGTCGATCTGTCGAAGAATTGTCGAGGCACACGGTGGCCAACTCCGGGCTTCGCCGGGCACACCGCACGGCACCGAATTCCGGTTCACGATTCCCGGTGCGAATCGACCTCCGATGCCTGCATAACAGTTGGGAGGCAGGCCGGACTGCTCCATTTTGTCTGCTATGCGGTGGACGCGGTGGGCAGTTTACCGCAGAGCGGGACAACCGATATGATGCAGTATTCAAGGTCGCTCTACCGTCTTCGTGCCAAAGGCCTGCCGAATGAAGGACGACAATTCCGGACAACCGATCGTATTCGTCGTCGACGATGACCCGTTAGTGCGCGGATCGGTCTCAAGTCTCCTTCGATCGGTCGGCCTGCAGACGCGGGTTTTCGGCTCTGCGTCGGAGTTTTTGCAGGAAAAGCGGCCTGCACTCCCGAGCTGTCTGGTGCTCGACGTCAGGCTGCCCGGCGTAAGCGGACTGGATTTTCAGGCCGAGCTGTCGAGCCGCAATATTCAAATCCCGATCATTTTCATGACCGGTCACGGCGATATCCCGATGACGGTAAGGGCGATGAAGGCCGGCGCGGTTGAATTCCTGACCAAGCCTTTTCGCGAACAGGACATGCTGGATGCCGTGAAGCTGGCGCTGGAACGGGATCAAGGTCGGATCGAGTCCGAGAAGGTTTCTTCCGGATTGAAGTCGAATTTCGCGACCCTGACCCCGCGCGAGCAGGAAATCATGGCCCTGGTGGCGTCAGGGCTGATGAACAAGCAGGTCGCCGGCAAAATCGGGCTCAGCGAGATCACGGTCAAGGTCCATCGCGGCCGCATCATGCAAAAGATGGGAGCCAGATCGCTGGCGGATCTGGTGCGGATGGCCGAGGCCCTGGGCGTCCGCCCCTCGGCGTCGTAGCACCTCGATACTCAGGTATAATTACCCCGGCCTCGTATATCGTCGATGATAACAGGAGGATCCGTGCGTAACGATTCCGCCCCCCGTTTCATCGAAGGTCTCCTAATGTGGCAGCAGTTCCCTTGATCTCAATCGTCGACGATGACGGGTTCGTTCGAGAATCTACCAAGGGGCTCGTTCGATCGATGGGGTATGCTGCGGAAACATTCGTGTCCGCCGAGGAATTTCTACGCTCGAATCGTGCCGCGGACACGGCTTGTTTAATCTCCGATATACAGATGCCCGGCATGAACGGTGCAGATTTGCAAGATCAGCTGATTGCCGACGCGCAGCGAACACCGATCATTTTTGTTACGGCCTTCCCTGACGAAGATATCCGTGCGCGCGTTCTGAAGGCCGGCGCCTTTGGCTTCCTGACCAAGCCGTTCAAGGACGAAAGCCTGATAGAGTGCCTGGACAAGGCGCTGGTCGGCGGCAGGACTGATCCGGCTTCGTAATCATAGCTTTCAGATCCCGCTCCTGTTGTGCTTGCGAACCTGAATCGGCGCGATAGCGCGTGCCTGATCGGGGTTCAGCAAACGGATTATACCGAAGTATCGCGTTCGATCCCTTCAGACACTGTGAGATGACGAACGTGCGACGTACCATCTCCCGCACGATTTGATCGTAGTAGCTCAGCTTGGGGAAGAGATCATGTATTATGGCGCCTCGATCCATAGCCACGCCTACAACCCACCAATCACTGTCGAAGGTCTCGGCGGGATTTCTCGCGAGCAACGACCGCTGCCCGGTACAAAAAACTCCGCGCCATCTCAGCGTGTGATCGAGGCCCAACTGGTGATGGAGCGGCTCCTGCGCGAATACCTCAAACGCGAAATCACAGTGGGAATAAACGCGGCGCACTAGCGCCGAGTCTCTTTGCGCTATGGCCGGTGACGCTTCTGAACGCCCGGCGTGGTCCGCAGGTACCATCCCCAGATGGGGACAATGTGAAACGGTAAGGAGGGCGTCATGCCGGGTTTGGTGCATGTTATCGACGACGACGCGTCCTTCCGGCGAGCCATGGAACGTCGCTTGAAGCACGCCGGTTACGAAGTCGTGACCTACGCTTCGGCCCAGCACCTGCTTGATCGGTTGCCGAGCGAAAGTGTCCCAGGCTGCATTCTCCTCGACGTGCAGATCCCGGGAATGGGCGGTCCCGATCTCCAGGCGCGACTAAGCGAACTCGGTTCAACGCTGCCGATCATATTCCTCACCGGCCATCCCGATATTCCGACCACGGTGCGGGCCATCAAGGCAGGGGCGAATGATTTTCTGACCAAGCCCGTGTCATCGGATGAACTTATTCAGGCAATTGAGCGGGCAATAGCGGATCACGAAGTGACATTTGGCCTCAAAAACAAGCTGAACATGGTTCGCGCTCGTATCGCGACATTGACGCCGCGCGAGCGGCAAGTCTTCGAACTTGTCATTCGCGGCGACACCAACAAGCAAATCGCCCGCGCGCTAGGTTGTGCCGGACGCACGATCAAGGCCCATCGCCAGAAGGTGATGGAGAAAATGCATGTCCACACCTTGGCGGAGCTGGTCTCTGCTGCCGAACGAGCCAGTGTCTTTGCGTCGACTACCGGGGGCGGCATGGCCGATCCTTATTTAGACGATCGGTCGTTGTGCATGGTTTTGGCAGAACAAATCCCGCTCGATTCACTCATTGAGCCGCTCAAGAAAGCGCCGGCTGGGCGTTCATAGGCTCCTTTGCCGGTCCCAAGAAAACGCCGACGCCGCGGCCATCGTTCCCGCGTTGCCCACGAGCCTTGATCCGTAGGACGCAAAAGCCGGAGTCATCGTTGTGAAAAGTCACGCGCTCGACCGGGCCCGCCAAAACTTCTTGGGTTGTTGGTTGAGGTTGAGATTTCATCTGAATAGCCACATCGCCTTGCGTGCCGCTAACTGCTAACCAGCCGAGGCTGATATTTCGGCTAGTCACGCAGCCCGACCACAATCCAAGGCAAATACGAATGTCCTGGCATTTACTTCTGACGGCCTGGTAGCAGACTCTTCAACCCTTTCCACGCGGGCGCAACGGCAAATTCAACGATCGGAAGTGTGGCCGCGCCAATCAACAATCCAAGGACACCTGAGATGGCCGCCTCAATGATCCATTCGAGGGCTCCGGCTGCCGATGGGATCGCGTGAGCCGCGATTTCGGCGGCAGCATGAACCGTCGAACCGATCGAAGGCGGACCGTATACTTCCAGGCCATGCAGGACGATGCCGCCGCCAACCCAGATCATGGCGGCCGTGCCGACGGCGCCGAGAATTGTCAGGAACACGGGCATCCCGTGAACAAGGGCGCGTCCGAACGCCCGGCCCATACCGGCAAGGACCGAGGCGTGGTCGTTGCCGGCAAGGGCCATACCGAAATCGTCGGCTTTCACGATCAGCGCTACGGCGCCGTACACGGCGACGGTGATCCCGATCCCGACGAGCGCCAGCACGAGGGCCTGCGTCACGAAGCTTCCCGCGGGAAGCGCCGCAAGTGCAATCGCCATGATCTCTGCCGAAAGGATGAAGTCGGTCTTGATGGCGCTTGCGACCTTTTCGTCCTCCACCGTCTTCGCATTCAACGCGACCGTGCCGAGCTGCGCTTCATGCTGATGCGCACGATGTGGCATGACGGCTTCGAGCACTTTTTCGACGCCTTCGTAGCAGAGATAGACGCCGCCAATCATGAGAAGCGGGGTGATCGTCCAGGGAAGGATGTGGCTAAGGACCAGCGCGACGGGCAACAGGATCAGGAGCTTGTTGCGAAGTGACCCCGCCGCGATCCTGCCCACAATCGGCAGTTCACGCTCGGCAGCAAATCCGATCACGTAACCCGGCGTAACCGCGGCATCGTCGATAACGACGCCCGCTGCCTTGGCTCCCGCCTTCGTGGCCTGGCTGGCGACCTTGTCGAGGTGAGCTGCCGCCACCCTTGCGATCGCCGCAAGATCGTCCAGAAGGGCGATCAGCCCGACGCTCATCGATACTTCTCCTTCATCGTTGGTTCTGCCTTATCAGAGCATGAGCGGCGATCCGGCGCATAAGTATTTTGCCGATGGCAATGTTGGGAAGAGATCATCACCGCGCGGTGGCAGTTCACACTGCTGTTCGTGATTGCGCGCACTTCGAGCTTCACGCAAGCGTCGCTTTCCGCTTCAGCCTGGTAAGCGCCGCTCCTGCAACTCGTTCGACTTGCCCTGTCTCAGGATCTTCATTTCTGCGAAACCCTCAGGCGTCATTAAATGCAGTGCTTCACGCGCCACCGAGACCCGGATTGGCGTCTGCGCGATGACCTCGCCGTCGACGGCAACGTATTGCTGCGGGACGGTGTCGATTGTCAGCTCCAGGACTCTTATCACCTCAAGGTCGGAAGGCCCGAAGGGCACACCTAACGCAATCCGTGCCCACTTTTTTGCTAACGCCCACTTGGACGGCCCCTTGAGAATGCGGATGACGATCTTGCCATCGCGGGGGTCCGCTTCGCGCGCAACCAGGACACCGCCTTGATACCCGCCGCTCGCAATCAGAACGTCGAATGCCTGGAACGAGGTCTGCTGACCATTGACCGTGACGATGCAGCGGAAGGGCACAAAGCGTATGAACTTGTATGCCGCGACCAGGCCATAGGCGCCCCGGCCGAGCCATTTCTTCAGGCTGTGCGGCGTCGCCCGACCGACGATGGCGGGCATTCCGATTGACGATCCGTTGGCAAAGTAATCCTCGTTGATCTTGGCGAGATCGATGTTGGCGACTTTCCCGTTGACCAACACATCGATGGCGCCCGCCAGGTCAAGCGGGATCCCAAGCGTGCGCGCAAAACTGTTGGCGGTGCCGAGCGGCAGCACGCCAAACACGACGCTGGCGTAGGCAAAATGATCGACCACCGAACTGATGGTGCCGTCCCCGCCGCCTAGGATGATGAACTTGCGTCCTTTGGCAATTTCCTCCCGCACTATCGCCTGCAGCCTCTCTGCGTTCCGAACGGGATAGGCCGCATCGAGCGTGATTCCTCCCTCCGCGAGCAGCCTCTTGGCTTCCGAATAGGCGCGCGCACCGTGTCGAGAGCGCGTATTCACCACAAGAACCGCGTGACGGCTTCGTTTGATCTCCTGTTCCAACGCAGCCACTTCCGGACGACGATCGGGTGTCGATGACGTCCCGGACGGTACCTTTGCTCGGGTCAATCTACTCTCCACTTCAGGGGGCTCCCTCCAGCGCAATGATTGCTGCGACTGTTGCCAACTTCACTTTAACCTCACGGGCAAGATGTGGGCCAATGTGAAACACAGGCTGATGCCGATGCGAACGCCGAACTTGATCCAAATCAAACTTTGCGTGCTGCAAAAGAGGCGTTCTTCGAACGATCGCGGCGCGAGTCGTCCTGGGGCCCGACTTCAGCGTCTGTCTCGCGCGCGGCGATCGCCGATGATCGCCGCTATCGCAGGTAATCAACGCGGCTTTGGTCGAGCGGGAAGCCGTCACGTTGCCGCTGCAGCACGCCCTCGGCCTCGAGCTTCGCGACATGGGCCCGGCTGCAATCGCGATGCAGCGCCAACGCCGACGTGCTGACCGTCGCAGGCTTGGCGGATCGCCGCCGAGAGACCGGCTTGGCGACGGACGGGCGATCAATGGGTTCGCTCGCAGTCATGCTCGTTCTTGTGGCGTCGCGAGAAGATACTCCGATTGCAGCGTCAGCGCGAAGCGGTCTATACCGCAGCCCCAATGCAGTGAGGCTCCCCTCGGAAGTCCGCTATTCTCTGCGACATCCGTGCGCTTGTGGAAGCCACGGGAGCGCATTGCCAGCAAGAGCGACCTCATCACCGCGATTTGGGTCGGGCGCAGCGTGTCCGATGCAGCGCTGACAGCCCGACTCAATGCCACCCGAACTGCGATCGGCGATTTCGGCGAAGAATAGCGCCTGATCAAGAAAGTTCGTCGCTGTCCTCGCAAGAAGTCCGGAAGCGGCGAGCATCTGAAAAGCGCCGCCGATCCGTTCACGCCTGTTCGGCCACCGGAATCCTGCGGCGCCGGGCCGCCGCCTCAAGTGCCTCATGGTCACGCTCGGTCTGCTCAAGATAAGCCAGTGAAAATTTTCCGATGGCGTCAGGAAGCACGTCTCCGGTGCCGCAATAACCTGAAATCATCGCCGCGTCGCCCGACTTCGCATGAGCAAGCGCGAGTGCCCAGCCGCACAGACCACAGTACTTCGAGAGGCCGTCAAGCGCCTCGCGATCGCCTTCGTTCAAATCCAGGCCACCTTTCATGTCGGCAAGTTGTCGGACGTAGTAGTGCCCACTACCGTTGACTGGATTGACCGGCCCCCAGCCAAGGAAGATGTCCGGAGATCCCTGGATCATCCGCTGACCGATCACAACGCGGCGTCCTTGTTGCTTGATCGATCCGTTGCTGTTGAGATAGCGCGCCAGCACGGATTCCTGCGCTTCCTTGATCTGAAGGAACAAAGGATTGTCGGCTCCGTGCTCCTCCAGCAACACAACCCAGCAACTG
>Ga0105249_10000392_pt1 | contig 42706 bp, 41 predicted proteins | sample KBSS44metaG_FD_81522 | JGI IMG/M metagenome (GOLD analysis project Ga0105249, IMG submission 81522) | Switchgrass rhizosphere microbial communities from Kellogg Biological Station, Michigan, USA - KBS S4-4 metaG | ecosystem: Host-associated > Plants > Roots > Rhizosphere > Soil | place...
CGCGAGTTCCCAGCCAGCGAGGTTTGGGAGCCGCAACCCTATGAGGTCGTTTGCCGGCTGACGGCTTAGCGCAATCGATACGCGGTCAGGACGTAATCTGATTCTCGGGCCCCAAAGGTCCTCGGGCCGGTGCGCCGATGCCTGGGGGAAGCCAGCGTCGTCAATCGGGCTGCGTCGTTGAGAGAGATCGGGAGCCGCCGGGCCATCAGCAGCGCATCCTCAAAGCTGCGGCGATCGAGCGCGCGCTGTAGCTGTTGATGCGGATCGCTGGCGCGGCCCATCACGAACATATGTTCCCACCAACCGCCATGCACGGGACCGTCGCCCTGGTTCCCGGCGACGTCGCCCCTCCGCGTACCTCGAACCCGTTGACGGTCGTCGCCCCGAGCCTGGCGGCGGTCGCCGCCGCCTCCAAGGTCCTCGCCTTGCTCGGACCTCGCTCCGCGCCCTCCGCTGCGCGTCGGGTTTCGGCGTCGACGCCCGCCGCCCTTCGGCCCGGCGACAACGTCAACGAGTTCGGAGGTGCCGAAATGGCCTCAGTGTTGAAGGATGAACTGTCGTCGGAGGTGGTGCTCGATCCCGGCCGCTTCAGGAAGGTCTCTGTCGAGACCCAAGCAGGTGAGCTGGAAGCCCGCCTAAGCGAGTACGGCAGGACGGCAGCTGGTCCGGCTGGAGCCTGTCCAGGGAGAGGAGAGGGTCGTCACGATGCCGGCGACCTCGCGCCCGCCAGGCGCGCGCGCCGCCGCGCCGGGAGGGGCCGGCGAGCTCAACGGGATTGGCCACGTGAACGGCACCAGCGTCGCCGCCGCCCTTGCGGGTCATCGCGCTGGCGAGTTCCTCGATCGGCTCGCCGCGATCCGGAACGAGGTGGACGACTTCCCCGCAGCCGAGTTCGATCCCTTGCTGCTCAAGGCGGCCCTGGTCCACGGTGCGAGCTGGGGCTCGGCCGGTGGCTTCGTTCTGGACGTCCAGGATCAACTCGGCCTCTGGCGAAGCCGCGACGCGGTCGCCCGGTTTGTTGGCTATGGCCAGATTGCCGACCGGGAGCCTCTGATCTGCGACGAGCACCGTGTGACCGTCGTCGCGGCGGGTGCAATCGCCGAGGACGCGGCCCACTCGTCCGCTTTCCTCTTCCGTCGAGCCTCAGCTCGCAGACCGGGCGAAGGAGGGTTACGGTGACGTTGGTCTGGCTCACGCCGATCAATCCCACGGCGCTCGCCGCGGCACGGTCCAGCATGAAATCCACGTGGGGGAGAGGGCGGTGCCCTTCGCTCCCGGTAGTGCCCTCGAGCTTGTGGTTGGCTGCCGGGCGTCGGCGGGGGTTCTGGAGCAGTCGGTCCCTTACGCGGCGTTGGTGACGATCGAGGTTCCGCAGGGGCTCGGATTCCCGATCTATCAGGAGGTCCGACAGGCACTTCGTGCCCAGGTCCAGGCTCCTTGTCCCAGGGCCTCCTGAGCTCGCGAAACGGGCGCCACTGCGGGTACTAACCCGGTACTAAGTTGAGCCAAAGTGGGTTCAACTCGGACCAACTGGCACCGCTTGGGAAAGCCAAAACGCAGCCCAGCAAACCAGCGCCATCGACCTCATAACCCGAAGGTCGCGGGTTCGAATCCCGCCCCCGCTACTGGAGAAGGGTCCCAGAAATGGGGCCCTTCTCAATGTAGAAAGCCCCGCAAACGCGGGGCTTTTGCGTTTCTGGCCGGGCAACGCTGTTTACCGGGCGCCGGCTCGAAAGCAGCCGAAACACCATGGGGCAGGCCCTGGGGCAAGGTGAGGTTTAACCGAGGGTCGCGAAGGACTTGCCGTGAGGCTCGGAGGCGCGGCGGGGGTTCCGTTGGTTGCGAGGATCAGTCCGGTCTGGTACTACTCAACTGGTGATCAGACCAGCCGATAAGGAACGTGCAGTGCGACGACTCGTACTCGGTGAGCTCGCATGTGTGAATCGCCAGGACCCGCGAGCGCTGGTCGACCATTTCGCCGAGGATTGCGAGTTCGTCGACCTCAGCGACGGTTCCTCAATCCGGGGCAGGGCGGCTTTCCTCGCCGACCTGCTCGACCTCTTCGAGCGGGTCCCCGATTTCCACGTGGTGGAAAGCCGGCTGGCGGTCGAGGGCGGGACGGTCGCGGCCGAGATCCGGTTGGCCGGTACCCACGTCAACGAGTGGCGCGGCCATCCGCCGACCGGCGCCGAATTCGACTGGCAGACCTGCTCCTTCTACGACCTTTCCGCCGACGGCGAGCATCTCGGGCGGGAGCGGATGTACTACGACGCCGGCCGGCTCGATCGGCAGCTGGCGGGCGCAGGGGCCTGAGCGCGGCCGGTCGGGCCAGGTCCGGCCTCGGACTACGAAGGCCGGCTCGAGCGTTGGAAATGAATGTAATGGATTACATCAGCACTTTGGAGACGAAATACTCAATGCCGGCCCCGTCGCAGCCAAGCACCAGGCCGTTCGCCAAAGACGCAATTCACCTCGAGCGCCGCACCAAGATCATCGCCACCATCGGTCCCGCCAGCTGGGACCGCGGCGTCCTCGAGCAGCTGATCACTTCCGGCGCCGATGTCTTCCGGCTCACCTTCTCCCACGCCGGGGAGGAGAAAATGACAGAGATCATCGCCACGATCCGCTCCGCCTCCGAGGCGGTCGGCCGCGAGGTAGCGATCCTCGGCGACCTGCCGGGGCCGAAGCTGCGGATCGGCGCGCTGGCGGGGGACTTCGCCGAGCTGGAGCCGGGGATGCACGTGACCCTGACCCCGGCAGACGTCGAGGGCGATCGCGAGACGATCCCGGTCTCCTGGCCGGGGGTCACCAGCCTGCGGGAGAACGAGCTCGTCTACCTCGCCGACGGCGCGATCCGCCTGCGCGTCTCGGAGCCCGACTCAGAGGGCGTCGACTGCGAGGTCGAGATCGGCGGCACCCTTTCGTCTCACAAGAGGACGAACATCCCCGGCGGCACCGAGCTGCCGGCGGCGACCGAGACCGACCTCGCCTGGACCGAGTTCGCCGCAGCGCACGGCGTCGACCTGCTCGCCGTCTCCTTCGTCTCGGCCGCCGCCGACCTCGTCCCCGTCCAGCAGCGGCTCGAGGCGCTCGGCTCAGACATCCCGCTGATCGCCAAGATCGAGCTTCCACAGGCGGCGCAGAACATCGAGGAGATCGTCGCCCAGGCGGCCAGCGGGATCATGGTCGCCCGCGGCGACCTCGGGATCGAAGTGCCGCTGGCCGAGGTGCCGGTCCTGCAGAAGCGGCTGATCCGGACCGCCGGGCGCTGCTCGAAGCCGGTGATCACGGCGACCCAAATGCTGGCCTCGATGGTGACCGCGCCGCGTCCGACCCGGGCCGAGGTGACCGACATCGCCAACGCGATCTACGACGGCACCGATGCCGTGATGCTCTCCGAGGAGACCGCCGTCGGCCAGCACCCGGTCGAGGCGGTGCGGGTGATGGACCGGATCGCCCGCGCCACCGAGCCCGACCTCCCCTACGGCGAGTGGCTCTTTAGTCGCACTGACCAGCAGATCCAGGAGGTCGCCGACTCGGTCGCCCAGTCGGCCGTTGGCGCCGTCTACCGCCTCGGGCTGAAAGCCATTGTCGTGCCGACGACCTCAGGCCGCACCGCGCGCATCGTTTCTGCCCACCGCCCGAACGTCCCGGTCCTGGCGATCAGCCCGCGGATCGAGACCGTCCGCCGCCTGAACCTCCTCTCCGGGGTGACCGCGGTCCTCTCCGAGCACGAGACCGACATTTGCGGCCTGCTGCGCCGCTGCGCCGCGCTCGCCTCGCGCCACCGGGTGGCCGAGCCCGGAGACCTTGTGGCGAATCATCGCCGGCCTCGACGGCCAGGAGCTGGGCACCAATCTCTTCGAGGTTCACCGGGTTCCATGAGCGAGCCGGGTGGAGAAGACGCTGGACGAGGAACGAGATCGGAGCGGTGAGATGGCCACGATTGGGTTACTGACCGTCTCCGACGGTCGCGAGTCCGTCCACCAGGACGTCGCCGAGTTCGCTGGCGGCGTCGAGGCCGAGATCGCCCGGGCGCTGGTGGGGCAGGGGCACGAGGTCGTCCGCGCCGGGGAGATCGTCTGCTCGAACGACCTTGCCGTCGCCGAGGCCCGCCGCCTCGCCGACCACCGTCCCGACCTGACCGTGATCAACATCCCGGTCTGGGCATTCCCGCACTTCACGATGCTGGCCGCTGCCGAGCTGCCGGGACCGCTGCTGCTCTTCTCCAACGTCGACCCTCGTTACCCGGGTATGGTCGGGATGCTGGCGGCGGCCGGGGCGCTGGACCAGATCGGCCGGGTCCACGGCCGCGCCTGGGGCGATGCCTCCGACCGCGAGGTGGTCGTCGCTCTCGACCGCCACGCACGCGCCGGGGCCGCCGTCCAGGGCCTGCGCGGCTCGACCTTCGGGCGAATCGGCGGCCGCCCGATGGGCATGTACACGGCGGTCGCCAACCCGGACCAGTGGATCGACCAGTTCGGCGTCGACGTCGAGGAAATAGACCAGTGGGAGTTGGTCCGCCGCTCCGAGCGCGTAAATCCGGCTCGCGCCGGCTCGGCCCGCGAATGGCTCGAGCGCCACTGCGCCGGCGTCCACTACGACGGCAAGCGTCTCACCCCGGAGCTGCTCGAGCGCCAGATCCGCACCTACCACGCGATGCGCGAGCTGATCGCCGAGTGGAACCTCGACTTCTGCGGGATCAAGGGCCAGCCGGAGCTGACCGACCACTTCTGCACGATGGACCTGACCGAGGCCTTTCTCAACGACCCGTACGACTGGGAAGGCACGAAGCGGCCGACGATCTGCTCGACCGAGGCCGATATGGACGGCGCTCTGACGATGCAGATCCTGCACCGGCTCTCGGGTACCCCGGTGCTCTTCGCCGACGTCCGCTACTACCACGCCGAGTTCGACGTCTGGGACCTCTGCAACTCCGGCCAGCACGCCACCTGGTTCGCGGCGCGATCGCCGAACGCGGCGGAGAACCTGCGCCACGTACATCTCCACCCGGAGGAGTTCTACTTCCCCGCCGGCGGTGCCTCGGTGCAGCACCTCGCCGCCGCCGGCGATTTCACCTTCGCACGGCTGACCCGGCTCGCCGGTCGCTACCGGATGCATGTCCTGCGCGGCTCGCTGCAGCGTTTCGGTGCCGGGCTGGACGAGGACCTGATGCGGGCTTCGACCTATGTCTGGCCGCACGCCTTTGCCCGTTTCGACGCCCCCGCGGCGGAGATCCTCGGCCGCTACGCCTCCAACCACATCCACGCGATCCCCGGCGATCACGTCGAGTCGCTGCGCTTCCTCTGCCGGCTGCTGGACGTCGACTACGAGGGGTTGGGCTCAGCCGCGTGAGCGAGCAGCTCCTCCTCGGGATCGACGTCGGCACCGCCTCGAGCAAGGGCCTCCTGGTCGGCGCCGACGGTGGCCTCGTGCGGCGGGCGATCCGTGAGCACTCGATCTCGGTGCCGCGGCCGGGCTGGGTCGAGCACGACGCCGAGCAGACCTGGTGGGGAGGGGTTCGGGCCCTGTGTCGGGAGCTGCTCGGGCCAGGGGACGCCGAGCGAGTCGCCGCCGTCGGGATCAGCGGCATCGGTCCCTGCGTCGTCCCCTGCGACGCCGGCGACCGCCCGCTGCGGCCGGCGATCCTCTACGGCGTCGACACCCGCGCCGAGGCCGAGGCGAGAGAGCTGAGCGAGCGGTTCGGGGCCGAGGCGATCCTCGCCCGTGGCGGGTCGGTGCTGTCGAGCCAGGCGCTCGGGCCGAAGCTGCTCTGGCTCAGCCGCCACGAGCCTGAGACTTGGGCCGCGACCCGCCGCTGGCACAGTGCGAACTCCTTGGTCGTTGCTCGTCTCACCGGCGAGTGGGTTCTCGACCGCCACTCGGCCAGTCAGTGCGATCCCCTCTACGACCTCGGCGCCGAAGACTGGGCGTACGACTGGGCCGCCGAGGTGCTGCCGGACCTGGTGCTTCCTCCCCTGGCGTGGCCCCGCGAGGTCGCCGGCGTGGTTGGCGCCGCGGCCGCCGTCGCGACCGGGCTCCGCACCGGGACGCCGGTCGTCGCCGGCACGATCGACGCCTGGGCCGAGGCCCTTGGGGTTGGGGCTCGTGGGCCGGGCGACCTGATGGTGATGTACGGCTCGACGATGTTCTTCGTTCTCATCGCGACTGCGCCTGCCGCCGATCCTCGCATCTGGACCACCGCCGGCACCGAGCCCGGCTCGCTGACCCATGCCGCCGGCCTGGCGACCTCCGGCAGCCTCACCGCCTGGCTGCGCGAGATCTGCGGCGAGCCGCCCTTCGCCGACCTCGTCGCCGAGGCGGCCGCGATCGAGCCCGGGGCGGAGGGGCTCCTGGTGCTGCCCTACTTCGCCGGCGAGCGGACTCCGCTGCTCGACCCCGACGCCCGCGGCACCATCACCGGGCTGACCCTGCGGCACACTCGCGGCCATCTCTACCGCGCCGCTCTGGAGGGGATCGCCTGCGCCGCTCGTCACGCCTTCGAGGCGCTCAGCGGCGGCGCCCCGGTCCGCGCCGTGGCGGTCGGCGGTGGCACCCGCGGCCGGCTCTGGCCGCAGCTGGTCTCCGACCTGATTGGGCTCGAGCAGGAGCTGACGGTGGAGACCCTCGGCGCCGCCTACGGCGCCTGCCTGCTTGCCGCCGAAGGCGTCGGCCTGGTGCCGGCGGGGTCCTCCTGGGCGCGAACCGCCGAGCTGATCGCGCCGCGTCCGGAGCTGCACTCTCACTACGAGCGCCAGTACGGCCTCTACCGCGAACTGCACGAAGCGACGGTGGGAATCCAGCACCAGCTGGCCTGGGAGGAGCAGCGGTGAGTGCCACCTCCGTTGCTGCCTGAATCAGGCTGCAGGCAGCGGGCTGATCTCGACCCCGGGGCTGGAGACGCAGCCCTCCTCGCAGAGGAGGGCGACCCCACCGCACGAAAGCGGCGTCCCGCGGTCATCGAGGTCGAAGAGCTCGCGGCCGTCGACGCCGCCGACCAGGTGCGAGCCCTCGACTCGCAGCGAGATGACATAGGCGCGACCAAATTCCCAGGCGAAGTCCGCCTCGGCAAGCACTCGCGGCTCGCCCAGGGTCTTGACCAGTTGAGCTTGGCCCGGTGTGAGCCGCAGCGCGTAATGACGGCGCAGCCCCTGGACACGCGCTGCGAGCCCGACGGCAGTCGCCATCTGCGCGCTCAGCGCCGCCTCGACCTCGTAGTCGATCCAGTCGCGTGCCCCCTGGATCAGCAGGCCGGTGCCGCGGTCCTGGATCAGGCGCAACGGTTCGGCCGCGGTGCTCTCGAACCGGTCAACGGCCTGGACCCAGGCACGCTGCCACATCTTTCCCCCGGCCGGAGGACGGGACAGCCTCAGATCGGGCGTGCCTTGCCAGGTCAGGTAGTCGAGGTGCACCGCGCCCTCCTGTCCCGATCCCGGAATGACCTCGAGGCCCACCTCGGCCACGGGCTGCCCGGCGGTATCGGGCAGCTTCCAGGCGAGCAGCGCCGCGGCGCCGGGAGCGAGCGGAGTCGGCTCGCCGCGGAAGCTGAACAGCCGTCCGTCGCCGTCATAGGCGCGGACCAGGAGGGCGCAGTCGCTGGTTGCGGAGCCGCGATCGCCGGCGACCACGCGAGCTCGGATCTCCTGGCCCGGGTACAACGTCGGCGAGGCGAGCAGCTCGTACATTGGCGCCGTTTCCTCGTCGGGCGGGATGAAGGTCGGCGTCGTCATCGCCGCCGTCCCCCCGGGCCCGAGATCGCCATAGCTGAGGCGCAGGCTGCGGCTCCCGAGCTCGCTGCAGCCCGGCACGTTCTCGACCAGGGACCCGCTGCCGGCCTCGGCGCGGAAGCCCTGGGTCGAGCCGGGCAGCTCGAAGTGGAACCTCGCCCCGTCCTTCGGCGCCAGCGGCGTCAACCCGGCGAGGGCCCGACCGCCGTTGACGACCCGCAGCGCCTCGGTCGCCGCGTCGGTGATCGCTCCGCCGCCGTCCGCGGTCGGCAGGTACATCCGGTCCGCCACCGGCCCGCGCCAGTCGGGACCGGCGTCGATGCTCGCCAGGCCGTTCTTGATCCCCAGCAGGCAGCCGAGGTTGCCCGAGTTGCAGTCGGTGTCCCAGCCAGAGGTGTTGACGATCGTCAGCGAGCGTTGGAAATCGTCGTTGCCGTGAAGCAGCGCCGCGACGATCAAGGCGTGGTTGGGGACGACGGGGCAGGCGCCGCCGTAGACCTCGTATCCATGCCGGCCCGCGATCCGCCGCCGAACCGCGGTCCAATCCTCGCCCGAGGCGTGCCACTCGCGCACGTCGGCGATCGCGCCGGCGATTACGCTGTCGGTGGGGATCAGCCCGACGGCGACGTCGAGCAGTCGATCGGTGTCGGACTCGACGAAGGCCAGCGCCTCCATCGCGGCGATCACCTGTGCCGCGTGAATTGCCTCCCCGTCGTGGCTGACGCTAGCCGCCCGGCCCGCCAGATCGGCGGCCAGCTCCGGGTCGCCGGGGGCGACCATCGCCCAACCGTCGATGAAGATCTGGGCGCCGATCTGCTCGGAGAGGACTTTGCCGTTGAGTGCCGCCGACCCGCTCTGCGGAGCTTGCACCCCGTTCTTCAGCCGTAGATATGCGGTGTGCTCGGCCGAGTTGCCCATCCCGCCCCACCAGAAGATCGACCGTCCCTCGACGGCGTAGTTGAGCCACGCCTCGCCGATCTCGGCGGCACTGATGTCAGGCCGATCGCCGTTGTCGCGGAGGGCGCGGAGCAGCGCGAAGGTGCCGGTGACGTCGTCGTCGCTGACGACGAGCTGGCGGTTCAGCAGCTCGACGTCGTCGCGATCGTTGACGTAGTAGTCGACCTCTCCGAGCTCGGAGACGATGCGCTCGTGGCTCCAGCCCTCGAACGGCCGGCCCAGGTAGACGCCGATCAGCTTGCCCAGTACCCCGGCGTAGACGCGCTCGGCATAGTCAGCCGGCAGCGACATCTGAACTTCCCTCCCGCCGAGCGCTCTCGGCCGCTGCCCGGATCGCGGTTGCATCGGGCATCGAGACGGCCGCGCCCACCGCCTGCACGCTGAGCGAGGCTGCCAGGTTCGCCAGCTCCAGGGCCTCGGCGATCGGCTTCCCGGCACAGAGGTTGGCAGCGAGGTTGCCGACGAAACAGTCGCCGGCTCCGGTCGTGTCGGCGACCTCGACGCGGTGACCGGCGACGCGCAGGGGCCCCCCGGGGGTGATGCAGACCGCGCCCGCGACGCCAAGGGTGACGACGATCGTCTGCCCCGGATGGTGCCTGAGGCTGGCGGCGGCGGCGAGCGCCCGGGACGGGTCGGCAAGAGCCGCGACATCCTCGAGCGCCGAGAGAACCGCGAGCTCGGTCTCGTTGAGGACGATCACGTCGGCATCGTCGAGCAGATCGGCGGCGGCCGAAAGCGCTGGCGCGGGGTTGAGGATGGTGCGGGCGCCGACCGCTCGCGCCCGCGCGAAGGCGGCGGCGGTCACAGCCGCGGGCAGCTCGAGCTGGGCGACGACGACGTCGTCCGGCCCGATCTCGACGCTCTCCAGGGAGGCGGGGTCCAGTCGCCCACTGGCGCCGGGGACGACGACGATCGAGTTGTTGGCCTCCGCGACGACGACGAGGGCGATGCCGGTGCTCGCTCCGCTCAGGCTCCGCGTCTGCGTCAGGTCGATGCCCTCGGAGCCGAGGAAGCCCCAGATCTGGTCCGCGAAGGCGTCCTGGCCGAGCCGGGCGATCAACGAGGTCGCGGCTCCTGAGCGTCTCGCCGCGACGGCCTGGTTCACCCCCTTTCCGCCCGGCGAGAGGTGGCTCTCCGAGCCCATCACGGTCTCGCCGACCCGCGGTTGGCGCTCCACCGACGCGATCACGTCCATGTGTATCGAACCCACGACCCAGACCCGCGGCCCCGGCGGAATTGACTTCTCCATCCTGGCCGCTAACCTAGCAAATCGTTTTGCACGAGCCGACTCGCTGCCGCAAGAAAGCTTCGATCGTCGACGTCGCCAGCGCCGCCGGCGTCAGTCCGACGACCGTCTCGCACGCGCTCTCGGGACGCCGCCATGTCAGCGAGAAGACGGTCAGCGCGATCCGCCGGGCGATGGGCGAGCTCGAATACGTACCGAGCCATGCCGGCCGCAGCCTCCGCCTTGGCGACACCGGCCTGCTCGGCTTGCAGGTGCCCGACATCTCCAACCCCTTCTATGCCGAGCTCGCCCGCGGCGTCGAGGACGTCGCCGAGTCGCTCGGCCTCAACGTCCTGCTCTGCAACACGAACTCCGAGCCCGCGCGCGAAGAGCGCTACGCGGAGGTCTTCCGCTCGCACGTCGTCGACGGCCTGATCTGCGCCGCGGCGCCGGAGCCGGCGGCGATCGAGCGGCTGGCCAAGGAGCTGCCGGTTGTGATCGTCAACGAGGTCGCTGGCGAGAGCGGCCTCGACACCGTCTGCACCGACAACGAGCGCGGCGGCGCCCTCGCCGCCGAGCACCTGCGCGGCCTCGGCCATCGCCAGGTTCTCGTGATCGACGGCCCGCTCGGTTCTCCCGCCGGCGAGCTCAGGCGCAAGGGCTTCGAGCAGGCCTTCGCCGCTGACGGCGTGACGGTCCGGCATCGGCGCGGCGACTACCGTGCCGCCGCCGCGGTGCGGATCGTGCGGCGCGAGCTGGAAGCGAACGGACCGTGGTTCAGCGCCGTCTACGCGGCCAATGACGTGATGGCGGTCGCGGCGATCGGGGAGCTGGTCGCCCACGGATTGGAGGTGCCGGCCGAAGTCTCGGTGGTCGGCTACGACGACTCGCAGCTCGCCGAGCTGGTCACCCCTTCGCTGACCACGGTTCGCCAACCCGTCTACGAGATGGGGAGGGCCGGCGCCGAACGCCTGGCGGCGGCGATCCGAGGCGACGACCCGATCCGGTCGCAGACCATCCTCGAGGTCGAGCTAGTCCCCCGGGAGTCGACCGCGAGGCGCGCCGATTGAGCCCCGGACCGCCAGCTGCGCCGCCAGCACCACCTCCCGCACCGGGACGTCGGGCTCGGCGATCCGGCGCAGCAGCAGCTCCGCCGCCGCAACGCCGAGCTCATAGGTCGGCTGGACCAGCGCCGCGATCCCGGGTCGGATCAGCTCGCTGGCCGGGAAGTCGTCGAAGCAGACGATCGAGAGATCGTTCGGGATGGTCAGGTCGCGCTCGGCGATCGCCTTCAGGGTCCCCACCGCCATCAGGTTGTTGGCGACGAACAGCGCGGTGGGCGGTTCGGGAAGGTCGAGGAGCTCGAGCGTCATCCGGTGCCCCGACTCCTCCTTCAGGTCGCCGAGTCGGACCAGGCCGGGGTCGAGCCCGATGCCGTGCTCGCGCAAGGCCCGCTCGTAGCCGGCGCGACGCTCGACCATCGTGCTGATCTCGGTCGGGCCGCCGATCATCGCGATCTGCCGGTGCCCTGTTCGCGCCAGGCAGTCGACCGCTTCGTGGGCACCGCGGGCGCCGTCGGTGGTGACGGTGTCGAGCTCTAAGCCGCCGATCCGTCGGTCGAGGGCGACGATCGGGATGCCGGACCTGGCGACCTGCTCGAGACCCTGGTTGTTTTCGCCGGTCGAGGCGAGCACGACGCCGGCCACTCCCTCGGCGACCATGTCGAGCAGGCGCTGGGACTCGAGGTCGGGCATCTCGTCGGTGTTGGCGATGATCACCGAGTAGCCGCGGGCGCGGGCGGTGTCCTCGCAGCCGCGGACGATCGCCGTGAAGAACGGGTTGCCGATGTCGCTGATCACCAGGGCGAAGATCCGCGCCGAGCGCTCGCGCAGGTTGCGCGCCAGCCGGTTCGGAAAGTAACCCGTCTCCGCGACCGCGCGCATGACCTTGTCGCGGGTCTCGACCCGGACGCTCTCGGCCGGGCCGGAGAGGACGCGGGAGACGGTTGCCGTGGAGACGCCGGCGCGCCGCGCAACCTCGCTCATCGTCGGCCCGCCGCCGCCCTGCTCGGATCCCCTACGTGGACGCTTGGCCGCCAAAGCCAGGCCAACTGTACTCGGTTACAACCGCGATTTCGCTTGAAATGGGGGAATTTGGACACCGGGGGCGGCTGCTAGTCGGCATCAATGGCTTGACAGTGCGTTTGTAACGCATTACAGTCAACTGGCATGATGACCTGCTAAGCAGCCATTCCCGGAAGAGGGGTTGGGTAGAAAGTGAGAAGGCCTTGATGCAACGCTCAAGCGATTCCCGTGGTTCGTCATCTGCAGGGCTCGTCCGCAACCACGTCGGGATGGCGATGGCGTTGGCCGTGCTCGTACTGGTGGGTGCGCTCCTGACCGGCTGTGGCAGCAGCAGCAGCAGTAGTAGTGGCAGCGGCGGGGGTGGCGGCGGAGAATCGACCGAGAGCGCCGGTACTCCGGTCAAAGGCGGCGTCCTCCATTTCGCCCGCAGCCTCGACGCCGACACGGGCCTCGATCCGTTGACCGGCTACAGCAACGGCTCGATCTTCATCATGACCCAGATCTTCGACCAGCTGGTCGAGATCGGCGAAGGGCCGAAACCAATGCCTGGCCTGGCCACTTCCTGGGAACGCTCCAAGGACGGCCTGAGCTGGACCTTCCACCTGCGCGAAGCCGATTTCTCCAACGGCGAACCGGTCACCGCCGAGGACGTCAGGTTCTCCCTCGATCGCTGGGCGGATCCGGAAATCAACGTCGCCAACGGCGCTCTCGGCGAATCGGTGAAGAACGTCGAGGTGGTCGATCCGCACACCGTCAAGATCTCGCTGAGCAAAATCGATGCTCCCTTCCTCAACTACCTCTCGACCTACTCGGCCTCGATCGTGCCGCAGAAAGTGGTCGAAGAAGAGGGGAAGGAATTCACCAACCACCCGGTCGGCTCAGGCGCCTTCGAGCTCAAGGAATACCTCCGCGGCCAGAAAACCGTGCTCGAGCGCAACCCGCACTACTGGCGCAAAGGGCAGCCGTACCTCGATGGGGTCGACTTCGAATACGTCGCCGACGGCAACGCCCGCGTCCTCAAGCTCCGCTCCGGCGAAGCCCAGGTGGCCGACCAGATCCCCTACAACCAGGTCGCCTCGCTGGAAGGGACCGAAGGCATCGAAGTCCAGGTCCTCAAATCGGTCAGCTGGGACTCGGTCTTCTTCAACTTCACGAAGAAGCCGCTGCAGGACAAGAAGATCCGCCAGGCGCTCAACTACGCGACGCCGAAGGAAGCGATCCTCGAATCGGTCCTCTACGGCGACGCGGCGATCTCCAACAGCAACATTCCTCCCTTGCAGTACTGGGATGAATCGCTTGCGCCCTACCCGTACGACCTCGAAAAAGCCGAACAGTTGATGGCCGAATCAACTGCCCCGAACGGTTTCAAACTCGAATTCGTGATCGCCGGCGGCGACCCGGTCGAGAAGCAGACCGCCGAAATCCTGCAGGAAGAATGGGCCAAGATCGGGGTCGAAGTCGACATCGTCATCCGCGAATTCGCGGCGATGTTCCCGCAATGGATCGAAGGCAAGGGCGGGATGTCGACCAGCTTCCCGGGCAACGCCCTCTCCAGCAACTCCTACGCCCCTGACGAAATGTCGGCCCTGATGATCGACGGCGAAGGCGGCTTCCACTCGCTCGGGACCTACTACGAAAACAAGAAGGTCAACAAGCTGCTGGCGGAAGCAAGAGGGACCCTCGACGAAAAGGTCCGTGAAAAAGACTTCATGGAAACCCAGAGGATCGCTCTCGAAGACGCTCCGGCGGTGCCGCTCTTCTTCACGAAGTCGGTGACCGCCGTGCAGGAAGACGTGAAGAACTTCACCACCCTGCCGATCGGGTGGTGGCCCCTGCACGAAGTCTGGCTCGAAAAGTAGCCGAGCGTCCCGCCCCCAACTCCCCCGCCGGTAGTGTCAGGTCTGCCGGCGGGGGACTTCCAACTCGAGGAGGACGTGTGAGCAAGCCGACGGTTCCGCCGGCCGGGCCGGCCCGCTACGGGGCCCATGGCAGCAGCCTCCGCGACCTCCCCCGGCTGCGCTCGGCGCGACGTCGGCGCGAGTCGAGCTGGGATCGGAGCGGGGGCAACCGTGACTACCTCGCCCTCGAGCCGGGGGCGAGCAAGACCCTCTGCGAGCTCGAGGGGGCCGGCTGCATCACCCACATCTGGATCACCGCCGGGGCGCTCGACTTCAAATCGCCCGCGACCCCGGAGCGCCAGCAGATGATGCGGCGGCTCGTCCTTGGCATCACCTGGGACGGCGGCGAGCACCCCAGCGTCCTCACCCCGCTCGGTGACTTCTTCGGAATCGGCCACGCGCGGACAGCCAACTTCGTCTCGCTGCCGTTGCAGATGAGCCCGGAGGACGGCCGCGGCCTCAACTCGTTCTTCCAGATGCCCTTCTCCGAGGGCGCCCGGATCGAGATCCGCAGCGAGATGGAGAGCGAGGACGTGATGCTCTACTTCTACGTCGACTACGAGTCCTACGACTCTCTCGACGAGGATCTCGGTCGCTTCCACGCCAGCTGGAACCGCGAGAACCCGACCGCCGGCGCCGCGCGAGGGAGCGAGAGCAACGAGGAGTTCCTCTTCGCCGGCACCAACCTCGACGGCGCCGGCAACTACGTGATCCTCGAGGCGGAGGGCCGCGGTCACTACGTCGGCTGCGTGATGAATTTCCTCAGCCTGCGTGAGGGAGGGGAGTGGGACTGGTACGGCGAGGGCGACGACATGATCTTCATCGACGGCGAGGAGTTCCCGCCGACCCTGCACGGAACCGGGACCGAGGATTACTTCAACACCGCCTTCTGCCCCACCCAGACCTACTCGGCGCTCTACCACGGGGTCACCCTAGGCGGCGGTGAGAACTGGTCGGACCCCGTCTCGCTGTACCGCTTCCACATCGAGGACCCGGTGATGTTCACGAGCTCGATCCGGGTGACGATCGAGCACGGTCACGCCAACAAGCGCAGCGACGACGTCTCCTCGACCGCCTACTGGTACCAGGCGCTGCCGCACCGGCCGCTGACGCTGGCGCCGGTCGAGCGGCGCCTGCCACGGCGCTGACCCGCGGCGCCGGTCAACCGGCGCCGATCTCGCGGTAGCGGTCGGCTAGCTGCAGGATGTGCTCGCGCATCAGGTCGGAAGCGCGCTTGGAATCCTGGTCGCGGACCGCCTCGTAGATGCCGCGGTGCTCCTTCAGGTCCCACTCGCCGAAGTCCGGCAGCGCGTAGAGGCGCGGTCCGCGCTCTTTCATCAGGTCGACGAAGCTCTCGATCATCGCCCCGAGGACTTCGTTGTGTGCGGCCTCGGCGATCAGCAGGTTGAAGGAGGAGGCGACCCCGACGACGGCCTCGACGTCCTCGTCGGCCGCCTCGAGGCGCTGCTGCTGGACCTTCAGTGCCGCCTCGATCTGGCGCAGATCGTCTTCGGTGCGGCGTTCGGCCGCGAGGCCGGCGACCGTGACCTCGACCAGCAACCTGGCCTCGATGAACTCCCGGGTCACGCCGCGCTCGAGGGCGGCGGTCAGCGAAGACGGCCGCGTCGACTCGTCGCCCCGGGCGATCGTCGGCCCCTGGTCGGTAATGAAGGCACCCTGGCCGTGGCGGATCTCCAGCACGCCGAGCGCGGCGAGCCCGTTCAACGCCTCGCGGACGGTCGAGCGGCCGACACCGAGGTCGCGCGTCAGCTCGCGCTCGGAGGGCACTTTGGCGCCGGGCGGCAGGTCGGCGAAGGCCTCGATCAGTTGCTGGGCGACGGTCTCCGAGAGCTTGCGCCGCGGCGCCGGCTGCAGCGAAAGCCGCTCCTCGGGCTGAGTGCTCATGAGCCTGATCCTAACCCAGGCGATGATCTGACCACTGTTGCCTCCTCGTTGTTTGAGGGGTAGAGAAACCAAGGTCTGGACTGCTCAGCAGACCGGATCCTATCCGCTCTTGACTGCCGCGTCGGAGGTAGTGTACGCTGCTCAGCAGATGGTCAGACCAGTCGAAGAGACCGCGTCGCGCCGAATCTCTCTCCTCCTCGGCGCCGGCACCACTCTCGGCTCCCCCGCCGAGACCCCGTTGATGTCCGACGCGATCCGCTGGGGCGACCTTCTGTTCCTCTCCGGGCGCGCCGCCGTCGACCCCGGCAGTGGCGAGGCCCGGGGGGACGACTTCGATGCGCAGTGCGCGATCGTCCTCGCCGACGTCGGCGCCGTTCTCGAGGCGGCCGGGTCCGGCTTCGAGCTCGTACTTCGGGTCGAGTGCTGGCTCGCCGACCGCGCCGACTTCCCGGCCTGGAACCAGGCCTTCAAGCGGGCCTTCCCGCACCCCCGGCCGGCGCGGACGACGACGATCGGGCAGCTGCCACTGCCCGGCCTGCTGGTCGAGTTGCAGATCACCGCGGGGATCCGATCGTGAGCACGCCCGACACCGCCGTCGTGATCGGCGGCGGTGTCGCCGGCCTCTCCACCGCCTACTACCTGCGGCAGCGGGGCGTCGAGGTAACTCTGCTGGAGTCCAACCGCATCGGCAGCGGCGCCTCCTGGGGCAACGGCGGCTGGATCTGCCCGGCGCAGGCTGGCCCGTTGCCCGAACCCGGGCTCACCTGGTACGGCCTCCGCTCGCTGCTCGACCCCAGCTCGGCGCTCTACTTCCAACGTGGCAGGCTGCCGCAACTGACCCCCTGGCTGCTGCGCTTCTGGAGCTACTGCAACAAGCGCGACCACGCCCGCGGGGTGGAGGCGCTGGCTCGTCTTGGCCGCGGCGTCTTCGACCTGGTCGAGGAGATGCGCGGCGACGGAGTCGACTTCGATCTCTACAAGCAGGGAATGTTGATCGCCGCGCGCGATGCCGAACAGGCCCGAAAGGAGCTGGCCAAGCTCGAGCCGATGCGCGCCTACGGGTACGACCTGCCCGAGGACGTGCTCAGCGGCGAGGAGCTGCGCGCGGTCGAGCCGGCTTTGAGCGAGGAGGTCGGCGGCGCGGCTCTCGTCGACCAGCACTGGCACGTCCGGCCCAGCTCCTTCACCGAGGGGATAGCGACCAAGCTGCGGGCGATGGGCGTGACGATCGTCGAGGGCGCCGAGGTCAACGACTTCTCGCTCAGCGCCGGCAAGGTGAGCGCGGTCCGCAGTGCCGCCGGCGATTACCACGCCGACGCCTTCCTGCTGGCCGCCGGCGCTTGGACCAACTCACTCTCGGCGATGGTCGGGGTCGAATTTCCGATGGAGGCCGGCAAGGGCTACAGCTTCTTCGTCGAGCCCAGCGTCGTTCCCACCCACTCGATCCTCCTGGCCGACGTCCATGTCGGCTGCACGCCCCTCGGCGAGCAGATGCGGATCGGCGGCACGATGGAGTTCAGCGGCCTCAACAGCCGGCTCGACGACCGCCGAATCGCCGACATCGCGGCCGGAGCCAAGGCCTGCTTCAAGCCATGGAAGTCCGCAGAGCTCGCTCAGCGTTGGGCCGGGATGCGGCCGATCACCCCGGACGGGCTGCCGGTCCTCGACAGCGCTCCCGACCTGCCGAACCTCTACCTCGCCACCGGCTACGCGATGCAGGGGGTCACCCTCGCCGCTCCCGCCGGCGAGGCAATGGCGGAGCTGATCGCGACCGGCCGCAAGCCCGCCCTGCTGGAGCCCTTCGGGATCGGGCGCCTGCGCGGCCTGCGGCACCGAGGGCGCAACCATGGCTGAGAAGCTGCGGGTGGCGATCATCGGCTCCGGCAACATCGGCACCGACCTGCTGGCCAAGGCAGGGCGCAGCCCGCTGCTGGAGGTCGTCGGCATGGCCGGCATCGACCCCGACTCGGCCGGCCTGGCGCGTGCCGCTGCGGCCGGAGTCGTCACCTCCCACGAGGGCCTCGACGACCTGCTCGAGAAGCTCGACGCCGTCGACCTCGCCTACGACGCGACCTCCGCCTATGCCCACGCCGAGCACGCCGAGATCCTTGCCCGGCATGGGGTCATCGGCGTCGATCTGACCCCGGCGGCGCTCGGCCCGGCGGTGATCCCCGCCGTCAACCTCGCCGACCACGTCGACGCCCCCGACGTCAACCTCGTCACCTGCGGCGCCCAGGCGACGGTCCCGATCGTCGCCGCGCTCGCCGCCGTGACCGAGGTCCCCTACGCGGAGATCGTCTCGACCATCTCGGCCAGCTCGGCCGGCCCCGGGACGCGGGCCAACATCGACGAGTTCACGCGCTCCACTGCGCGGGCGCTGGAGAACGTCGGCGGCGCCGAGCGCGGCAAGGCGATCATGCTGCTCAACCCCTCGGATCCGCCGATCCTGATGCGGAACACCGTCTACGCCGACGTGCCGGAGGCCGACGCCGAGGCGATCGCCGCGGCCGTCGACCGAGTCGTCGAGAACGTCTCCGGCTATGTCCCGGGCTACCGTCTGACCGCGCCGGTCGACATCAGCGACGGCGTCGCCACCGTCCTGCTCGAGGTCGAGGGAGCCGGCGACTTCCTGCCCGAGTACGCCGGAAACCTCGACATCATGACCAGCGCCGCGGTGCGGGTCGCCGAGCTGCACGCCGAGCGCAGGGCGGCCTCGTGAGCGTCCGAATCGTCGACACCACCCTGCGCGACGGCTCGCATTCGATTGCCCACCGCTACACGCCGGCGCAGGTTGCGACCTGCGCGGCGATGCTCGACGAAGCCGGGGTCTGGGCGATCGCCGTCGGCCATGGCGACGGTCTCGGGGCCGGCTCGCGCCAGTACGGCTTCGCTCCCCACTCCGACGCCGAGCTGATCGGGGCCGCGGCCGCGGTCGCCCAGCGCGCCCGCCTCGCGGTCGCCCTGCTCCCCGGGATCGGCACCAAGGACGACCTCCGCGCCGCCCACGAGGCCGGCGCCGGGGTCGTCCGGGTCTCGACCGTCACCACCGAGGCCGACATCGGGATCCAGCACCTGCAGCTCGCCCGCGAGCTCGGGATGGACGCCCACAGCCACCTCAACATGGCCTCGATCGCCAGCGTCGAGCAGACCGTCGAGGCGGGGCGGATCGTCGTCGACGCCGGCAGCACGGCGCTCTATCTCGTCGACTCAGCCGGGGCCTTCCTGCCCGACGAAGTCCGCGCCCGGGTCAGCGCCCTGCGCGAGGCCTTCGATCCCGAGATCGCGATCGGGATCCACGAGCACAACAACCTCTCGCTCGCCGTCGCCAACAGCGTCGTCGCGATCGAAGCCGGGGCCGAGATCGTCGACGTCACCCTGGCCGGGATGGGAGCCGGCGCCGGCAATTGCCAGGGGGAGGCGCTGATCGCGGTCCTTGCGCGGCTCGGGATCGAGACCGGGATCGACCTCTTCAAGCTCCAGGACGCCGCCGACGACTACGTCCGCAAGGAGCTGATGCCGGGCCCGATCGTCGTCGACAGATTGACCGCGACGCTCGGCTACGCCGGCGTCCCCGCCAGCTTCCTCCTGCACACGATCCGGGCCGGCGAGCGCTTCGGCGTCGACCCGCGGCAGATCATCCTCGCCCTCGGCGAGCGCCAGGTCGTGGTCGGCCAGGAGGACATGATCCTCGACGTCGCCAGCGACCTCTCGCGGGCCGGATGATCGCCGTGGACGAGCCCCTGTTCGTGATCGACGACGATCCGACCGGCGCCCAGGCGCAGGCCGGCGTGCCGTTGTTGATGAGCTGGGACGAGGAGCTCCTCGCCGACGTGCTGGCGGAGGAGCCGGCGGCTCTCCACCTGCTGACCAACAGCCGAGCGCTCGACGAGGACGGCGCCTACGAGGTCGTCCGCGCGGCCGCCACCGCGGCGGGCGCCGCCTCGCCGGAGCCCCGCCTCGTCCTGCGCGGCGACAGCACCCTGCGCGCCCACCTGCTGCCCGAGTACGCCGGCGTGCGGGACGCCCTCGCTCCCGGCGAGACGCCGCCGCTGCTGCTCGTCCCGGCGCTGCCGGCGGCTGGGCGGATCACCCTCGACGGCCGCCACCTGCTCGAGCGCGGCGGCGTCCGCACGCCGCTCGATCAGACCGAGTTCGCCGCCGACGCCGATTTCGCCTACCACAGCTCGCGCCTGGTCGACTGGGCGCAGGAGCGATCCGGCGGCTACTTCGCGGTCGCCGACGGGCGCGAGATCGGGCTGGCGGCGATCCGTTCGCAGGCCGGCGCCGAGCTCGTCTGCCAGGCGCTGCTGGACGCAGTCGCCGATTCGCGGCCGGCGGTCGTCGTCCCCGACGCCGAGAACGAGGCCGACCTGGCGACGATCGCCGCCGGCCTGCTCCGCGCCTGGGAGCAGGCGCCGGCGATCGTCGTCCGCTGCGCCCCGACCTTCGCCAGCGTCCTCTCCGGCGCCGGCGCCGAGGGCCTGGTCCCGGTGCCCGCCGCCGGCCCTGGCCTGCTCGTCGTCGTCGGCTCCCACGTCCCGGTCAGCTCTGCCCAGCTCGAGACCCTGATCAGGCGCCATCCCGGTTCCCTGGTCGAGATCGACGCCGCCACCCTCGCGGGCGGCGAGGAGGCGGAGGAGGTCGCGGCGCTCAGCGCCACCGCGGTCGAGCGCGCCAGGGCCCTCCTGCGGAGCGACGGGCTTGCCGTCGTCGCCACCTCGCGCGAGATCGCCGCGGCGGGGCTCGGGCCGGTGGGGGGGACGAACGTCGCCCGCGCCCTCGCCCGGATCGCCGCCGAGCTGCGCAGCGACAGCGGCGTCCTGGTCTCCAAGGGGGGCAGCACCTCGGCGATCAACGTCCGCGACGGTCTCGGCGCCGAGTCGGTCGAGATCGTCGGTCCCGTCGCGCCGGGGATCTCGCTCTGGCTGGTCCCGACCGCCGGCGCCGAGCCCTACCCGGTGATCGTCTTCCCGGGCAATGTCGGCGACGCCGGGACTCTCGCCGACCTGGTCGACCTGATCCTCGGGGGCCGCGAGCGATGCTGACCCCATTCACCGAGCTGCTGGCCGAGCACGACCGGGCGCGGACCGGCCTCGGTGCCTTCACCTGTTATGACCTCGAGGTCGCCGCCGGCACCCTCGCCGCGGCGGCCCGCTGCGACGCCGGCGTCGTCCTGCTGATCAGCCGCGACGCCTTCGCGGCGCCGGCTGGTGAGCAGCTGCTGGCGGCGATCGCCGCCGCGGCCGAGCGCTCGCCGGCCCGCGCCTGTGTCCAGCTCGACCACGTCGCCGACCTCGGGCTGATCGGCCGTGCCATCGAGCTCGGCGCCGGCGCGGTGATGGCCGACGGCTCGAAGCTGCCCTTCGAGGAGAACGTGGCCCTGGTCGCTGCGGCTGCCGAGCTGGCCCACCGGCACGGCGGCGCGGTCGAGGCCGAGCTCGGCCACATCGCGGGCGACGAGGACATCGCCCGCGCCGCCGAGGCAGGTGGCTTCACGGACCCGGTCGAGGCTGAGCGCTTCCTTGCCGCCACCGCGGCCGACTGCCTGGCGGTCTCGATCGGCAACGTCCACGGCACCTACGCAGGCGAGCCCGAGCTCGACTGGGGTCGACTCGACGCGATCGAGGCGAGCGTCTCGGTGCCGCTCTCGCTGCACGGTGCCTCGGGCCTGCCCGACGCCGACCTGCGACGCGCCGTCGCCGCAGGGGTGCGCAAGGTCAACGTCAACGCCGAACTACGCCAGGCCTACCTCGACGTCACCGCCCGCGAGCTCGAAGCCGCCCGCGACGGCGCCCGGGTGATGGCCCTCCACGCCGCGCAGCGGGCCGCGGTGGATGACTTCGTCGCGACCAAGATCGGTGCCTTGTCGGCGGTGCCACGATGACGCCGCTGCGTCGCTTCGACCATGTCGGAATCGCGGTCCACGACACCGAGCGGGCGCTCGAGTATTTCGTCGGCCGCCTCGGCCTGACCTTGACCGGCAGCGAAGAGATTCCGGTTCCACGCGTGCGGTTGACCTACCTCGACGCCGGTGGCGGCGTCGCGATCCAGCTGGTCGAGCCGCTCGACGCGGAGAGCGCGATCGCCGTCCACCTCGCCGAGCACGGTGAGGGCCTGCACCACATCGCTTTCGCCGTCGCGGACGTCCCGGCGAGCGCCGCCGAGCTGGCCGATCCGGGCTCCCCGGAGGTCACCGTCGGCAGCGGTCGCGGCCGCCCTTCGGCGTTCGTCCCAGGTCTCCTCCACCACGGAGTGCGAGTGGAGGTGACGGCCACTGAGTGATCCTCCGGTTCGCTCGAATCGGACGTTTTGCGGCCTCAAAGCCGCTTGCAAAGCTAATTTCCTCTGGTATGATCACCTGACAATCAGCAGACATTGCAAATGCCTGCAAGAGAAGGAGGATGCCTCGATGGGACGCTCGCTCGGAGCCCCTAGTTCCTCAGATGGACCGTCGTCTCCAACGCTTGCGCTGCGGGGAGCAGCCCTGCTTGCGCTCCTGATCCTCGGCCTCTTCCTCACCGCTTGCGGCGGTGGCAGCAGCAGCAGTAGCGGCACCAGCTCCAGCAACGGCGCTAGCGGCGCTGAAACGAGTGGCGAAGAAACGGACGCCGGCACGCCGGTCAAAGGCGGCGTCCTGACCTTCGCTCGCAGCGTCGACGCCGACGTCGGCCTCAACCCGATCAACGCCCCGAGCAACGGCTCGATCTTCGTCATCCAGCAGATCTTCGACCAGTTGGTTGAGATCGAAGACGGGCCCGAAGTGCAGCCGGGCCTGGCGACTTCCTGGAAAGCCTCGAAGGATGGGCTGACCTGGACCTTCCACCTGCGCGAGGCGAAGTTCTCCAATGGCGAACCGGTCACCGGCGAAGACGTCAAGTTCTCGATCGAACGTTTCGCCGATCCGAAGATCAACGTCAACTACGCGACGCTAGGCGAATCGATCAAGGACGTCGAAGTCGTCGATCCCCATACCGTGAAAATCAACCTCGACCACGTCGACGCTTCGTTCCTCGACAACATCTCGATGTTCGCGGCGGCGATCGAGCCGAAGAAAGTCGTCGAAGAAGTCGGCGACAAAGCCTTCGGCGAGGAACCGGTCGGGTCCGGCCCGTTCAAGGTCAAGTCCTACACCCGCGGCCAGAAAACCGTCCTCGAACGCAACCCGCTCTACTGGCGCAACGGCCAGCCCTACCTCGACGGCGTCGTCTTCGAATACGTCCCCGACGCCAACACGCGGGTGCTGAAAGTCCGCTCGGGCGAAGCCGAAATCGCCGATGCGATTCCTTACAACCAGGTCGAATCGTTGGAAAACACCGAAGGCATCTCGGTCGAAGTCGCCAAGGCGCTGAGCTGGACGGCGATCTTCCTCAACTCGACCAAGCCGCCTCTGCAGGACCAGAAAGTCCGCCAGGCGCTGAACTACGCGACGCCGAAGGAAGCGATCCTCGAATCGGTTCTCTTCGGCAACGCCGAAATCGCCAACAGCAACATCCCGCCGCTCAAGTACTGGGATTCATCGCTGGCGGCCTATCCGTTCGACCTCGAAAAAGCCGAAGCGCTGATGGCCGAATCGAGCGTCCCCGACGGCTTCGACATCGAACTGACGATCCCCGCCGGCGACCCGGTCGCCCAGCAGACGGCGGAAATCGTGAAGCAGGAATGGGCGAAAATCGGCGTCAACCTGACCATCGTCCCGAAAGAATTCGGCGCCATGTTCGGTGCCTGGTTGGAAGGCAAGGGCGGCATGGCCGCGACCTTCCCGGGCGGCGCCCTCTCCAGCGACACGCTCTCCGACGACGAGATCGCGGCGATCACGCTCGACCCCTCCGGCGGCCTCAACTCGCTCGGCACCTACTACGACAACCCCAAGGTCAACAAACTGATCAAAGAAGCGAAGGGCACCCTGAACGAACAGCAGCGCGCCCAGGATTTCGCCGAAGTGCAGAAGATCGCCCTCGAAGACGCACCCGCGGTGCCGCTCTTCTTCACCAAGTCGATCACCGCAGTGCGCGACAACGTGAAGGGTTTCCAGACCTACCCGATCGGCTGGTGGCCGTTGCGGGAAGCGTGGCTCGAACCGTAGGCATAGGTGGGCGCCTACCTCCTCAAGCGCGCCGTCCAGGCGATCCCGGTCTTGATCGGGATCAGCCTGGCGGCGTTCATCTTGATCCACCTGGTGCCGGGTGATCCGGCGAAGATCATCCTCGGCGCCAAGGCGACGCCCAAGGCGGTCGCCACCCTGAACGAGCAGCTCGGCCTCGACCGTTCCCTGCCTGCCCAGTACATCGACTTCATCACCGGCTCCGTCCACCTCGACTTCGGCGAATCGATAACCCAGAAGGTCAGCGTCGGCTCGATCATCGGCCCGCGGGTGCTGGTCACCTTCTGGCTGATGCTCTACTCGGTCGCGGTCTCGATCGTCGTCGCGGTGCCGCTGGCCGTGCTCTCGGCCCTGCGTCGCAACCGGCCCGCCGACCACGGCATCCGCCTCTTCACGATGCTCACCTTCGCGATGCCCTCCTTCCTCTTGGGGCTGCTGCTGATCTTGATCTTCGGTCTCGACCTCGGCTGGTTCCCGACTTCCGGTTACGGCGAAGGAGCCGGCGGCCACTTCCGCAGCCTCACCCTGCCGGCGTTCACGGTCGGTCTCTACCTGGCGCCGATCCTGCTCCGCACCCTGCGAGTCGGGATCATCGAGACCCTCGGCACCGAGTACATCGAGGCGGCGCGGGCGCGAGGGCTGAGCCAGCGGCGGGTCGTCCTCAAGCACGTCCTGCGCAACTCGCTGGTCTCAACCGTCACCGTGCTCGGCCTCAACATCGGCTTCCTGCTCTCGGGCCTGGTGATCATCGAAAACGTCTTCGCCCTGCCAGGGCTCGGCAGCGAGCTGGTCTCTTCGATCGTCAGCCGCGACTACCCGACGATCCAGGCGCTGACCCTGGTCTTCGGGGTGGCGGTCATCGCGATCAACCTGCTCACCGACCTCGCCTACGCTGCGCTCGACCCGAGGGTGCGACTGTGAGCGCACATGCCTCCTCGGAGGCGGTCGCCGCCAAGCTGTCGGGACCGCTCGGGTCCGGGGTCGCGGCGCGGCTGCAGCGCCGGGCGGCGAGTGAGCGTCGCTGGGCGACCGTGACTCTCTGGATCGGCATCGGCATCGTCGCCACGATCGTCTTCGTCTCGCTGGCGGCGCCGCTGCTCGGGTTCTCAGAACCGAACAAGCAGCACCTGACCGAAGCGCTTCAGGCTCCCTCGATGCAGCACCCCTTCGGCACCGACACGCTCGGCCGCGACATCCTCACCCGGGTCATATACGGCGGTCGAATCGACCTCACCTTCGCCTTCGTCACGACCCTGGTGCCGTTCGTCCTCGGCGCCCTGCTCGGCGCCGTCGCCGGCTACCGCGGGGGATGGGTCGACACCACCGTCAACCGCCTCGTCGACATCGTCGTCGCCTTCCCCTTCATCGTCCTGATCCTGGCGATCGTGACGATCGTCGGGCCCGGGCTGACCGGCGCCTACATCGGCGTCTTCGCCGTCGGCTGGGCGCTCTATGCGCGGCTGACGCGCGGCGAGATGCTGGTCGAGCGCCAGCGGGAGTACATCTTCGCGGCGAAGACCCTCGGCTACTCGACGCCGCGGATCGTCTTCCGCCACGCGTTGCCGAACGTGATCCGGGCCGCCATCGTCTTCTCGATGGCCGACATCGTCCTCAACATCCTCCTGCTCTCCTCGCTCTCCTACCTCGGCCTCGGCGCTGTGCCGCCCTCGCCGGAGTGGGGAGCCCTGGTCGCCGAAGGCCAGCAGGTGCTGCTCACCTCCTGGTGGGTGGCGACCCTGCCGGGGTTGGTGATCGTCCTCGTCGGGGTCGGCTTCAGCCTGATCGGCGACGGTATTGCCGACCGCTTCGGCCGCGACTTCTCGCTGACGGGGGGCGGATGAGCACCGCGGCCGCAGAGGACCGGATCGAGCCCGGCACGGAGCTGCTCAAGGTCAGCGGCCTGACGGTCGGCTTTCCGGCCGGCGCCGGGCTCCTGCTGGCGGCCGACCGGATCGACTTCGAGGTCGGGGCGGGGCGCACCGTCGGCCTGGTCGGCGAGTCCGGTTGCGGTAAGAGCGTCACCCTGCGCTCGCTCCTCGGCCTGGTCCCCTACCCCGGTGAGGTCCTGGCGGGGCAGATCCGCTGGCGCGGCGAGGAGCTGCTGGGCGCCTCCAAGCGCCGGCTGGCGGCGCTGCGCGGGACCGAGATCTCGATGGTCTTCCAGGACCCGACCTCCTGCCTGAACCCGGTCTTCAGCGTCGGCGACCAGATGACCGAGACGCTGCGCAAGCGCGCCGGCCTCGGCAAGGGCGAGGCCCGCAGCCGGGCGATCGAGCTGCTTAACAGGGTCGGCGTGCCCTCTCCGGAGCGCCGCCTCGCCTCCTATCCGCACGAGCTGAGCGGCGGCATGCGCCAGCGGGTGATGATCGCGATCGCGATCTCGACCCGACCAAAGCTGCTGCTGGCCGACGAGCCGACGACCGCCCTCGACGTCACCACCCAGGAGCAGATCCTCGCCCTGCTGAAGGACTTCCAGGAGGAGAACGGGATGGCGATCGTGCTCGTCTCGCATGACCTCGGGGTGATCTCGGAGACCTGCGACGAGGTGGTGGTGATGTACGCCGGGCGGATGCTGGAGGCCGGTCTCGACAGGGCGGTGATGCGCCACCCGCGCCATCCGTACACGCAGGGGCTGATCGAGGCGATGCCCTCGCTCGAGGTCTCCGACGAGGAGCCGCCGGTGCCGATCCCAGGCCAGCCCCCGAACCTCGCCGACCTGCCGCCGGGCTGCCCGTTCGCCCCGCGCTGCGCGCACCGCCGCGATGCCTGTGCGGAGATCCCGGTCACGCTCGACGCCAGCCTGCTCGAACACGGCTCGGCCTGCCCCTTCGTCGAGGCCGCCGCATGACGGCCGAGCCGCTGCTGAGCGTCACCGGGCTGACCAAGCGGTTCGCCGACAAGCACTCGCTGGCCGACAGGCTGCGCCGCCGCGAGCCCGCGGTCCTGACCGCCCTCGACGGCGTCGACATCAGCGTCGCCCCCGGCGAGACGCTCGGGGTGGTGGGTGAGTCCGGCAGCGGCAAGTCGACCCTGGCGCGCTGCATCGTCCGCCTGCACGAGCCCGACGCCGGCTCGGTGATCTTCGACGGCAAGGACATGCTGGCCGCGAACGGGGCCGAGCTGCGGGCGTTGTGCCGGGACCTGCAGATGGTCTATCAGGACCCATACAGCTCGCTCAACCCGCGTCTGCGGATCGGCGCCGCCGTCGCCGAGCCGGCTCGCGTCCACGGCCTGATCGACAAGGGTGAAGAGGAGGAGTACGCCGCCGAGCTGCTGGAGCGGGTCGGGATCGGGCGCGAGGGATTGCGCCGCTTCCCGCACGAGTTCTCCGGTGGACAGCGGCAGCGGATCGCGATCGCTCGCTCGCTCTCGGTCAAGCCGAAGCTGTTGATCGCCGACGAGGCGGTCAGCGCCCTCGACGTCTCGATCCAGGCGCAGCTGCTGGCGCTGCTGGAGGAGATCCGCCGCGACCTCGGGCTGACGATGATCTTCATCGCCCACCAGCTGGCGGTGATCTCGCGGCTCGCCGACCGGGTGGCGATCATGTACCTCGGCCGGGTGGTTGAGACCGGAGCGACCGCCGACGTCTTCGCCAACCCGCGCCATCCCTACACCAAGGCGCTGCTGGAAGCCCACCCCGAGATCGACGGCAGCCGGGTGCGCAAGCCCGCGGTTCGCTCGGACACTCCGACCGCCTTCTCGATTTCCTCCGGCTGCCGTTTCCACACTCGCTGCCCGCTGGCCGAGGAGATCTGCAGCCGGGTCGACCCGCCCGAGGTCGAGGTCGCCTCGAGCCGGGGAGGGCACCGCTCGGCCTGCCACGTGATGACGCGAACCGCGGCGACGCAGCCGGCGGGCTTCACCGACGAGCCGAGCTGAGCCGGCGGTGAACGCGGCCGCCGACCTCGCCCCGCCGCGTCGGTTGATCGGCGCCGAGCTCAGCGAGCTGCCGACGCCGGCGCTGATCCTCGACCTGCCCACCGTCGTCGCCAACATCGCCGAGATGGCGCGACGGATGGCGCCGCTGCCGGCGGCGCTGCGCCCGCACGCGAAGATCCACAAGAGCCCGCAACTGGCGCGGATGCAGCTCGAGGCCGGGGCGATCGGGATCACCACGGCGACGATCTGGGAGGCGGCGACGATGGTCGACGCCGGGATCGCCGACGTGCTGGTCGCCAACCAGGTCGTCGGCCCGCGCAAGGTTGCCGAGCTGGCCCGGCTGGCGGGCGCCGGCCGGCCGCTCGCGCTCGTCGACGACGCCGACAACGTCGACCGGATCGCCGCCGCCGCGCACCGCGCCGGCGCCGAGGTGGGGGTGCTGGTCGAGCTCGACGTCGGCCTGCGCCGCGCCGGCCTGCGTTCGGTCGCCGCCGCGGTGGCGCTGGCGGAGCGGATCGAGCGCACCCCCGGTGTGCGACTGCGCGGCGCCTTCGGCTACGAGGGGCACTGCATGTTCGAGCCCGACCGGGCCGAGCGGGTGCGGAAGGCGGAAGCGGCAAACGCGGTCCTGCTCGAGTTGGTCGATGCGCTTGCGGTCCGCGGTCTCAGCACCGAGATCGTCGCCGCCGGCGGGCTCGGCACCTGGGACATCACCGGCGCCAACCCGCGGATCACCGAGATCCACGCCGGCTCCTACATCTTCTCCGACGTCTTCCACCGCAACCTGGTGCCGGGCTTCGAGCCGGCGCTGACCGTGCTGGCGACGATCATCTCCAAGGCCGGCGCGATGGCGGTGCTCGACTGCGGCCGCAAGTCGATCGGGATCGATCGGGCGCTGCCGGAGCTGGTCGGGGTCGGTGGCGAGATCCGCTTCGAGCACGGCGAGCACTTCATCCACGAGGAGCACACCGCGATCGTCTTGGCCGACGAGGAGTCGCTGGCGGTCGGCGACACCGTGCGGCTGTTGCCCGGCTACTCGCCCACCACGGTCAACTTCTACGACAGCTACTACATAACGGAGGATGGGCTTGTGACCGACGTCTGGCCGGTGCTCGGCCGCTATGGAAGCGAAACGACCGGGACGGGAACGTGAAGGGTCTGGAGCGGCGGGTTGCCGTCGTCACCGGCGCCGCCAGCGGCGTCGGCGAGGGGATCGCGACGGTGCTGGCCCGCGAGGGGGCGTCGGTGGCGATCGCCGACATCGACGCCGCCGCGGCCGAGCGGCTGGCCGCCAAGCTCGGCGGCGAGGGCCTCGATGCCGCCGCCTTCGAGGTCGACCTGGTCGAGCGTGGCTCCGTCGATGCGATGGCCACCGCGGTGAAGCAACGCTGGGGCACGATCGACATCCTCTCGGCCAACGCCGGCGTCTACCCCAACGCTGCGCTGGACGAGATCGACGACGCTTTCGTCGACCGGGTCATGGACCTCAACTTGAAGGGGGTGCTGCACTCGATCCAGTCGTGCCTGCCGGCGATGCGCGAGCAGGGCTACGGCCGGGTCGTCCTCACCTCCTCGATCACCGGCACCCACGTCGGCGCCGAGCGCTACTCGGTCTACGGCGCCTCGAAGGCGGCTCTGCTGGGGCTGATGCGCGGATTGGCGCTGGAGGTGGTCCGCGACGGGATCACGATCAACTCGATCCTGCCCGGCAACGTCCGCACCCCGATCGTCGAAGCGCTCGACCGGGAGTACATGGAATGGACCCTGCGGGCGATCCCGATGGGCAGGTTGGCCGAGCCCGAGGAGGTCGGCTGGGCAGTGCGCTTCCTCGCCTCCGAGGAGGCGAGCTACATCACCGGACAAACGCTGGTCCTCGACGGGGGCCAGCTCCTTCCCGAGGGGGCGGCATGAACGGATCGCCGGCAGGCGAAGACCGCCAGATCCTCTGCGACGAGCTCTCGCTGCCGGAGGGGCCGCTGCTGCTCGAGGATGGCAGCTGGCTCGTCGTCGAGCTCGACCCGCGGCGCGGCACCGTGACCCAGGTGCTGGCCGACGGCAGCCGCGTCGAGCACGCCAGGACCGGGCGGCCCAACGGCCTGGCGAGGAGCGCCGACGGTGTCGTCTGGGTCGCCGAGTCGATCAACCCGGGGCTCTTCCGGCTCGAGCTCGGCGGCGAGGCCGAGCGTGTCCTCGGCGAGGTCGAGGGCGAGGCGCTGCTGTGGCCGAACGATCTCTGCGTCGGCCCCGACGGCGCCATCTACCTGACCGACTCCGGCATCCTGGTCGAGGAACTGCTGACCAGCGTTGTTGACAACGAAGTCCGCGAAGACTGGGCCGACCTCGTCCTCGACGGCAAGGTCGTTCGCTACGAGCCCGGCAGCGGCGCGGCGAAGATCCTCGACCGCGGCATCCAGTTCAGCAATGGGATCGCCTGGGGCCCCGACGGCCAGCTCTACGTCAACGAGACCTACAGCGGCGACATCTTCCGCTACCGGGTCGAGGCTGGGGAGGTGGTCGGCGAGCGCGAGCTGTTCGGCAACGTCCGCGATCCCGATTTCGGCGAGCCGGGGATGCGCGGACCCGACGGGATGGCCTTCAGCGACGATGGCCGGCTCTGGGTCACCGTCTTCAACCAGGGAGACATCACCGTGCTGCTTCCCGACGGCTCGGTCGAGCGGCGGATCCCGCTCCCCGGCCGCAACCCGACCAACGTCGCGTTCGGGCCGGGTGGCCGGATCCACGTCGTCGAGTGCGATAGGGGCACGCTCGAATCGCGCTACGTCGCCGCCGAGGGCCTTCCACTTCTCGGCTGACCCGCTTGTAGCGCGGATTTGGTAACATAGCGGATGATCAGACCAGTTGACTCCTGAGGAGGATGAGCCATGTCGGACCGCACCCCGGTCAGGTCGTACAGCACCGATTTCCCGCTCGACGAGCACCCGATCTCCGAGGGCGGACTCTGGCTCAACGGCAAAGCCGACGGGATCGACTGGGCCGACGTCGTCACCAAGGGCGGCCGCGTCTTCGGCGGGCCGGTGCGGATGAACGTCGCCGAGCAGCGGGCCGAGCAGGGGAACCTCGACAACGAGGACGAGGCGCCCCTCGGTGATTACGACGACCCGACCGCGGTCATCGGCGGCGAGTGGGGGCCCAACCAGCACGGCAAGGGCATCGTCTTCTGCGAAAACCCGACCAACGAGTACTTCCAGGAGGTCCAGATCCGCCTCCGGACCACGATCGAGCCCAACAGCTGCACCGGCTATGAGGTCTTCTTCCGCGTTCTCAAGAGCGAGGAGGCCTACGCCGAGATCGTCCGCTGGGACGGGGCGATCGGCAAATGGGCCTCGCTGGCCCGTCACGTCGGCATCGACTACGGCGTCGCCGACGGCGACGTGATCGAGGCGACGATCGAAGGCCACACCCTGAAGGGCTTCATCAACGGCAGGGAGGTGATCAGGGCCAGCGACGACGTCTACGCCAACGGCTGCCCCGGCGTCGGCTTCAACTTCGGCTGCGGCGACACCGGCCCCGAACACGGTTTCTCCCACTTCGAGGTCGACACCTACGCCGACTGAAGCGCCCCGGACGGGCAAGCGATCGCCTTCGAATCCGGGGGATAGATCGAACCTCTGCCGCGAATTCCCTGCCTTCGCGACGGATTGGGGCAAGGAAGGGGGCAAGGTGCCTTTGACTGCTCGCGCAGATTCCTCTGCCAGACGCTGCGTCAGCGGCCGGTGGCAGCGGGCGTTGTCACGCCTACCCCGGGAGACGCCATCTCGTCCGCGACATCCTCGGCTTCCCAGCGCAGGAGGTCGCCTGGCTGGCACTCGAGCGCCTCGCAGAGCGCGGCGAGGGTTGCGAAGCGCACCGCCTTGGCGCGGCCGTTCTTGAGGACCGCCAGGTTCGCGGGCGTGATCCCCACGCGGTCCGCGAGCTCGCCGACGGACATCTTGCGGCGGGCCAGCATCACGTCGACGTCGACGGCAATTGGCATCAGATGACCTCGTTCAGCTCGGCCTTCAGCTGCGTTGCTTCGACGTCGCGGGCGACGGCCTGGGCGAGCAGCATTCGCAGCACGAGCACGATGAGTGCGACGCCGAGGATGGCGACGCCGATGCCGCCCATGATGAGGGTGACGCCGGGGTCGTCGCGCTGGTCGGGCGCGTTGATGGCGGTGACCGTGAACCACACGAGGGCGGCCGCCACGATCGCGCCGATCACGATGTCCACGTAGCGGAAGGCGGCGTGGGAGAACACGGTTCCGCGGCGCACCATCGTCACCAGCCGCCAGACGCAGATGAGGGCGACCTGGACCGTCACCATGCCCAGGATCGTGATGAGTCGCAGCGAAGTCAGCGGCAGCGAGCCGTCCTCCGGGTCGTTCCCGCTGATCAGCGTCCACACCAGCAGCACCTGGATCAGCACGGTTCCGATGAGCACCACCGCGAGGACGGCGTGCAGGGCAATCACGGTCAGTTTTCCCATTACCCCTCCTATCGAGTAGCGATGGGAATCTATCGAATCTCGATAGGTGAATCAAGACGAAGAAAGGGGCAAGGGCCCAAGAGACTCCCGAGCGCGGTGCACTGGTAACCACAGGAGAGGGCGCCGGCCGAAAACTGGCCGGAGTCCGTGGCAAGTGGTTGCGCCGTTTGCCCCTAGAGACTCCGACCCGTTAGGGACCAATTCAGCAGATGAGCCGCTCGCCGCTCAACCACGCGAATCGGTCACCCACGTTCTTACCCCGAGCTCAGCGCTCGCCAAACCCGGCTCCTCCGGGCCCGTAGTAGTCGCCGACCTCTCCCCGCGCATCCTGGTCGAGCTCGGTCTCTCCGAACTTGGGCGAGTCCTTGATCTGGTCCTTGGTGCGCCGGACGTAGACCTTTTCCTCCTCGGCGTCGACGCGGTCGATCACCCCAGCCGGTAGGACCACCTTCTTCCCGAGGATCCAAGGGCCGGTGTCGACGACCAGGCCGTGCGCGTTCGCCTCGTAGGTCGCCTCGTCCACCTTGCCGATGTGGCCGTCGGTGGCCTCGATCTCAAAGCCGCTGACGTCGATGCCTTCGGTGGGATCGGATCCGATCCCGGTATCGACACTGAACACCCACATCTCGATTACTTCGTCGGGCATGAGCTTCCTCTCCTTCCATTCGGTGGTGGTGGCCGAATCGCTAGGAGCCGGCGCGCTTGCGGGACGCTTTGCCGGCATCGCTGGCGGTCCGCGGTCGCCAAGTACCCCGAATGCCACCGCCGAAAAGAGATCTCGATCTGGTCGACTCAGGCGAATTGCGGGTGCCGCAGATCTTCGCTCGAACCTAGGCCCGACAACGCGACCTCCTCCTACTCTGAAGACGGTTTGGCCGGGGCCTTGCCTCCATCGCGCCCCGCGGCTCGCGCGGTGGCACCGAACTGAAGGACGCGGCCGCCGAAGGCGATCGCGCAGGCCGCGAACCAGGCCCAGCCGAGGGCGAGGCCCGCGAGCACGTCGGTCAGCCAGTGGACGTCGAGGAGGACTCGGCTGACGCCGACTCCGACCGCGATGCCGACGGCAATACCGGCGAGGGTTGGCCAGGCGCGCGGGCCCCACCAGCGGCCGGCGACGAGGGCGAAGGCGGCCCATGAAGCGGCAGCGGTGGCGGTGTGTCCGCTGGGGAACGATGGTCCGAGGGTGGCGGCTACGGGCTCGATGGTCGGCCGGGCGCGATCGACGAGCTGCTTGATCGCCTCGGTGAGGAGCTTGTCTCCGAGCATTACGGCGAGAAGGAAAGGCACCACCCAGCGGCTGCGGGTGCGAGCGATTTCAACCGCCGCGACCGCGACGGCGACGAGGATCACGGTCCAAGTGGCGCCCAGGTTCGTCACCACGGTGATCGCGTCGTGGGAGAAGGCGGTGGCGTGTTCGTTGCCCCACTCGGCGGCGCTGGTGTCGAGACCGGCGAGGGCGTCGGTTCTGCGGACGAGGACCGTCAGCAGGGCGAGTACCGCGCCGCCGAGGAGGACGGCGGCGAGCGCCAGGGTGAGTGCTAGGCCCGTCGCCTTCTCCGGGTCGAGTCGGGCGGCCCGCACCGTGCGGCGTGCAACCGGGCCGGTGGCGTGGCGACCGGCCTCGCGCGCTGCCTCCAGGACCGGGGAGGTGGAGTTCCGAGGGTAGAGCCGGGTCAGCCAGGCAGCGGCGAGCCCCGCGGATACGGAGATGATCAGGAGTAGGAGGAAGGGCATCGGGGAGGGTGCAGAGGCGAGGCGGCGCGATGCTTGGAGTTACCCGGATGCGGAGGCGTAAATGCCTGGCGATCGGGGATTAGGTCGTTGCTGTGGAAGTTAGACAAGGATCTCGAACTGCTGTTGCGGCGTCGCCGACGCCGGGTAAACCGGCCCGGCGGCCGGTGTCGCTGCTCGCTGCCCGCCCGGGCGGATATGCCGACCGATTCGCTGCCGCGCTCGGCGATCCCCATCCGGTTGTCGTCTTCGTTGTTGCGCTGCTTTGCGGCCTTCTGGCGCTCTTTGCGGCCTCGATCCTGCTCGGTCATCTGGTCGTCGACGTGCTGGTCAGCGGCAGCGGGCTCGGCCTCGGCAGCACCGACGAGAGCTTCAACCAGACGCTCGCGGAACACCGCACCGGCACCCTCAACACGGTCGCCGAAATCGGCTCCGAACTCGGCACCGTGGTCCTCGTCTCCCTGGTCGTCCTAATCGCCATCTTCTGCGCGCTGACCCGTCGCTGGCGGATCGGGGCATTCGCGGCGTTCGCGCTGATGGCCGAGTCGGCCACCTACTACGTCACCTCGCTCGCGGTTCCCCGCCAGCGGCCGACCGTCCCCCGCCTGGAAGACCTGGAGCCCGACACCAGCTTTCCCTCTGGACACACCGCCGCCGCGGTCGCGGTTTATGCGGGGCTGGTGCTGCTGCTGACGAGCCGGATGACCAGCAGTCTGGGAAAGGCGCTGCTCTGGACCGGAGCGATCCTGCTCATCTCTTACATCGCCCTCTCGCGCATGTACCAGGGCATGCACCATCCACTCGACGTCGCCGGTGGCGTGCTGATCGGGATCGGGGCGATCCTGGTGGCGCTGTTCGCCTGTCGCACCGCCGGCGCCGCCGCGGAGAGGCGGAAGCGGGCATGAAGCTGGCGGTCGTCGCTCACGCGGGCAAAACGCTCGGAGGCGGGCTCTCCGAGCTACGACGCACGCTCGCAGAGGCGGGCGTCGCGGAGCCGCTCTGGATCGAGGTGCCGAAGAGCAAGCGGGCGCCGGCGGCGGTCAGGCGGGCATTGGAGGAGGGCGCCGAGCTGATCCTCGCCTGGGGCGGGGACGGCCTCGTGCGGCGCTGCGTCAACGCCCTCGACGACACCCAGGTCCCGCTTGCGATCGTCCCGGCGGGAACTTCGAACCTGTTCGCCACCAACCTCGGCATCGAGCCCGACATCTCCGAGGCCGTCCAGGTCGCACTGCTCGGCGACCGGCGCCGGCTCGACGTCGGGCGCTTCGAGGAGGAGCGCTTCGCGGTGATGGCGGGAGCCGGCTTCGATGCGGCGATGATCAAGGGCGCCGACGAGCTGAAGGACGGTCTGGGTCGCGGCGCCTACGTGCTCAGCGGGGCGGCAAACCTCAACGCCCCGAGCTTCGAGGCGAGGATCAAGATCGACGGGATGCGCTGGTACAAGGGGCCGGCGAGCTGCATCCTCGTCGGCAACGTCGGTGCCCTCTTCGGGGGCATCGAGGTGTTCGCCGACGCGCAGCCCGACGACGGTCTGCTCGATGTCGGAGTGCTGACCTCCGAGGGCCCGGTGCAGCTGCTGCGCGCGGCAACCAGGACTGCTGTCGGCAGTGCGGACAAGTCGCCCTTCGTGCGCATCACCCAGGGCCGCAAGGTACGGGTGAAGCTCGACCGCAAGGTCCGCTACGAGCTCGACGGGGGCGACCGCAAGAAGCTTCGGTCTTTCAAGGTCGACATCGAACCCCGCGCGATCACGGTGTGTGTCCCGCGCGCGGCGCGAAATGGAGGTGGAGCGTGATGATCGACGAGCAGGCTCCGGCGGAGGTCGCCGACAAGGCAAAACGGGAAGGCGACAAACTCGCCGGCGCGAAGCCGCTCGGCTGGCTGGCGCGAGCGGGGCTCATTGCCCGCGGTCTCGTCTACTTCATCATCGGTCTCCTGGCGATCGAGCTTGCGCTCGGCGAGGGAGGCAAGGCGGCCAACCAACAGGACGCGTTGAAGACGATCGCCCAGCAGCCGTTCGGTAAGACGCTGCTGATTCTGGTCGCGATCGGGCTGGCCGGCTACGCGCTGTGGAGGTTGGTCCGCGCTGCCGTCGGCCACGGAGCCGAACAGCGCGACAGCGGCTCGGACCGCGTCGCGGCGCTCGCCAGCGGGATCGCCTACGGGATCCTCTGCTTCACCGCGGTGGAGATCATCAGCGGTTCGGGCACCGGCTCGGGAACGCCGAAGGAGGCGACGGGAGGTGTGCTCGGATGGACTGGCGGCACCGTGATCGTCGTAATCGCCGGGGCGGCCCTGATCGGAGTCGCCATCTACCAGGCGTACAAGGGCCTGGCAAAAAAGTTCCTCGAAGATGCGAAGACGGGCGAGATGACCCCCGAGGTCCGCAAGGGCTACACCGTGCTTGGTGTCTTCGGACTGGTGGCGCGGGCGGTGATCTTCGCCCTGGTCGGCTACGGGCTGATCAAGGCTGCGATCAACTACAACCCGAAGCAAGCGGTCGGCCTCGACGGCGCGCTGCGCCAGCTCGCGGACTCGTCGTTCGGGCCGGTGCTGCTTGGCGTCGTCGCGGCCGGACTGGCGGGGTTCGCGATCTACTCGATTGCGGATGCCCGGTATCGCAAGGTCTGACAGGTAATGCCTGAGCTCCTGATCGGACCGCTGCTTCGCTACGTCTCGGACACCGAGGCGACGATCTGGGTCGAGACCAGCGAGCAGTGCACGGTCGAGATCCTCGGCCGCGAAGAGCCGACCTTTCGGTTCGAAGACCATCACTACGCCCTGGTGCGCGTCGAAGGCCTCGATCCTGATTCCACCTACGAGTACGGGGTCGCCCTCGACGGTGTTCAGGTCTGGCCGGCGCTCGAGGGGATGCCCGCGAGCGAGATCCACACGCTTGGTGGCTCCGGCCCTCTGGAGATCGCCTTCGGCTCCTGCCGCGTCGCCGTGCCGCACGAGCCTCCGTTCACCGACGGCGCCGACCAGGAGAACGGCTTCGAGCCGGATGCGCTTTGGGTGCTCGCGAAGCAGATGGTCGGGAGCGAGCGCCTCCGGCGGCCCGACCAGCTGTTCTTGCTCGGGGACCAGGTCTACGTCGACGAGGGCTCGCCGCAGACTCGGGCGAAGATCAGGGAACGGCGTGGCACCAATACACCGCCGGGCGAAGAGATCCTCGACTTCGAGGAGTACACCTGGCTCTACCGCGAGAGCTGGGGCGTGCCCTTGATCCGCTGGCTGTTCTCGACGGTCTCGGTCTCGATGCTCTGGGACGACCACGATATGAGCGACGACTGGAACATCTCCTACTCGTGGCTGCAAGAGATGCGGGGCCGCTCCTGGTGGCATCGTCGTGCGGTCGACTGCATCACCAGCTACTGGATCTACCAGCACCTCGGCAACCTTTCGCCGGCCGAGCTCGACGACAGCGATGTCTACCGGGAGGTCCGCGGCAACCAGCAGGCTTCGGAGGTGCTGCGGGCGTGGGCCGATCGAATCGACGTCGACGCGTCCGGCTCGCGCTGGAGCTTCTATCGCGACTTCGGCCGAACGAGGGCCATCTTCATCGACTCGCGGGCCGGGCGCGTGCTCGAGCCCGACAAGCGTGCGATCGTCGACGAGCAGGAGTGGGATTGGATTGTCGAGCACTGCAGCGGCGACTTCGACCACCTGCTGCTGGCGACCACGGTCCCCTTCCTGCTCTCGCCCGCCTTCGACCGCCTCGAGGCCTGGAACGAGCGTCTCTGCGAAGGCGCCTGGGGATCGGTCATCGCAAGAGGCAGCGAGCTGCTCCGTCGCGCGGTCGACTTCGACCATTGGGCCGCATTTCAAGACTCGTTCGCCGAGATGCGGGATCTGCTCGTCGGGCTGGCTAACGGTGGGTACGGCAAGCCGCCGAAGTCCATCGTCCTGCTCTCCGGCGACGTCCACCACGCCTACCTCTGCGAGCTGGGGCTGCCTGACGGCAAGTCAGACCGCAGCCCGATCTACCAGGCCGTCTGCTCTCCATACCGCAACCCCCTTGAAGAGAGTGAGCGGCGGGTCGTGCGGGCGGCGTTCGGGCGCCCGCTCAGCTCGCTCTGCTCTGCGGTCGCGAAACTCGCCGGCGCTCGGGACCCGGGGTGTCGTTGGCGACTGCTCGAGGGGCCCTACTTCAACAACCAGGTCTCGACCGTGACTCTCGACGGCGACGAGGCGACGCTGCGTCTCGAGCGGACCGCCCCGGGCGACCTCGATACCCAAGCTCTGCTTCCGTCGTACGAGCGCCGGCTGACCTGACTCCTGCGGCCCAATCCTCGATAGCCACCAGCTAGTCAGACCACCAGTCGCGCCGGCCCTCGACGTCCTCGCGCGGAGTCTCGCCGAGGTTGGGCGCGCCGATGACGAGGATCTCGAGACCCTCCGGCCCGGCCTCGTAGCCTCGCCACGTACCGGGCGGGACGCGCACCGCATCCCATTCGTCGAGCGGGACGATCTCGTCGTCGAGCTTCATCCGCCCGCTCCCGCGCAGGACCACGTACACCTCCTCCTGCGTCTTGTGCGTGTGGCCGTAGGGAAAGCGATAGTTGGGCGGGACGCGTTGGTAGCCCAAGCCCGATTGCTCGAGCCCGAGCTCCGCGGTCGCCAGGCGGAACTCCAGGTCCGGCGGGCCACCGAAATTGGAGCCGACGTCCTCCAGGTCCTCCTTGAGGTTCCTGAGCGTGAACGGCATGGCGCGATCGTATGGCACCCCCGCTTTGGCGGCGACCAGCCCTCGCCGCCGATTTCGCTTCTCTTAACGGCTCCAAGTGATGATTGCGCCCGGCGCAATCTCGAGCATCGGAGGAGATATGGCACGCATTGCTCCGGTTGACTGCCTGCCCGGGCCGGAGGCTGAGGACGACAACGCCCTCGCTCTGGTTTCCGCGCAGGCGGCCTCGATCTTTGGTCACCGTCCGGAGGCAATGAATGCATTTGCGGCCCTGCAGTCGCAGATTCTCGAAGGGGGATCCCTGCCGTCGCGGCTGAAGGAGCTGGTGCGGTTGCGGATCGCCTTCCACAATCAGTGCCGGACCTGCATGGCGATGCGCTACGCGGCGGACAGCCTCGACGAGGGCACGATCTGCTCGCTCGAGCGCCCGGCCGAATCCGAGGACCTCAGCGCCGCCGAGCTGGCGGCACTCGAATACGCCGACCTGATGGCGACGAACCACCTTGCGATCGACGAGGCGACCTTCGATCGGCTTCGCGAGCACTTCGCCGAGGGTGAGATCGTCGAGCTTGGGATGGTTTGCGCACTGTGCGTTGGCTTCGGACGTCTTGCCGCGACCTGGAAGATGGACGACTTCCTCCCGGAGAGCTTCAGGGTCCCGGACGAGGCCGGGCTCGTCGTGCCCTGGGGGCACTCGGCGGTCGTCGACTCGACCCCAGCCCACCTGTCTCAGTAGAACCCCACACTGAGGTGCTACGTGGCGCGCAAGGCGCAGCGAGCCGCACAGCCTGCAGTCGTGGACCTGGGCGCAGCGCAGCCGAGCGGAATCCTCGGCTTGCCGGCGCTCACTGCAGCACCTCGCCGCTGACGATCTCCAGACGCTGCACCATTTCCAGCGCGTAGAGGGAGCCGATGAAGTTGTAGACGTCCTCGGGCGAGTCGTGTTGGAGGAGCGCCGCCACCTGCTCGTCGGAGACGCTGCTGACCGCGGTAACGAACTGTTCGGTGAAGTCGAGGTAGGCGCGCTCGCGCGCTTCGAGTTCATCGGGCTCGGTCCATTCCGATCTCTCCAGGATCGCCTTCGCCCGGGAGATGCAGAGATCCAGCAGCTCCCGGTCGGCCGTCTCGCGCGCGATCTCCTCCACCTTCTCCAGCTCGGTTACGGGCTCGGGCCGCAGCTCGCGCAACTTCTCGAGGCCGGCTCTCATCGCTGCTCTCCCGCCACCATCCCGGAAGCACGGGAGTCCGCGAGCAGCGGCGAGTGCTGCTGGAGGCCCCCGTCGATCCGGATCGTTTGCCCGGTGATGTAGCGGGACGCGTCGGAGGCCAAGAAGCTGACCAGCTCGGCGACGTCCGCCGGTTCGCCGACGTACGGCGTGTCGGAGTGCCGGGCATAGAGCCCGATGATCTCCTCGCCGACCGCCAGGGCCGGCGGGCTGAGGATCAGCCCGGGGGCGACCGCGTTGCAGCGAATTCCGTCCTTGCCCCACTGCGCCGAGACCGAGCGGACCAATTGGTTGACGGCGGCCTTCGCCGCGCCGTAGACCGTCAGGTTGAGCTCGCCCATCTCGCCGGAGACCGAGGTCGTGCAGATGATGCTTCCGCCGCCAGTCCGGAGCATTGCGGGAATCGCGTGCTTGCAGCCGAGCATCGCCCCGAGGACGAGGATCTCGAAAAGCGTCTGCCAGGTCTCGACCGAGAATTCGGTGATCTGCGGATCGCCGGGGTCCCAGAGCAGGTAGGAGTCGTGGGCGTTGTTGTGAAGGACGTCGAGGCGCCCGAACTCGGTCAGCGCGGCGGCGATCATCGCCTCGACCTGCGGCTCTTCGCGGACGTCGACCTGGATCGCGGTGGCACTTCCGCCGGCGTCGCGGATCTCAGCGGCGCGCTTCTCGGCCGCTTCGCCGTTGATGTCTGCCAACACGACCGCAGCGCCGAGCTCGGCGAGCCTGGCGGCGACCGCGCTTCCGGAGCCCGGCGCCGGCAGCTCCGGATCGTTGTGGTAGGAGCCCGCGCCGGTGACGATCGCGACCTTGCCAGCGAGCGACCGGTCGAGTGGAGCCGTCGGTCTGTTCATGTCGGTCCCTTTGGCCACCCTTCGATCGATGTTCGAAGGGTGGCGTTAACGGCGGCGAAATCGGTGCTCGCGCCTCCAGATCTGCGGCGCGTAGGCAGGGTGCATGTAGACCGCGTTCGCCTCCTATCAAGCCCAAAATCGGCTCAACTGCAGGCTTCGGGCCGGAGTCCGCGTCGGTCTCATTTCCGATGGATTAACGCCGCCTTCATAGGTTCAGGTCGGAGTCCCCCGGGCTCTACTGATCGGGACCCGCTCGGGCTCAGCTCGTGGGTAATCACAAGGAGGAGAGAATGACGTCTAGGTCTTGGGCGCTGCTGATTGCCGTGGTCACCTCGGCGCTGCTGCTCGCAGCCTGCGGTGGCAGTGACAGTAGTTCGAGCAGTTCGGAAGCGACGAGCGCCGAAACAACCGAAGCAACCGAAGCAACCACCGAAGAATCGACCGGCGGCGACTTCGAAGCGCCGGTCACCGATCCGAACGCCCCCAAGAACACGATCACCGAACCGCTGCCGAAAACGCCGCCGACCGGGAAGAAAGTGATCTTCCTCCAGTGCGAATTGCCGGCCTGCGAACGCTTCGTCAACGGGATGGAAGAGTCGACCGCGGCACTCGGTTGGCAGCTCGAAACGATCGTCTTCCCCAGCGCCGATCCCGGCAAGGGTCTCGAAACCGCGCTCTCCAAGAAACCCGACTACATCGCCATGAGCGGGATCCCGCAGGAAGTGATCAAAAGCCAGATGGCAAGTGCCGAAAAAGCCGGCGTTCCGATCGCCTCCTGCTCCACGGTGGAACTCGGAAAACCGGGTGGCTACCTAGCTCAGTGCGGGGCGACTCTGCTCCCCGACGCCCAGGAACTCGGGAAATGGATCATCCAGGACTCGGAAGGCAAGGGCCAGGTCGTCGGCTTGACCTTGCCTCTCTATCCAGTCCTCGGCACCGAGACCGACTATTTCGAAGGCGAATTCCTGGAAAAGTGCCCGGAATGCGGCTACCAGAGCCTCGATCTGACGCCTGAAGACCTGGGTGAAGGGAAGGTCGGTCAAAAGGTCGTGGCCGCCCTGCAACAGAACCCCGACATCAACTACGTGTACTCGACGTTTGCCGATCCGACCACTGGATTGAGGCCGGTCCTCGACTCGGCTGGCTTCCAGGACGTGAAAATCGTCACCGCGGCCGGCAACTCCACCACGATGCAGGAAATCCCAAAGAAAATCGCGGCGGCCACCGAGACCCCCAACGAATACATGGCGTGGCAGATGGTCGACGCCCTCGCTCGTGACTCGGTCGGGATCGACGTCGCCAAGGACAAGGCCTACCAGGAGACGGTGTCCAAGACTCCGATCTACGTGATCGACAGCGAGGAAGCCGCCGAAAGGTTGAAGCAGTTTGGATATGACTGGCCGGGACCGGGTGACGGCTCCTACATGCAGGAATTCGAAGAACTCTGGCAAGTCAAGTAGCGGCATCGATCGGATCCGAGACGGGGTGCCACGCAGCACCTCGTCTCGATCCGCATCGCCCCTGACGGATGGCGATCGAGGCCCGCCGGCACCAAGTCCTTTGGGCTCACCGGTTCTCTGCCAGCTAGGAGGCCAGCCAGGCGGTATCGGCGGTCAGGCTCCTGCCAGCTCGCGGGTCGAGCTGGCGGGTGCGGTGCCAAGCTCGGCCAGCGCCGCCTCGCAGCGGCGCAGCGCCATCGTTGCCGCGTCGATGTCGCCGAGTTCGGTCGCGATCCGGATCAGCAGCCGCCAGGTGCGCTCGCGGAAGGGGTCGGCGGCGACGACCTGCTCGCAGAGGCGGCGCGAGAGGGGGTAGTCGCCAGCGGCAAAGGCGAGCTCGGCGGCCTCCAGCCGGGCGTCGAGGCATTGCTCGTCGATCGTAATTGCCCGCTGTCGTGCCCACTCGGCCTCGACACGGGGCAGGTAGCCGCCATGCTCGCTTGGCTCGAGC
>Ga0105249_10000397_pt1 | contig 41963 bp, 41 predicted proteins | sample KBSS44metaG_FD_81522 | JGI IMG/M metagenome (GOLD analysis project Ga0105249, IMG submission 81522) | Switchgrass rhizosphere microbial communities from Kellogg Biological Station, Michigan, USA - KBS S4-4 metaG | ecosystem: Host-associated > Plants > Roots > Rhizosphere > Soil | place...
CAGGATCTGGACGACCTGATCTGGGCCGTGCAGGACGGCAACGAGGACCTGAAGCACTTCGACACGTCGTGCTTCTCCGGCGAGTACGTCACCGGCGTCGAGCCGACGTATCTGCGCGACCTCGAATTCGCCCGTTCCGACGATGCGAAGAGGCAGCGCCGGCAGGCTGGGTGATTCCTCGCCGGCGCGCTGAACGTTTTCTTTGCGTCCTTTGCCGCATCCTTGCGGATGGTACTCGTGGATAATGCGAGCCATTTCGTCGCAGGGAGGAGCGGGACCACATGGCGAGCGGCGCCCCGGACAATCTGTTTGATGCGGCAGCACAGTGCCTTGCGTGCTGCGATCCGGCGGCCAAGCTCGCGCTGACGCAGGCGCACGCTGCCGCCATCGTCGGTGGCGACCTTCGCTCGACGGACGTGTCGCATGCCCCTGAGCCGATCGGCGCGCCGGGCCGTCCGCCGCGCCCGAGCCTGGTCGCGCCGCGCCGGCTCGCCCAGCGCGGCCTCGGCACGGCCGAGGGCAGGGCGGCGCTCCTGCACGCCGTCGCGCATATCGAATTCAACGCGATCAACCTGGCCGGGGATGCGGTCTACCGCTTTCGCGGCATGCCGGCCGAGTACTACCGCGACTGGGCGCAGGTCGCCGCCGACGAGGCGCGTCATTTCGGTCTGCTGGCAGCGCGGCTGGCCGAGTACGGGCACGCCTACGGCGACTTCGATGCGCACGACGGCTTGTGGGACATGGCCGTGCGCACCGCCGATTCCTGTCTTGCGCGCATGGCCCTGGTGCCGCGCGTGCTGGAAGCGCGCGGGCTGGATGTGACGCCGGGCATGATCGAGCGCCTGCGCGGCGTCGGCGATTTGCCGACCGTCGCGATCCTCGAGGTGATTCTGCGCGAAGAGGTTGCGCACGTCGCAGCCGGCTCGCGCTGGTTCGCCTGGTGCTGCGAGCGCGCCGGCGTCGATGCGCCGGCCACCTTCCACGAGCTGCTCGAAACGCATCTGCGCGGAGGCGTGCGCGGTCCGTTCAACACCGCGGCGCGCCTGCGTGCCGGCTTCACGCCGGCCGAACTCGCACGACTGGACGAACTCGCCGCATGAGGCGCGCGCTCTTCGCGCTCGCGCTGGCGGCGAGCTGGCTGTGGCTGTTGGCGTGGGCGGCCGGAGTCGACTGGCATTCGCCGTTGACGCCCGTCACGCAGCGCACGCTCGCCGGCAGCCAGTTCGCGTCCGTGTTCGGCCGAGGATCCGTGCGCGACGGGCATCTGCACGTCGAATCCGCCGCCGAGGATTTCTCGAGCCTGCAGTCGGTCGGACTGCCGAACCTGGATGCGCGCGAGTTCGCGATCTTGCGCTATCGCTTCGCCGATTTTCCGCGCACGCTGGAATTGTCGCTGGTCTTTCGCACCGCCGAAGCACCGGACGATGTGCAGACGATTTCGCTGCCGTGGCCGGGCACCGGCGAATCGAGTTTCGATCTCTCGCACGTGGACAAGTGGCGCGGCACCATCGTCGAGATCGGCTTCGCGCAGTTCGCAACCGGCCAGGTGGTACCGCCCGAGCTCGGCTTCCGGCCGTTCGATCTGGTCGGTGCGCAATTGTGGTCGCCCTCGTGGCGCGGCGACATCGGAGCCCTGATGACCGACTGGCTCGGCGCGTGGCCGTGGAGCCAGCGTTCGGTTCACGCGCTCGGCCGCGAAGGCGACACCCCGCGCGCGCAATCGGCCGTGCTGGCAGCCGCGCTCGCGGCGGGACTCGCGATCGCCTGGGCCGCTCTGCTGCTCGGCTTGCGCGGTCAGCGCCTGCTCGCCGCCACCGTGGTCTGCGTGGCGCTCGCCTGGGTCGCGCTGGATGTGCGCTGGCAGGCCGGTCTCGTACAGCGCCTGCTGGCGACGCGGACGTTGTACGCAGGATTGGACTGGCCACAGCGCTCGCGCATCGTCGGCGACAGCGACATCCTGCAGGCGGCCGACGAAGTCAGGCAGATCCTGCAGGACGAGCCGGCCAACAGCCGCATCCTGGTCGACGCCGGGAGCGGCTACGAGTGGCTGCGGCTCGCCTGGCACTTGCTGCCGCTGAACGTCGCCGGCTATCCGCTGGCGCGCGTGCTCGGCGCGTCGCTGCCGGAAAACTGCTTGTTGGTCTTCTACGACAACGATACCTGGCGCACCGATCCGGACATACGCAAGCTGCTCGCCAACAGCCAGCGCGTGACATCCGCGTCTTCCATCCATACCAGCGGCTTCGAAGGCGGCCGCGTCGTCGTGTTCCGGTTTCATCATGCGCGCTGAGTACTTGCTCGCCTGGCTGGTACCGATCGTCGTCGGCGGCGGATTCTGTTGGCTCGCCGGCGCGCGTCAGCGGCGCGGCGGCGAAGTCGCGTCCGCGATCGGCATGGGGTGGATTGGCGGCGTGTTCATCGCCGCGTTCGCGCTGCACCGCTTCGGGCGCGCCGATACGGTTCATGCGCTGGCGCACGCGTGGCCCTGGCTGGCCGCGCTCGGTGCGCTCGGTTGGGTCTCCGGCATCGCGGGCGGCCTGCGTGCGCGCTCGCCCGGCACGGATCGCGCGCTACCCGAACGCAGCGCGTGGGCGCGCGTGCTGTGGTGGGTTTTGCTGGCGCTGATCCTGACGCGCCTGCTGCTGCTCGCCGACGAAGCCTCGCTGCGCCCTCTGTTTCCGTGGGACGCGTGGTCGGCGTGGGCGGTCAAGCCGAAGACCTGGATGCTCCTCGGCCACGCCGAACCGTACGTTTCGATCTCGCGGTGGCTGGCCAATCCGGTGGCGCCGACGCGCAGCATGGCGACCTGGAACTATCCGGAACTGCTCCCCTGGCTGCAGGTCTGGTTCGCCAGCGGCGCAGGAGGCTGGAACGAACCCCTGGTCAACCTCGCCTGGTGCGGCGTGCTGGCGGCATTCGCGCTGGCCGCCTACGGCTACTGGCGCAACCTCGGATTGCGTCCGTCGCTCGCGATCGCGCTGGTCTATCTGCTGGTGTCCTTGCCGCTGATCGATGCGCACGTCGCGCTGGCCGGCTACGCCGATCTTTGGGTCGCGGTCACGCTCGGGCTCGCGACGCTGGCGTGGACGCGCTGGATGCTCCATCGCGAACGCGGGCAATGGCTGCTCGCCGTGGCATTCGCACTCTGCCTGCCCGCGATCAAGCACGAAGGCGCCATCTGGCTGCTGGCATTTTCCGTCGTCGTCGCGCTCGATCTGCTGCCGTCGCACTGGCGCCGCATCGTGGCCGCCGCGATCGTGCTGCTGATCGTCGCCGGCCTGCTGCTCGGCGGATTCGTGCTGCCGATGCTCGGCCTCGGCTGGGTCCATGTCGCGTGGGGCAGCGTGTCGATTCCGACGATCGGGCGGTTCGACCTGGCCTGGCACCCGGTCGGCGGCGCGATGCTGGCGAGCCTGTTCACGCTGCCGAACTGGCATCTGCTCTGGTACCTGCTGCCGCTGCTGGTCGCGCTGCGCTGGCGCGCCCTGGTGCGCGATCACGTGGCGCGCATGCTGTGCCTGTTCCTGCTGCTGCAGCTGGCGTTCCTGTTCGTGCTGTTCTTCTTCACCGACGCCGCGGCCTGGGCAAACGACTTCACCAGCGCCAATCGCCTGATCCTGCAGATCGTGCCGTGCGTGTTCGTGTTCGCCGCGGTGTTGCTGCGCGACGGCGGTGCGGCGCGCGCCTTCAGGTCTCGAGCGTCAGGTATATCGCGCGGACTGCTGCGGCCGATCTCGCCAGCGTGAACTGCGCGCGCCAGCGCGCGCGCCCGGCGCTTCCGAGCTCGCTCCGCGCCTGCGCATCGCGCATCTGCACGAGCGCGCGCGCGAGCGCATCGGCGTCGGCGGGCCGCACCAGCAAGCCGGTGCCGCCGTCGACGACCACGCTGCCGACGCCGGAGCCTTCGATCGCGCTGGCCACCACCGGCAAGCCCGACTGCATCGCTTCGAGCAGGACCAGCCCGAACGCCTCGCTGCGGTCCAGCGACGGCAGCACGAAGACATCGGCGCCGGCATAGGCGGCGGCAAGGCTGGCGTCATCGAGCGCGCCGGCGAAGGCGATGCGGTCGGAGAGGCCGCGCGCCTGCGCCTGCGCGCGCAGCTGCACGCCGCATTCGCCGCTGCCGACGAGCAGCAAGGTCGCGTCGGGCACCTGCGCAAGCGCCTCGATCAGCGTTTCGAACCCTTTGTAATGACTCAGCCGGCCGACGGCGAGCAGGCGCAGACCGGAAGGCTGCGGCCACAGGCTGGACATCGGCGGCGTTTCGGCGCGGTCGCCGGTGCCGAGCGGGACCACGGCGACCTTCGCGCGCCACGGCGCGAGCGCGAGGCTCGCATCGAGATACGGTTGCGAGGTGGCGACGATCCTCGCCGCGCGTTTCAGCACCGCCCGTTCGAACGGCCGATAGAGGCGATAGGCCATGCGCAGGCGCCAGTCGTGCGAATCCGGCGACACGTCGGCGTGCCAGTGCACGACCCACGGAAGCCGCCGCGCAGCGGGACTGGCGAGCGCCGCGAAGCAGGACGGATTGGGAAGGTGAAGGTGCAGCACATCCGGACGGAATTCGCGCAGTGCGCGCGCCAGCGCGAACGGGAACCCCGGACTCAGCGGCGCGTAGACCAGCTCGCCGATATTCCCGGCGCGGCGCAGTTCGACCCCGTTGATCGTGTCGCGCGCGCCGCGCCAGCGCCCTGGCGGCTGGTGCACGAGCACGCTGACCGCGTCGCCGCCCGCGGCGAACCATTCGGCGAGGTCCTGCGTATAGCGTTCGATGCCGCCGCGTTCGGGCGCGTAGTACTTGCCGAGATGGAGGACGCGCATGCGCGGCGCGCCTTGCTCAGGCTTCGTCGGCGTCGGAACGCGCGTCGCGTCCGGGGTGGCCGCCGAGGCGATCCAGTTCCTGTTCGAGGATCGCCAGCTTCTGCGTCAGGCGACGGATCTGGCGTTCCTGCTTGGAACGGTCGATGTCGAGCTTGAGCATGCGGATCAGGATCAGCGAAACGCCGACGATGATCGGCAGCACGGGGGCGTAGACGATGCCGGTGACGCGGCCGAGCCAGACGACGAGGACCGGAAACACGCCGAGCGCGAAAGTCGCTGCGGCGACCGCGAACCACCACAGTGCATACGGCCCGTGAAGGTGATCGCGGCGGACCAGGAAAAGGATCGCGGCGGTCAAGCCGATGCCGAGAATGGCGGAGGTGATCTGGCCGGTCAGCATCATGCCGCACCGTTCGCCGGCGCGTGCCCGTGCCGGCGGCCGGCGTCGATCTGGGCCAGGCAAAGCACCGTCGTATGCAACAGGTAGCGAGCGACCACCCACCACGACGCGAAGACGCGCGAGTGCCCCAGGCGGCGCGGCAGCATCGGTACCGGCGTCTCCTCGATCGCAAGCCCGTGCTTGGCCAGCAGCATCAGTACGCCGACGTCCTGGTAGTCCAGCAGGCTCGCTTCCGGACCGGCCAGGATCTCGACCGCGCGGCCGTCGTACAGGCGCAGACCGGACGTGAAGTCGGTCAGACGCAAGCCCGTCAGCGTGCGCAGGTACCGCCACGCAATGCGCTTGGCCAGGCTCAGGCGGCCGACGCAGGTGCCGATGACGAGGTGGGCGCCGGTCTGCCGTTGCGCCTCGAACAGGGCCGGCAGCGATTCCGGCAGGTGCTGGCCGTCGGCGTCCAGCGTGATCACCCCGGCGAAGCCGTGGCGCAGCGCATAGCGAATGCCTGCCTGCGTGGCGCCCCAGGCGCCCAACCCGAGCGGCAACGTCAACGACAGCGCGCCGGCCGCCTGCGCCTGCGCGCAGGTCGCATCCGTGCTCGCGTCGTCGACGACCAGCACTTCGCAGCCGAGCGCCGCGCGCACGCCGGCCACGACCGAACCGACGGTGGCCGCTTCGTCGCGGGCAGGGATGACCGCCAGGCAATCGGAGGCGCGCAAGGGAAGGGGGGTGTCGGCCACGGCAGGGGTACGCGAAAGGAGGCGCGATTCTCCGGGTCGGGTCGGACGAGGTCAACGGCGGCGTTCGGGCGGATTCGAACTCGCGCCGAAGGTTGTGCGATCGCTGTCGCAATCTGCTCGTCTGGGCACCTTGCGCGTGCGGCGCTCCATTGTGCAGACTCGGTCCCGGGTGGGCAGCAGGGGTTTTTCATGCCGTGGGCGGGCCGGGAAAAAGAATTTTCCCGATCCGTGTCCGGTTCCTGTCCGCTCATGCGTCATACAGCTTCGTGGGCTGGAGGCGCTGCGCCGACAGCCGGGAAAGGACCGCATGCAGTTGGGGACTCCCTTCTCGAATCTGGCAAGGTTAGCCAGGCCCACGCTCGGTCAAGTTGACATGGTGTTAAGACTTCACTATCGTCCGCGCGATCGGGCTTGGTTAACCAGTATTCACAACCAAACGGGGATGGGGACTGCACCCTGCCCGAGACACTCTAGGGAGATATCCATGAACACCAAGATGAAGCTTCTTTCGCTGGCTCTGGTTGGTCTGTGCGGTTTTGCGGGTAGCGCCATGGCGGCTTGCCCGGCCGGTCCCGCTATCGCCAACGGCGGTGCGTGGTCCTCTGCTCCGACGTTCCAGGGCACTGCGACGATCGTGACCCCGGGTTATGCCGGTACCGAGTGCCGTCTGGCCTCGACGATCAATGCCGGCGCCAGCAGCGTCGCGTTCGCCACGGTCGAAGACGACTCTCCGTCGGCCGAGCCGCGCTACCGCGCGCATTTCATCATCAATCTCGACGCGCAGACGAGCCCGTCGATCACCAAGAGCAGCACGGCGTTCTCGGCTTCGTCGACGGCGAATGGCCCGGGCATCACGCTCGGCGTGTTCGGCAGCGCGAATGCATGGTTCCTGAGCTACATCGTGCCGGACGCCAACCAGGCGAGCGGCGTGACCTCGGGTTCGGTGGCTCTGGCTGCTGGTGAGAACCACGTCGAGTTCGATCTCCAGATCGGCGCGACCGGTTCGGTCGCTTTCTGGGTCAACAACAACAACTCGGCGTCGCCGACCGTTCCGGCGATCACGTTGAACAACGCTGCCGTCGCGGGTATCGACACGGCGTTCCTCGGTCTGGCAGGTCCGTCGCCGGGCTTCATCACCTCGTACGCTGGCACTGGCGTTGGATTTGACCAGTTCGATTCGCGTCGTTCCACGTTCATCGGCTACTGATACGGCTTGACATAAATAACTTGTTCAACTTTGGAGTGAATCGAATGAAGAAGCTTGCCTATACTCTCGCCCTGCTCACGCTCGGCACGGCTCCGGGCTTTGCTCTCGCCGGCCCGGGTGGCACGTCGTGCGCGACGGCCGAAGAAATCTTCCCGAGCGAACAGGTGTCGGGCGACACGTCCGGCGCCGGCTACGGCAATCCGGTCGGTGCGGTTGGTCCGCTGCCGAGCCCGGCGAACGACGCGATCTACAAGTTCACGTCCGATGGCCAGGCGACCACGTTCATCGCGTTCACGGGTCAGTACGCTTGGGCGGCTTACCTGACGACGAGCTGCGCCGGTACGGCGGCTTCCCCGATGGAAGCGGCGTCGGGTGCGGCGGGCGCGTCGGGCAACCTGCCGATCGACAACGGTTCGGGTGGTGCGCTTGCCGCGGGCACGACGTACTACGTGATCGTGACGGGTGATCCGTCGCAGCCGGCCAGCTCGAATGGCGGCTTCTCGTTCACGGCTCCGAATCCGCTGCCGGTTGCCCTGCAGACCTTCTCGATCGACTAATCGTCGATTGCGTTGCAAAAATGAGCCCGGCGAAAGCCGGGCTTTTTTTTGCGCGGGTTCCACGAACTCTGGTCCTGCAGTTTGCTTCGCGATGCGCAACTGCGGGATTTGGGACAAGTTACTTCCTTCAATTCGGGACTGAATCCATGAAGAAGCTTGCGTCTAGTTTTGTATTGCTCGCTCTGCTTGTGGCGCCCGCTTTTGCGTTCGCAGGCCCCGGTGGCACCTCGTGTGCGACGGCCGAAGAAATCTTCCCGAACGAAGTGGTATCCGGCGATACCTCCGGTGCGGGTTATGGAAATCCGGTTGGCGCTGTCGGGCCGCTTCCGAGTCCGGCCAACGATGCGATCTACAAATTCACGTCGGACGGCCAGGCGACCAACTCCATGGTCATGACGGGCCAGTACGCGTGGGCCATCTACCTGACGACGAGTTGCGCCGGGACTGCCGCTTCTCCGATGGAGGCTGCGTCGGGTGCGTTCGGTGCGTCCGGGAGTCTGCCCATCGACAACGGATCCGGCGGCGCGTTGATCAACGGCACGACGTACTACGTGATCGTCACCGGCGATCCGTCGCAGCCGGCGAGCTCGAATGGTGCGTTCACTCTTTTCACCTCCGTTCTGCTGCCCGTGACATTGCAGACGTTCTCGATCGACTGATCGCCGTCGGGTTCAAGAGCAGAGCGCTGCCTTAGGTTCGGAAGGTGAGATGCGCCAATGCAATCGTCGACGAATACGCTACCCGTTTCGGGGTAGCCGCAGTGATCCGCAGGAATCGCGGGCTCAATGGCTGCTTCCTCTTGATGCTTGTGAGGGCAGAGTTGTAAAGGTTCGCATGTCTACTGTCGGCTACCCTTCGGGTGTAGTAGAAATTGCAGCCTCGACCTCAGGAGAAATCGAATGAAAAAGCTCCTCCCTATATTGGCCCTGCTGATGGCTGGTACGGTCCCGGGTATTGCCCTGGCTGGCCCCGGCGGTACGACGTGCGCGACGGCGGAGCAGCTCTTCCCGCTGGAGCAGTTATCTGGTGATACCTCCGCGGCGGGCTACGGCAATCCGGTGGGGGCCGTCGGCCCGCTTCCAAGCCCGGCCAATGATGCGATCTATATGTTTACGTCGAACGGACAGGCCACCACCTCCATTGCCTTCACCGGTCAATACACCTGGGCGATCTATCTGACGACGACGTGTGCGGGCACGGCTGCGCCCCCACTCGAAGCGGCATCTGGCGCACCAGGAGCCGCGGGAAATCTACTGATCGATAATGGGTCCGGCGGCGCCCTGACGGCCGGTACGACTTACTACGTCATCGTAACGGGAGATCCTTCGCAGCCAGCCAGCTCGAATGGTGCATTCTCCTTTAGCACGCCCGACTTCCCGGTGTCGCTGCAGAGCTTCACTATCGATTGAAGAGCGGCTTCGGGGCGACGTACTTGCCGTGCCGATCTCCGTTTCCCCGGTGTCAATGGGACTGACTCGTGCTGACTGTCCGCGCCGGTGGCTTCGTGGGACGATCAACTGCCGTACGCACGCGCAAGATTCGTGGTGCAATGAGGGCGGTCTCGTAAAGGTTCGCATGTCTGCTGCCGGCTACCACTCAGGTGCAGTAGAAATTGCAGCGTCGACCTCAGGAGAAATCGAATGAAAAAGCTCCTCCCTATCTTGGCCCTGCTGATGGCTTGTGCCGTTCCGGGCATTGCCTTGGCAGGCCCCGGCGGTACGACGTGCGCGACAGCGGATCGACTCTTTTCAGACGAGACAGCCTCCGGTGATACCTCCGCAGCCGGCTACGGTAATCCAGTGGGTGCCATCGGCCCGCTTCCGAGCCCGGCGAACGACGCAATCTACACGTGGGTATCGGATGGACAAGCGTCGACGTCGATCACGTTCACCGGTCAATAGGCCTGGGCGATCTATCTGACGACGACGTGCGCCGGCACGGCCGCGCCTCCGCTCGAAGCGGCATCGGGCGCGGCCGGAGCGTCGGGAAATCTGCCGCTGGACAACGGCGCTGGTGGCGCGCTGACCGGCGGAACGACTTACTACGTCATCGTAACGGGAGATCCTTCGCAGCCGCCCAGTTCTAACGGCGCGTTCACCCTGGCCACTCCTCTGATCCCGGTGACACTGCAGAGCTTCTCGATCGATTGAAGCGTGGCGTCCGGGTGAGGCGCTTGCCCAGTGGGCAGCGCAGGCGACCGTACGCCTCGCGCCCACCTTCGTTTGCCAACGCAATTCGAACGGCGAAGCGCCCCTTGCTTCGGCATCGCCATGCCGGTGTCGTCGCCGGTGCGACGAGCCGTATCCGGCTAGTAAACTAGGGGACCGGACGACGCACTCCTCTTCAAGGGGCGCGTCGTTTCTTTTCGCCTCCAAGGCCGGACGAAGGACGATCGCTCAGATGCTCGCAGTACCTTTTCTCGCAATGGCGCTCCTGGCGGCGCCTGCGCCCGAGTCGTTGAAAATCACCGGCTGCGATTTCGGTGAGACCTATTCTTTCGGCGCCGCGGAATGCCGCATTCTGGTGAGCAGCTCCGCCGATCACGCCATCCATATCGAAGCGGCGGCCGACGACGCGTCGGACAGCATCGCACCAGCGACGCTGGACATCGCGCCGGGCGCCAGCGTCGAGTTGTCGGCGCGGATCTCCGCCGGCAATGCAATCGGCCAGGCCAACCGTACGTTTCACATTCGCGAATCCGGCCGTTCCGACGTGCCGGCGCACATCGCCGTTGCGCACGGCTTCTTCATGAGCGCGTTGGACGATGTCGCTCCGCGCATCGATTTCGGCAGCGTGGATCTGTCCGCGGACAAGCCCGAAAAAGTCGTGGAACTGGGCAGCCACGACAGCGAGAAGTTCAAGGTGGAGCAGGTAATCGGCAAGCCGGATGCGTCGGACGTTTCGATTGCGTCGGATGGGCGCTCGGTGGCAATTCGCCTGAAACCCGGTGCGGAGTGGGGCATTCTCGACGACGTCGTCAAGCTCGCCGTCGATACGCCGCACCAGAAGGAGGCGTGGGTTCGCGTGCACGGCGAAATTCATGGCGAAGTGTCGCCGAGCAGCAATCCCGTGTGGCTGGGTTTCTCGACATCTGATGCGATCGGCAAGCAGCTCATTGCGCTCAAGAATCGAAAAGGCAGCAAGTTCCGTATGGGCGATGTCTCGCTGAGCGGAGTCCAGGGAAAAGTCGATACGGTCGATTGCGAGCCGTCGTCGGCGGCATGCAAAGCGTTGCGTTTGACGATGTCGGATCAGCAGAAGCCGGGCGTCTTTCGAGGGAAGATCCAGGTGAATCTGCCGGACTACGACAAGCGGCTTTCGGTGTCGATCTGGGGGGTTCTGCAGAAAGGAAGTCCGTCAGGCGCGCGGGCGGCGAGCACGGCCGCTCCTGCGCAGCAGCCTCCGGCGCTGGCCGGCAACGACGCGCCGCCACCCGCGAGCGAGATCCATCCGGACGATGCACGGGCGGCGGACAAGAAAGCGCCGGCGCAGGTGGTCGAGCCTCGAAAAGAAGTGCAAGCGTTGCCGCCACCGCCCGGAAAAGGCCCGCTGCTCAAATGGACGGTCGCCGACGATGGCGGCGTCTACGGATATCAGGTTTTTCGGTCCGAATCGGAGTCGGGTCCGTTCGTCCTTCAGAATCAGAAGACGATCAGAGCGCAGGGTGGCCCCAAGAACAGTGTCGGCTCGTACCAGTGGCGCGACGAACAAGCGACTCCCGGCGCAGCCTATTGGTACTACGTCGGTGCGGTTTCCAAGGACGGACGCAAGAAGCAGCTGTCTGCGCCTCAGCGCAAGTCCTATACGCCGTAATCGCTTCGGTGCGTGTCGCGCGACAGCCGTGCGGCCCCCTGCGGCGCACGGCCGACGGCCTCGCTAAATGCTTTGCAGATCGTTCAAGACCGATGACGCGTCGCCATCGAATTGCCACCGCAACACGCTCCCCTGGTGGTACCAGTCGCCGAGCACGATTCGCTCGGCGACCTTGTTCTCGAAGTCGATCCGGTGCACCGCCGGGCGATGCGTGTGGCCGTGGATCAGCTGCAGCACGCCATGTTCGTCCAGAGCGCTGCGCACGGCCCCTTCGTTGACGTCGGTGATCGCATCGTCGACCGAGCGCGTGTAGCGCTGGCTCTCCGCGCGCGCCTGAGCCGCGAACGCCTGGCGCTCTTCGATCGGACGCGCCAGGAACGCGCGTTGCCACTCAGGCGCATGCGCCTGCTGGCGAAACGCCTGATACGGCGCATCGTCGATGCACAGCGTGTCGCCGTGCATCAGCAGCACGCGTTGGCCTTCGATGTCGACGACGCTCGGGTCCGGCAGCAGCGTCATTCGCGCGCGGCGCGCGTAGGCGTCGCCGAGCAGGAAATCGCGATTGCCGTGGATGAAGAAGCACGGCACGCCTTGCACATGCAGTGCGGCTAGCGCGTCGGCGACCTGGTCGGCCGTCTCGTCCTCGGTATCGTCGCCGATCCACGCTTCGAACAGATCGCCGAGGATGTAAAGCGCTTTCGCCTGTGTGGCTTCGCGGTGCACGAACTCGACGAACAGCCGCGTGATGTGCGGGCGGCTGGCGTCGAGGTGCAGGTCGGAAATGAAGAGTGTCGTCATGGCGGTCTCCACGCTGCGGTTCACATCGAGTCGAAACGAGGTGATGGCGCAGCGGGCCGCAACTGCAAATGGATGCCCGCTTTCGCGGGCATGACGTCGGCAGTAATGGAGGCCGGCCGGCTGGACGGAGGACCAGCCGGCACTGTCATCACGGAACCAGCGTGGCCTTTTCGATCACGACCGGCGTCACCGGCACGTCGCTGCGGAACGGGCCCTGGGCACCGGTCTGCACGGCCTTGATCTTGTCGACGACGTCGAGGCCGGCGACGACCTTGCCGAACACCGCATAGCCCGGGTTCGCGTCGCTGACGTAATCCAGACGCGGGTTGTCGACCGTGTTGATGAAGAACTGCGCGGTTGCCGAGTTCGGATCGCCGGTGCGGGCCATCGCGAGCGTGCCGCGCATGTTGCTGAGGCCGTTCTTCGATTCGATCGCGATCGGTGCCTTCGTCGATTTCTGGTGCAGGTCCTTGGTGAAACCGCCGCCCTGGATCATGAAACCTTCGATGACGCGATGGAACACCGTGCCGTCGTAGAAGCCGGACTTCACGTAGCCGAGGAAGTTCTCGACCGACTTCGGCGCCTTGTCCGGATACAGTTCGAGCGTGATGTCGCCGAGACTGGTCTTCAGCAGCACTTTGTTCGAGTTCGCCGGCGCATCGGCTGCCTTGTCGGCCGGCTTGGCCGGCGCCTTCGCGGCCGGCTTGGCGGCGGCCTTGGGTGCGGCGGGCTTGGCCGGGGCGGGCGTGGCCTGCGCGAAGGCGAAGGCGGGGGCGAGCAGGAACAGCGCGAACAGCAGGCGTTTCAGCATGGAATTCTCCGGGATGGATGACATCGGACTGCGCATGATAGGGGCTGGCGCGGAGCGCGTCATGCCTTGCGCCGACCCCGCGTTCGGACGGGCGGAGGGACGGCCTACGCCGCCATCTGGTCGAGCGCGCGCACCTGCAGCTTCAGGTCGAGGATCTTGAAGTAGTCGCGTTCCTGCTCGAGGTCGGCGCGCGTCAGCGGGTGCTGGTCGAGCCAGTCCGACGGCAGTTCCAGCCGCAGCGACTTGTCGTCGGCGATCAGCTCCAGCGGCGGCAGCGCGTCGGTCGTGCGCGCGCGCTGCAGCAGCGCGGCGAGGCGGAGCAGGGCGGTCAGCCGGCGCGTCGGCCGGCGCAGGCGTTCGGGCAGCAGGTCGATCGCTTCGCGGTCGGGCTTGCGCCGATGCGAGCGGATGATCGCGGCGAGCTCCTGCTGTCCCTGACGGCTGAAGCCGGCCAGGTCGGAATTGGCGACGATGTAGGCGCCATGGATGTGGTGCAGGCTGTGCGCGATCGCCAAGCCGATCTCGTGGATGTCGGCGGCCCAGCCGAGCAGGTCGCGGTCGAGCGCGCCGAGCTGCCAGGCGTCGGCGACCTGGTCGAACAGTTCGAGCGCGGTGTGGTGCACGCGCGCCGCCTGGGCGCGCTCCACCGCGTAGCGTGCGGCGAGGGCGGCGATGCTGCCGGCGCGCGGGTCGCGGTGCATCGAACGGCCGACCATGTCGTACAGGATGCCCTCGCGCATCGCGGTCTCGCACACGCCCATGGTTTCCAGCGCGAAGGTCGCGAAGATCGCTTCGAGAATCGCGACGCCGCCGGCGATGACTTGAGTGCGGTCTTCGGCGAGTCCGGCCAGGCGGAGGTTGTCGATGCTGCCGGCTTCCAGGATCGCCTCGCGCAGGCGCGCCAGCGACGATGCAGTGATGCCCTGGTCGCTCCAGCCGTTCGCCTGCACGATGTTGCCGATCGCCTTGGCGGTGCCGGAAGAGCCGATCGCCTCGCCCCAGCCGCGCGCCTTGTAGTCGGCCGCGAACTGTTGCAGTTCGACGGCGATCTCGGTCTGCGCCTGGCGCCAGCGCTTCAGCGTGAACTTGCCGTCGCCGAAGAAGCGCAGCGTGCTGGCGACGCAGCCCATCTGCAGGCTTTCCTTCTCCAGCGCTTCGAAGCCCTGGCCGATGATGAATTCGGTGCTGCCGCCGCCGATGTCGACGACGAGGCGGCGCTGGTTCGACTTGGCCAGGTCGTGGGCGACGCCGAGGTAGATCAGGCGCGCCTCCTCGCGGCCGGCGACGATCTCGATCGGATGGCCGAGCGCCGTTTCGGCCGGCAGCAGAAATGCCTGCGGATTGGCGAGCTGGCGGACCGTGTTGGTCGCGACCGCACGGACGCGCTCGGGCGGCAGCGCGCGCAGGCGCTGGCCGAAGCGGGCAAGGCATTCGAGCGCGCGCTCGCGCCGTTCCGGCTCCAGCGAGCCGTCGGGGCGCAATCCCATCGCCAGCCGCACGCTGTCGCGCAGGCGGTCGATCAGGCGCAGCCCGCCATGTTCGTAGCGTGCGACGACCAGGTGGAAGCTGTTCGAGCCTAAGTCGACGGCGGCCAGCAGTTCACCGTCGCGGATGTCGGGGGCGCTCGCGTCCGTCACATGTCCTGCTCGCATGGAAGCCGTGCCGATTGTCGCACGTCCCCGCCGCCCTGCCGATTTCGCCATCGGTGCAGCGCCGCCTCAGGCCTTGAACAACGCGAGCAGCGTCTGCTGCGCCGAATGCGCAGGTTCCACGCCCGGCGTCAGGCGCGTGTAGCTGCCGTCCTGCTCGAGCACCCAGGCCTGCGTATTGTCGGCGAGGTAGTTCGCCAGCGATTCGTCGAACACGCGCTGCGCGAGCGTGGCGTCGAGGATCGGGAAGCACGTCTCGATCCGGCGCAGCAGGTTGCGTTCCATCCAGTCCGCGCTGGAGCAGTAGATCTCCGGAGCGGTGTCGTTCTGGAACCAGTACACGCGGCTGTGCTCCAGGAAGCGGCCGACGATCGAACGCACGCGGATGTTCTCGGATACGCCGACGATGCCCGGGCGCAGGCTGCAGGCGCCGCGGATGATCAGGTCGATCTGCACGCCGGCCTGCGAAGCGCGATAGAGCTGCTCGACGACGTTTTCCTCGTTGAGCGCGTTCATCTTCGCGATGATGCGCGCCGGCTTGCCCGCCTGAGCGTGCACCGTCTCGCGCTCGATCTTCTCCATCAGCCCCTTGTGCAGCGTGAACGGCGAATGCAGCAGGCGCTTGGTCTGGATGATCGGACCGAGCCCGGACAGCTGCAGGAACAGCAGGTGCGCGTCTTCGCCGATCTCCGGGTTCGCGGTCATCAGGCCGAAGTCGGTGTAGATGCGCGACGTGACCTGGTGGTAGTTGCCGGTCGACAGATGCACGTAGCGGTGCAGCAGTCCTTTTTCGCGGCGCACGATGAGCAGCATCTTGGCGTGCGTCTTGAAACCGACGACGCCGTAGACGACCTGCACGCCGGCCTCCTGCAGGCGGTTGGCCAGGCGCAGGTTCGCTTCCTCGTCGAAGCGGGCGCGCAGCTCGACGACGACGGTGACGTCCTTGCCCTGGCGCGCCGCCTCGATCAGGTGATCGACCAGCGGCGAGGCGTTGCCGACGCGGTACAGCGTCTGCTTGATCGCCATCACGTCGGGATCGAGGCTGGCTTCGCGCACCAGCTCGATGACCGCGTTGAACGATTCGAACGGATGATGCATCAGGATGTCGCGCTGGCGAATCGCTTCGAACAGGCTCTGTTCCTCGACCACCGCCGGCAGCACGCGCTGCGTGAACGGCGGGAACTTCAGGTCCGGCCGGTCGACCTGGTCGTAGATCGAATTGATGCGGCTGACGTTGACCGGCCCGTCGCAGCGGTACACCTCCGGCTCGGTCAGCTCGAAGTTGTGCATCAGCATGTCCGAGATCGCCTTCGGACAGTTGTCGGCGACTTCCAGGCGCACGGGTTTGGCGAACCCACGGCCCTTGAGTTCGTCGCGCAGCGCCAGGGCGATGTTTTCGACTTCGTCCTCGTCGACGACCAGTTCGCTGTTGCGCGTCACGCGGAACTGGTACGAGCCCTTCACCTGCATGCCCGGGAAGAGCTCGTCCATGAACTCGTGCAGCACGCTGGAGAGGAACACGAAGTCGTACGGCGACTCGCTGACCTCGGTCGGCAGCCGGATGATGCGCGGCAGCGAACGCGGCGCACGCACGAGCGCCATGTGGCCCTCGCGGCCGAACGCGTCGCGTCCCTTGAGGACGACGGCGAGGTTCAGGCTCTTGTTGAGAATGCGCGGGAACGGATGCGCCGGATCCAGGCCGAGCGGCGACAGCACCGGCAGGATCTCGTTGCGGAAATAGCCTTGCAGCCAGCGCTTCTGCTTGACCGTCCAGGCGTCGCGCTTGGAGAAGCGCACGCCTTCGCGTTCCAGTTCTGGCAGCAGCGTCGCGTTCCAGAAATCGTATTGCGCCTTGACCAGCGTCAGCGCGCGCTCGCGGATGCGCGACAGCACCTCGGCCGGCGGCAGCTGGTCCGGACCCGGACGCATCTCGCCGAGGCTGTAGTGTTCGCGCAGCACGGCCACGCGCACCTCGAAGAATTCGTCGAGGTTCGTGCACGAGATGCACAGATAGCGCAGCCGCTCCAGCAACGGCACGCCCGGATCTTCGGCCTGCGCGAGCACGCGGAAATTGAATTCGAGCTGGGCCAGCTCGCGATTCAGGTAGAGGGCCGGATCCTTGAGATTCTGAGGCACTTCGCGATTCATACGGCAGTCTGCTCGTTGATGTTCATTCGGTCGATCGCTCAGTCGGTCAACTGCGTGCGCTGCGCCGTGCGTTCGGTCGGGTCCAGCGCCAGGAATCCTTCCTGCCGCGCCAGCGCCTGGCCTTCATCCGACAGCACGTACGCGAGGAACGCTGCCGGCAGCGCCGCCAGCGCGCGCCCCGGCGCTCGGTTGAAATAAATATACGAGGCGCGCGCGAGAGGGTAGCGCCCGTCCGTGACACTCGCGCTATCGGGCAGCGTGCCGGGGTCGCCCTCATCGCGCGCGAGGGCGAGCGGCTTGACCAGGCCGTTCAAGTAGCCGGCGCCGGCATAGCCGATCGCTTCGCGGTTCGTCGCGACGGTGGCGATGACTGCGCCGTTGCCGGGCCACGCGACGACATCGGCGCGATAGTCGCCGCCGCACAGTACCGAGGCGCGGAACATTTCGTAGGTGCCGGAGGCGCTGTTGCGGCCGCTCGCCAGCAGCGCGTTCGCGTTCGCCGGCATGTCGACGGCGAGGTCGCTCCAGTGCCGGATCGGCTCGGGCTGGCCGCAGCGCCGATGCGCCGAGTAGATCGCGTCGAGCTCGGCGAGCGTGATTCGCCGCAGCGGGTTGTCGGGGTGCACGAACACGGCGATGGCGTCGTGCGCGATCACGATGTGTGCCGGTGCGTAGCCGTAGCGGGCCTGGAACGTCGCCAGTTCGTCCGCGTTCATCGGGCGGCTCATGGAACCGAGATCGGCGCCGCCACCGCTGAGCGCTGCCGGTGCGCTGGCCGAGCCGACCGCCTGCACCTGGATGCGCACCTGCGGATGCAGGGCCTGGAACGCGCCGGCCCAGCGCGTGATCAGCGCGCTCGCGGTGTCCGAGCCGACGCTGGTCAGCGTGCCGCTGAGATCGGTTTCGGCAGACGCTGCCGCGCACGCGAACGGCAGCACCGCGGCAAGGCAGGCGGCGGCCGCGCGTTTCATGTCGTTTCGGCCAGGAGCAGCGGCTCCAGCAGGCGCTCGTGGCCGAACACGCAGCTGAAGGTACTGCCGACGCCGAGCTCGCTGGTCACTTCCAGATGCGCCTGATGCAGTTGCAGAACGTGCTTGACGATCGACAGGCCGAGGCCGGTGCCGCCGGTGTCGCGCGAGCGGCTGGTCGATACGCGATAGAAGCGTTCGGTCAGGCGCGGCAAATGCTGCGGCGAGATGCCGGGGCCGGTGTCGGTCACCGACAGGCGCGCGCCGTTCGTGTCGCTTTCCCAGCGCAAGGTGATGCGGCCGCCGGCAGGCGTATAGCGCACCGCGTTGCTGACCAGGTTCGAGAAGGCGCTGTGCAGCTCCTTGGTCGAGCCGAGCAGATCGTGCCGCCCGCGCAGATCGGTCGTGACGACGTGCTCGCCCTGGCTCAATGCGACCGCTTCGCGGCGCAGCGCTTCGAGCAGCGGACGCAAGGCAACGCGCTCCTGCGGCAGGTCGCCCTGCGCTTCGAGGCGCGACAGCGTCAGCAGGTCCTCGACGATCTGGGTCATGCGGCGCGACTGGATGCGCAGCTCGTGCAGGATCGGTTCGTACTCGGGAATCTGCTCCGGTTCGATCATGTCGAGGTAGCCATGCACGACCGTCAGCGGCGTGCGCAGCTCGTGCGACACGTTCGCCACGAAATCGCGGCGTACCTGCTCCAGGCGCATCAGCTGGCTCACGTCGCGCGCGACCAGCAGCGCCTGGTCGCCGGCGTAGCGGATCAGGCGCAGGTTGAGGCGAAGGTTCTCGTCCGCCGGCGCGGCGAGATCGTTCAGCGGCTCGGCGGTTTCCCGATGCAGCCATTCGGCGAAGCGCGGCGCGCGCACGAGATTGGTCAGGTGGCCGCCGATGTCCTGCGGATACTTGAGTCCGAGCAAGTGGCTGGCGGCGGCATTGAACCATTGGATGCGCTGTTCGCGATCGAGCGCCACGACCGCATCCGGCAGCGCCGCCGCGGCATCGCGGAACGAGCGCAGCAGACGCACGAGGCGGCGCTTGTCCTCGAACGCGGCGCGCTGGCGGCGGCGCAGCAGGTTCTGCATCTCGTCCCAGATGCCGCTGCCCTCGGCGGGCGGCAGCCATTGCGGCCGCGTCAGGAAGCGTCCGAGCCGGGCGAAGCGGAACACGCCGACTGCGAAGCCGCCGGCAATGACGACGAGCAGGCTTTGCGGGACCGCGTGCAGCCACCAGCCGAGCGCGAGCGCGACGGCCGCCAGCGCCGCGAGGCGCCAGAGGGTGGAGCGCCAGGCGCGGCCTAGACGGGACGGCATGCGACGGTCTTCAGAAGGGACGCGGCGGTGCGCATGGCGGAGCGGATCGTGGACATGCCGGTTGCAGCGTCATTCCCGTCCGGCCTCCCGCGCAGCGCCATCAGACGCTGGTCGAGAAGCGGTAGCCGGCACCGCGCACGGTCTGCACGAGCGCATCGCGGCCGAACGGTTCGAGCGTCTTGCGCAGGCGGCGGATGTGCACGTCGACCGTACGCTCCTCGACATAGACGCCGCCGCCCCACACATGGTCGAGCAGCTGGCCGCGCGAATAGACGCGCTCGGCGTGCGTCATGAAGAAATGCAGCAGGCGATATTCGGTCGGCCCGATATGCACGGGCTGTTCGCCGGAGAACACGCGATGCGCGGCGCTGTCGATGCGCAGGCCGCCGAGTTCGACGACGCCCTCGGCGTCCTCGCCGTGCGTGCGGCGCATGACGGCGCGGATGCGTGCGAGCAGTTCGCGCGTCGAGAACGGCTTGACCACGTAGTCGTCGACACCGGCGTCGAGGCCGCCGACACGATCGGTTTCCTCGCCGCGCGCCGTCAGCATGATGATCGGCACTTCGCGCGTCAGGTCGTCCTTGCGCAGGCGTCGCGCGAGGTCGATGCCGCTCATGCCGGGCAGCATCCAGTCGAGCAGGATCAGGTCCGGCACGCGCTCGCTGATGGCCGTCTGCGCGGCGCGCGCGTCGGCGGCGTGCATCGCTTCCATGCCGGCTTTGCGCAGCGCGAACGCCACCATGTCGCGGATCGCGGTTTCGTCTTCGACGATGAGAATATGTTTTTGCACGAGGCCACCCGGAGGGCGCGATAGGCGCGCTTTATGACGCCATCATTGCAGCGATATTGTGTTACGCCAGAATGACAGGCGTCGCTGTTGCCTCTGGTTGTTGCACCGAACGCCCTGGTTTCAAGCGAAAGAATATTTCGGAAATATTACATCTTTCGGCCGGAAAGCGGTTGCGGCGAGGCTCCCACGGCCGGTCGGCAGCACGAAAAGGCCGGCGCCAGCGAATCCGGCGCATCCGGCGTGCCGCGCTTGCGCAGCTCGAGCACGGCGGGGGTCAATTGGGTGATGCGGGCGTCGATGCGGCTGCGTTGGTAATAGGTCAGGTCCGACTGCTTGGACAGCGCTTTCAACTGGTTCAGCGCGTCCTCGGCGTGCCCGCCGAGGTAGGCCGCTTCCGCATAGGCCTCGGCCGCACGCACCTTGTCGCCGGCCAGCTGGTTGGCGCGTGCGTAGCTCTTCTGCAGTTCCGGATCGTCGCTGTAGCGCTCGACCAGCGGGCGCAGCAGTTCGAGCGCATGCCTGGCGCCTTTCTCGTCGGCCTGCGCCAGCAGCGCGTCGGCGTGGGCGAGCGTGATCGCGCGATTGCCGGGGAAATCGTTGTCGAGCTGTTCGTAGATCTTCATGGCACCGGCTTTGTCGCCGCCGAGGTCCTGCGCATTCGCTAGGGCGAGGCGCAGCACCGCCGAATTGGGCTGGCGTGCCGTCAGCGTTTTCAGTTGCGCGACGGCGTGCGCGGCATCGCCGGTCGACATCAGCGCGAGCGCATAGCCGTAGCGGTTCGCCGTGGTGTCGAACGCGGGATTGTCGCGCAGGTTGTCGGCGTAGAACGCGCGCATGACGGTGCTGGAATTCGCCGTGAGCACACGGGCGCGCTCGCGCATCAGTTCGAAATAGGCCTCGCGCGCGCTGCCGCGCACGTTGCACGTGCTGATCGTGACCTGCGGCAAGGTCTTGCCGCCGGGCGTCGCCGGGTCGACGGTCGCGGTCGTCGCATTGCTCGCCGCCATGATGCTCGCCTCGTCGACGGCGTCGGCACTCGCATCGGCTGCGTGCGGATTGGGCACCGAAAGGTTCAAGGTCCCGGCCGGCGTCGTCGCCGGCGTGGCGGCGCGCACGCGCGGCTGACTCGGGCAGCCGAGCTGCTGGGCGCGTTCCTTCGCTTCGGCAATGCGCTTGCTGTCGAGCGGATGATCGAGCAGGAACTCGGGCACGTCGACGCCGTTGACGCGCATGACCCGCTGCAGCGCCTGGAATGCGCCGGCCATCGCGTTCGGATCGAAACCCGAGCGCGACAGCGTCTGGATGCCGAAACGGTCGGCCTCGGCTTCCTCGCCGCGCGTGAAGTTGATCTGGCGCTGCTGCATCAACGACGTGCCGGCCATGATCCCGGCCATGCCGGCATCGTCGGTGCGGTGCGCGCTGGCGATCAGCACGCCGAGCATCGCGAGCATGATCGGCACCGACATCTTCTTCACGTCTTCGAAAGCGCGCAGGATGTGCTGCTGCTGCACGTGCGAGATCTCGTGTGCCAGCACGCCGGCAAGCTCGTCTTCGCGCTGCATCGCGGTGATCAGGCCGGCGTTCGCGGCGACGAAGCCGCCCGGCGCGGCGAAGGCGTTGATCTGGTCGTCGCGCACGATGAAGAACGTGAACGGCTGGTTCGGGATCTCGCTGTTGGCCACCAGCGTGTAGCCGAGCGAATTGATGTAGTCGTTCAGCAGCGCGTCGTCGAGCACGAGGCCGAGTCCACGCATTTCCTGCAGCATGGCGGCGCCGTAGTCGTGCATTTCCTGCGGCGAGGCCAGGCCGGCGGCCGAACTCCCGATGTTCGGGAGCTTCACGTCCGGTTCGCCCGCGCCGGCAAGCGCGCTGGCGCACGCGACGGCGAGTACGCAAAAGCCTCGGAGAACACGCATGACGGCACCGGCATCCAAAACGATGATCGAGACCACATTAGCGCGCGGCGGTTCCCGCCGCCACCGCGGTGCGGCGATCACCGCCGAGGGCTGCGGGCTTGCTCAGGAGCGGTTCATTCCGCGGCAGACGCAGCGGCTGGCGATCTTGCAACTGCGCCCCGAGCACCCCAATCTAGGCACGCGCCAAACGCCGGAAATCCGCAATGACTCGAGCCCTGATCTACACCACCGCCGTCTGCCCCTACTGTGTCGCCGCCAAGAATTTTCTTCGTCAGAAAGGCTTCGAATACGAGGAGATTCGCGTCGATCTCGACGCCGCACGGCGCGACGAAATGCTGGCGCGCAGCAGCGGCCGCCGCACGGTGCCGCAGATCTTCATCGGCGACACGCACGTCGGCGGCTTCGACGATCTTGTCGCAGCCGATCGGGCCGGCCGCCTGAAGTCGCCGACGGAGTCCGCCTCGTGAGCGACCGCATCAAGGAATTCACCGCATTCCGCCAGCGCATGAACGAGCGCATCCTGGCGCAGGACAATCAGGTCGTTCGCCGGTTCTTCGCGCTCGACACGCAGACCTACAAGCCCGGCGTGCTCGACGTGAAGACCAAGGAGATGCTCGGGCTGGTCGCCTCGCTGGTGCTGCGTTGCGACGACTGCGTCAGCTACCACGTCGCGCAGTGCGCCGAGGCGGGCGTGAGCGAAGAAGAGTTCTTCGAAGTGTTCAGCGTCGGCCTGGTCGTGGGCGGTTCGATCGTGATTCCGCACCTGCGCCGCGCGGTCGATTTCCTCGACCAGACGATCGGCAAGCCGCCGGAAGATTCGGCTGCGCCAGCCTGAAGCGTTGCGCGCGGCGAAACGCGCGTAGGGCTTTCAGCGCGGGACGCGCATCAGCCTGACGCGGCCGCCGTCGCTGCCGCGGCCGCTGAGGTGGTCGACGCCGACCTGATCGAAATCGGCGAGCGTCTCCGTTGCGGCCGACAGCGTGCACATTTCCGGCTGCTGCGTACCGGCGGCCAGGCGGCAGTCCAGTGCGGCGTCGTGGCCGACATCGGCCAGATGGAACGTTTCGGCATCATGGCTGCTCGCGCTGGCGAAGTCGAACAGGCGCGGCGCGCTTTCGTCATCCGGCAGCAGCACCCACTGGCCGCTCCAGGCACTGCCCACAGGCCCGGTCGCGAAGCGCGAACGCGACAGCATCATCGTGCGCACGTCCATGTCGCGGCCGGCTTCGCTGCGCACGAGGTAGGCGCGTGCGCGGCTCGGCGAAAGGAATTCGAGCTCGAGGCGCGGACCGGGCAGGGCGTTGGGCTGCGTGGCGGTCGCGGTGAAGCTGGAGTCGCCATCGGCCAGCTGCACCAGTGGCGCGCGTGCGACGCGTCCCTGCAGCGACGCGCTGCCGAACGTCCACGTCGCCGCGCCGGAATCGGCGAAGCCGAACAGCCCAACGGCGAGCTGGTCGCCCTGAACTTCGATGCTGGCGCCGTTGCCCGGTGCCGCAGGTCCCGTTTCGCTGCTCGCTTCGGACCACCAGAAGCCGTTTTCCGGCTGTGCGGCCGCCGTCGCGCCGCCGAGGTCGAGCAGGCTGAAGGCGAGCAATTGCGGGGCGCCGTCGCCGAGCGAATACACGCGGATGCGATAGACCTGGCCGGGAAGGGCCGACAGACCCGAGCCCGCGTTCGGATCGACGCGCAGGGAGAACGCTGCCGTTCCCTTGGCGCATGCCGTCGTCGCCGGCTGCAGGCCGATGTTGAGATTGTTGCCGTCCAGCGTCACTTGCCCGACGGTCGGAGCGCATCGGGCCGGTGCCTTGCCGGAGATGCCTATGACTTGCGGCTGCACCGAGGTCATCGCCGACGCCACGGGCGACACCAGGCGCACGCGGATGTCGGTCGGAGCGGCCGGGTCGGCGTGCGCCAGCGACGTCAGCGCGGGTGCGCAGACGAGGACGGCAGACCGCGCCCACGCGGCGAGTTTTCTTGGACGGCTCGGGAACATTCGCGGATAATGCGCGTCCGCGCCGGCGCCGGCAAGCCGGAATTTCGCAAGTTCCTTGTCCTGCAAGGATTTTTTGTGAAACGCCCGGGCGCGACGGCAGCGCAGCCGACCCCTCCGATGCACCGTGAACGATCGGGTTTCGTCGGGTCCGGCCGCCGCCGGCACCCGAAATTTTCGCCGCGACCTCGCTCGCGCACTATGGAGATCAGATGAGCACGACCATTGCAGTGATCCGGGGCGACGGCATCGGCCCCGAGATCATGGACGCCACCTTGCGCGTGCTCGAAGCCCTGCACCTGGGTTTCGAGTACGAATTCGTCGAAGCCGGCCTCGCCGCACAGCAAGCCGTCGGTGAACTGCTGCCGCAGAAGACGCTCGACGCGATCGCCAAGCATCGCGTCGCGCTGAAGAGCCCGCTGACGACGCCGGTCGGCGAAGGCTTCAGTTCGATCAATGTGGAATTGCGCCGGCGCTTCGATCTCTACGCCAACGTGCGCCCGGCCATCTCGTTCCCGAATACGCGCTCGCGCTTCCCGGAAGACGTCGACCTGATCACCGTGCGCGAGAACACCGAGGGCGCCTACATCGGCGAAGGCCAGCAGGTGTCCGAGGATGGCGCGACGGCGACGCTGACGCAGCGGATCACGCGGCGCGGCTCCGAGCGCATCGTGCGTTACGCGTTCGAACTCGCGCGCCGCAGCGGGCGCAAGAAGGTCAGCGTGGTGCACAAGGCGAACATCCTCAAGTCCACTTCGGGCCTGTTCCTGAAGGTCGCGCGCGAAGTCGCCGCGGAATATCCGGACATCGTCTGCAACGAACTGATCGTCGACAACTGCTGCATGCAGCTGGTGATGAAGCCCGAGCAGTTCGACGTGATCGTCACGACGAACCTGTTCGGCGACATCATTTCGGACCTGTGCGCCGGCCTGGTCGGCGGTCTCGGGCTCGCGCCGGGCGCGAACATCGGTGCCGACGCGGCGATCTTCGAGGCGGTGCACGGTTCGGCGCCGGACATCGCCGGCAAGGGCATCGCCAATCCGAGCGCGCTGCTGCTCGGCGCGGCGCAGATGCTCGACCACCTGCAGCGGCCGAACGAAGCAGCGCGTCTGCGCGCGGCGATCCGCGAGACCTTGCAGGCGCGCGATCGCCTCACGCCGGACCTCGGCGGCGACGGCACCACGCATACGTTCGCCGACGCGCTGATCTCGCGCATCGCCAACGGCTGATCGAGAATGGCTGGTCGCCTGCTGCAGCGTCAGCGCGCCGCCGCCAGGTGATCGAGCACGCGCAGTCGACCGCGGCCGGGCCGGTAGCCGGCCGCGAGCGCCTCGTGCACGAAATCGATCGCGTTCTCGACGGCGTCTTCCAGCGTCGCCCCGCGCGCGATGCCGGCCGCGATCGCCGACGAGAGACTGCAGCCGGTGCCGTGGCTTTCGCCGCGAATTCGCCGCTGGTGAAACCAGTGTTCGCCGCCCGGCGTCAGCAGCACGTCCGAGATGTCGTTTCCGGGCAGGTGGCCGCCCTTCAGCAGTACGGCACGGGCACCCGCGTCGAGCAGCTGGGCGGCAGCCGTGCGCATGTCGTCGACGTTTTCGACCGATCGCCCGAGCAGGCGTTCGGCCTCCGGAATATTCGGTGTCAAAAGGTCGGTGCGCGCCAGCAGGTGCCGCCGCAGCGACGCGACCAGGTTCGATTTCGCCAGATCCGCACCCGTTGTCGCGACCAGGACGGGATCGAGGATCAGCGGGACGTGCGGATACCCGTGAAGCGCGGCGGCGACTTCGCGCGCCAGTTTTGCGCTCGCGAGCATGCCTATCTTGATCGCGCCGACGCGAAAATCGGTCAGGATCGCGTCGATCTGCGCGCGCAGGATGCGCGGCGGAATCTCGTGGATCGCCTCGACCCCGAGCGTGTTCTGCGCGGTGACGGCCGTGATCGCGCTTAGGCCATGCACGTCGAAGGCGGCGAACGTGCGCAAGTCGGCTTGGATACCCGCGCCGCCGCCCGAATCGGAGCCGGCAATGGTCAGGGCGAGCGGAGGGGAGGAGGTGCGGTTTGGGCGAGTCATGTCGCATTTTAGCAACGAATTGCTTTTCGGCGGGTCGCTCCGACGAACGGATTTTTTCCCCCGCACGCAATCACTTGAGGCTCCGAATTGCAAGCGGAGCTTGACATTTGTTGCTTTTTCGCAAAAATAGCGACGGGTTTCACCACAGTTTCCATCACCGCAGCCAGGGGCAATGCAGCGGGCAACAGCAACCGCAGGGAGATGGATGGGAGCGCTAAGCGCAGGGCTGGCGCTCCCATTTTCTTTTTTTGCGCACGCCGGCAACGCTGACGGCACGTCGGCGGCTGCCTCGAATATTCCCGTCTACGAAGCCTCTTCCGAGCGCGAGTCGGCATTGTCGCGCTGGCACGCGTACGCGCTCGCCACCATCACGCCGCAGTTCTCCTGGGCCGTGTTGCCGCAGGCCTACGGTCCGCCGCAGGTGCTCGACAATTACACGGGCGTGGTCGCCTCGCAGTCGCCGCTGTTCAATCTGCACAGCGCGCTGCCGGCCCGTTTCAACATTTCCGTGGCGACCGGCACGGTCGCCGACACGCCGGGCGTGCTGTCGAACCAGCCGGTGCATCTGGTCGATCGTCCGCAGTCCGGATTGCAGCGCACCGTCGTCGCGCCCTCGCTGGCGCGCGACTGGGGCGATCATGGAACGGTCCGGCTGACCGGTGTATTCGCCTACCAGCGTTTCGCCAGCCTCGGCATGGGGACCACGGCAAGCCAATGGACGCCGATGCCGAGCTGGTGGAACGACAGCTCCTACGGCGTCGGCGCGCGCTTCGATGTCGGCAGCACGCTCTCCAACCGGTTGAGCTGGACGCTCGGCTATCAATCGCGTGTCGGCATGGGCGTGTTCGCGAACTATCGCGGCGTCTTCGCCGATCGCGGCGACTTCGACATCCCGGCCAGCGCGAATGCCGGTCTCGGCTATGCGCTCACGCCGAATTTCGATGTCGACGTCGGCGTGCAGCGCGTGCAATACAGCGCGATCACGCCGTTCACCAGTTCGAATCTGCCGACCCGCTTCCTGGCGCTGCTCGGGGATGGCTCGAGTCCGATCTTCCGGTGGCGCGACCTCAACGTCTACAGCATCGGCTGGACGCTGCACGAGGAGGATCTGGGCAGCGTGCAGCTTCGCTACACGACGCGCCAGCAGCCGCTGCCGACGTCGCGTCTGCTCGAAAACGCGCTCGCTCCGGCGACGGCCAACGACATGATCTCGCTCGGTTGGACGCGCGCATTCAGTGCCAATACCAGCCTCAGCCTGGGCGCGAGCTATGCCACTTCGCCCTACTACCTGCTGATGCCGACGTACACGCAGCGCGAAAACGGCACCGCCAGCCAGTTCGAATTCGAAGCGCTCTGGACGGCGAGGTTCTGAGAGCGGGGAATGGGGAGTAGGGAGTAGGGAATAGTCAAAAGCCGGCGCTTTTTCTATTCCCGATTCCCTATTCCCTATTCTCAAAGCATCTCTGAAGCGTAATCGGCCAGACGCGAGCGCTCGCCGCGGCGCAGCGTGATGTGCGCGCTGTGCTCCCAATCCTTGAAGCGGTCGACCGCGTAGGTCAGGCCCGACGTCGTCTCGGTCAGGTAGGGCGTGTCGATCTGCTCGACGTTGCCGAGGCAGATCATCTTGCTGCCGGGACCGGCGCGCGTGATCAGCGTCTTCATCTGCTTCGGCGTCAGGTTCTGCGCTTCGTCGATGATGACGTAGCGGCCGAGGAACGTGCGTCCGCGCATGAAGTTCATCGAGCGGATCTTGATGCGCGAAGCGAGCAGGTCGTTGGTCGCCGCGCGACCCCAGGCGCCGCCTTCCTGCGGATTGGTCAGCACTTCGAGGTTGTCGGTCAGCGCGCCCATCCACGGCGTCATCTTTTCTTCCTCGGTGCCGGGCAGGAAGCCGATGTCCTCGCCGACCGAAACGGTCGCGCGCGTCATGATGATTTCGCGGTAGCGCTGCTGATCCATGACCTGGGCGAGGCCTGCGGCCAGCGCGAGCAGGGTCTTGCCGGTGCCGGCCGTGCCGAGCAGGGTCACGAAATCGATATCCGGGTCCATCAGCGCGTTGAGCGCGAAATTCTGTTCGCGGTTGCGCGCCGAGATACCCCACACCGTGTGCGAGCCGCTGCGATAGTCGTCGACGATCTGCAGCACCGCCTTGTTGCCGTCCAGACGCAGCACGCGCATCTCGACCTCGTCTTCGCCCGGCAGGTAGAGGCTCTGGTTCGGGTGCCAGTCCTCGTCCTTGCGCCGCTTCACCTCGTAGAACGTGCGGCCTCGCTCCGACCACGAACGCAGCTCGCCGTGGCGGTCCCAGAAGTCCTTCGGAAGTTCGGCAAGGCCCGTGTACAGCAGGCTGAAATCGTCGAGGGCGCGATCGTTCTCGTAGTCTTCGGCGGTGATCCCGTAGATCGTCGCCTTGATGCGCAGGTTGATGTCCTTCGACACCAGCACGACCGGTTCTTTCGGCCGCTGCTCGCGCAAGGCGACGACGGAGGCGAGGATGAGGTTGTCCGGCAGCGTGCGGCGGTTGCTCTTGTCCGCGGCGACGTGCGCGGTCGTCTGGAAGTAGAGACGTCCGGCTTTGCCTTTCTTGTCGAGCTGCAGGCCCTGCGGCAGCCGCAGGTCGACGCCTTCTTCGATGTGCCGCCCGTTGCCGGCGACGATCAGTTCGTTGAGGAATCGGCTGACTTGGCGCGCGTTGCGCGAGGTTTCCGAGGTTCCCTTCTTGGCGGCGTCGAGTTCTTCGAGCACCGTCATCGGGATGAACACGTCATGTTCTTCGAAGCGGAACAAGGAGGTCGGGTCGTGCATCAGCACGTTGGTGTCGAGCACGTAGATGCGCTTGCCTCGGGTCATGCTGGGGTCTCGATGGGAAGGGATGCGGCATTTGCCGCGGACTGCGGACGGCACCAATAGCAGATTGGCGTGACGATCGGGATCGCGCAGGGCACGATCTCGCCGGTCAAGGCTGCGCCAGCCGGGCGAGCACGGCCGCGGCATGGCCGGGGACCTTGACGCTGCGCCACTCGGCGACGAGCACGCCTTGCGCGTCGATCAGGAAGGTACTGCGGATGACGCCGATGAAGCGGCGGCCGTACAGGCTTTTCTCGCCGAGGACGCCGAACGCGTTGCACCAGGTCTCGTCGGTATCGGCGACCAGTGGAAACGGCAGCGCGTGCTTGTCGCGGAATTTCGCGTGCGAGGCCGCGGAGTCGCGCGACACGCCCACGATCTCGCAGCCGTGCTCGCGGAATCGCGCGTAGAGGTCGCGAAAATCGTGCGCTTCGTTCGTGCAGCCGGGGGTCTGGTCCTTCGGGTAGAAGTACACCACCACCGGCGCGCCGCGCAGGCCGGCCAGCGAGAGGTTGCTGCCGTCATGCAGCGTGCCGGTCAGCTTGGGCGCTTTCTTGCCGACTGCGAGCATCGTCAGAATTTCATCGGGTCCATGATCGCGTCGAGGTTCAGCCCGTCGCAGAACTCGAGGAAATCGTCGCGCAGGGCGGCGATATGCGTGGTATTGGGAATGCCGATGGTGATCTGCGCCGAGAACATGTCGGCGCCGGTCTGCATCGCGCGATAGCGCGTCGAGTGCAGCTGCTCGATCGTGATGTTCTGCTGCGCGAAGAATTCGGCGAGCTGGAACAGCACGCCGGGCTTGTCGGCGGCGACCACCTCGACCACGTAGGGCAGCAGGTTCGACTGCTGCTGCTTCGCGCTCGTGCGGAAATGTCCCAGGCGGATTTCACCGTCGCGCTCGAGCCGCGCCAGCGCGTTCTCGAGCTTGGCGATCGCGTCCCAGGCGCCTTGCGCGAGGGCGAGCACGCTGAGGTCGCTGCCGAGCGTGGAGACGCGCGCTTCGGCGAGGTTGCAGCCGCACTCGGAGATCCGTTTGCTGATCGCGACCAAAGGCGACTTCTCGGGCGCGCTGAACGCACTGATCAACAGATAGTTCTCGTTCGACGCGGGCCGCAGCGTCGTGTCGGCCGCGGCTTGCCTTCCTGCTTGCTTCACGGTTCCATGGCCCTGTCGATAGCGGCACCGCGTGTCGGCGCTCGGCGACCAGAATACTTGTGGGGCAGGGGGGTCGCAAGAGAACCGGCGGACGGCGCCGGACTGCCCGCCTCGCGCCGCCGGACGCGCCAGGCCGCCGGCGGCGGCATCACGTGGGAGGCGGCCCGCGCGTCGCCGCGGGATGGACTTGTTCAGCATGCCGCCAGTAACATCCTGCATTCCGCACGCGCCCGACGACCCTGTCTTGACCCTTTCCGGCAGCATCTGTGCACTGGCCACGCCATTGCGTTCGCGCGATGACGCGGTCGACCTCGACGCCTTCGGCCGTCTCCTCGACTATCAGCTGTCCGGCGGCACGCGCGCCATGGTCGTGGCCGGCTCCACCGGCGAAGCCGCGGCGCTCGATGAAGTGGAATATTCCACTTTGCTCGAATTTGCCACCGCGCGCGTGGCGCGCCGAGTGCCCCTGCTCGCGGGAACCGGCCTGTCGGCGACGCGCAAGACGATCGCGCAGACGCAGCGCGCGCTCGCTGCCGGCATCGACTATGCGCTGGTGGTCGCGCCCGCCTATGTGCGGCCGACGCAGGAAGGCCTCTATCGCCATTTCAGCGAAGTCGCCGAGCATGGCGGCCTGCCGGTCGTCCTCTACAACGTGCCTTCCCGCACGGCCTGCGACCTGCTGCCGGAAACGGCGGCGCGGCTCGCCCGGCACGGCAATATCGTCGGCATCAAGGAAGCGCTGCCCGAGGTGGAACGGATGCAGGCGCTGCTGCCGCTGAGGAGCCCGGCGTTCAGCGTGCTGTCCGGAGACGATCCGACGGCGGCGCGCGCGCTGCGTGCCGGTGCCGACGGCGTCATCTCCGTGGCGGCCAACGTCGTCCCGGGCTTGTTCGGAGAATTCTGCGACGCCGCCATCGGCGGCGATTTCGCGCGCGCCGAGGCCATCGATGCCCGGCTGCGCCCGCTGTATGCCGCGCTGGCCGCCGAGCCGAATCCGATTCCGCTGAAATGGTGCCTGGCCGAGATCGGCATCGGCGAGCGTTACCTGCGCCTGCCCCTGTTGCCTCTTTCCGCCGCGCACCATGCGGCGACCCGCGAGATTCTGGCGCGCCTGGGGCTGGTCGAGACTGCGCGCGCAGTCGGGTAGACTAGCTCGATAACTTACGACGGGATGGTATTTGTGAGACGGATTATTTATGCCTTGCTGACGACGCTGGCGCTGACTTCGCTGCTCGGCGGATGTGGCTTCATCCACCGTCATTTCGATCGCAAGGACGACAGTTACAAGAAATCCGTCAACGAGCGGCCGCTCGAAGTGCCGCCCGACCTCGATACGCCGAACAGCAGCGGCGCTCTGGTCGTTCCCGCGGCTGGCTCGGGCGGCGCGAGCACCGCCCAGGCCGCCGTATCCGAAGCGCCTGCGACGGCTGCGCCGACGACCTCGGGCGCGCCGCCCGCGGTGGCAGCGCCTGCCGGTGCGGTGGCGATCGGGGGCGACAGCCTCGGCGTCGCCGACAGCGTCGAAAGCACGTGGTCGCGCGTCGGACTTGCGCTGGAGCGCTCCGGCGCCGCCAAGATCCTCGGCCGCGACGAGGCCAATCGCACGTACACCGTGCAGACGACCGGCCAGACGACCGCCAAGCCCGGTTGGTTCAAGCGCGTCGTCACGCTCGGCATGGCAGGCGGCAAGACCACCGCACAGGTACAGCTGACCGTGCGAGTCAGCGCCGACGGCAACACGAGCAAGGTGGGTGTCGAAGGTGCGACGGACGAAGCTTCGCAGGATGCCGCGCGCGCACTGCTCGCGACCTTGCGTCAGCGCTTATCCTGATCGAATGTCCCGCAGGGCGCGCTTGTCATCGGCAAGCGCGTCGTCAGCGAACAGGAGCGAGATGAACGCGCCGGACGCAGGATCCTGCGTTCAGCGCTGCAGCAAACCGAGCTTGTCGGGTTTGCCTTCCCATTCCTTGGCGTCTTCCGGTGCATCCTTGCGTTCGGTCAGCACCGGCCAGGCTTTGGCGAGGTCGGCGTTGAGCGCGATGAAGCGCTCCTGGCCGGCCGGAACGTCGTCTTCCGGATAGATCGCGTTGATCGGGCACTCCGGCTCGCACAGCGTGCAATCGATGCATTCCTCGGGATCGATCACGAGGAAGTTCGGCCCTTCATGGAAACAATCGACCGGGCAGACTTCGACGCAGTCGGTGTACTTGCATTTGATGCAGTTCTCGGTGACGACGAAGGGCATGTCGGGGCTTCAGCAAATGGCGCTCCCTACGAGGTTCGAACTCGTGTTCCCGCCTTGAGAGGGCGGTGTCCTGGACCACTAGACGAAGGGAGCGCAGTTTTCGAATTGCGGGGCCGCGTAGTATAACGAATCGGTAACATGCGGCAAACCATTGGAGCATCAAGAGCGGATGAGTTCGCAAGCAAGCGCACAGGACACGTCGACGACCGGATCGTTTCGCATCATTCCGCGCGCCGGGCACTCGATTTCGCGCAAGGATATCTCGCCGGGCGCGCTGCGCGTGCTGTACCGGCTGCATGAGGCGGGCTTTCGGGCCTGTCTCGTCGGCGGCGCAGTGCGCGACCTGCTGCTGGGCGGCCATCCGAAGGACTTCGACGTCGCCACCAACGCGACGCCCGAGGAAGTGCGCGGCCTTTTCCGCAACTGCCGCCTGATCGGACGCCGCTTCCGCCTCGCGCACGTCGTGTTCGGACGCGAGATCGTCGAAGTGGCGACGTTTCGCGGCAGCAGCGACGACGGCAGCGGCGATCGCCACCTCGTCGACGGCCGCCTCGTGCGCGACAACGTCTACGGCAGCATTGAGGAAGACGCGGTACGGCGCGACTTCACGATCAATGCGCTGTACTACGACATCGCCGATTTCAGCGTGCTCGATTCGGTCGGCGGCATGGCCGACCTCGAACACCGGGTGCTGCGCCTGATCGGCGAGCCGGAATTGCGCTATCGCGAAGATCCCGTGCGCATGCTGCGTGCGGCGCGGCTGGCCGCCAAGCTCGCGTTCGACATCGCGCCGGACACCGCTGCACCGTTCGCCTCGCTGGGTGGATTGCTCGCCGAGGCGCCGCCGGCGCGCTTGTTCGACGAATCGCTGAAGCTGTTCCTGAGCGGCTACGGCCTCGCGAGCTTTCGCGCGCTGGAGCGGTACGACCTGCTGCAGCATGTGTTCCCGGCGACCGCCCGCGTGCTCGGCGCACACGCGCCGCCGTACGTGCGCAGCCTGCTCGAACAGACGCTCGCGAGCACCGACGAACGCGTGCGCGCGGACAAGCCGGTCACGCCGGCATTCCTGTTCGCTGCCATGCTGTGGGAGCCCGTGCGCCAGGCGGCGCAGGCGATGATCGCCGAAGGCGTCGAGCCGATGGTCGCGTGGGCGCATGCGTCCGATCGCATCCTGCGCGAGCAGGCGCAGCGCGTCGCGATCCCGCGCCGTTTCACGATCACGATCGAGGAGATTTGGGCGCTGCAGTTGCGTTTCGCGCAGCGCACGAAGAAGCGCGCGTTCCGGCTGCTCGAACATCCGCGCTTCCGCGCCGCCTACGACTTCCTTCTGCTGCGCGCGGACGAATCGCCGGAGCTGGCCGAACTCGCGCAATGGTGGACCGAAGCGCAGCAAGTCGACCAGGCCGAACTGGTCAACCGTCTCGCGGCAGTACCGGCGACGCCGGAAGAAGCGCCGCCGAAAACGAAGCGCAAACGCGCGCGCCGGCGCCGGCGCAAGGCGCGGTCCGGCGGCGACGCCACCGTGCAGAGCGATGCCGGCGAGTGACCGGCCGCGCGCGGCGCGTGCCTACGTCGGCCTCGGCAGCAACCTCGACGACCCCTTGCAGCAGATCGAGCGCGCGCTGCATGCGCTCGCCGGCATGACGCAGACGCAGCTGCTGCGCGCGTCGCGCCGCTATCGCACGGCGCCGTGGGGGTTCGCCGAACAGCCGCCGTTCGTCAACGCGGTTGCCGAGCTCGCGACGCACCTGCCGCCGCGGGATCTGCTCGACGCCTTGCTCGTTCTCGAGCGCGCACAGGGCCGGCACCGCGACGGCGCACGCTGGGGGCCGCGCACGCTCGACCTCGACCTGCTGCTCTACGGCGATCTGCAGATGGAGGCGCCGGGTCTCGTGCTGCCGCATCCGCGCATCGCCGAACGCGCCTTCGTGCTGGTGCCGCTGGCCGACCTCGATGCCGATCTGGAGATTCCGGGCGCCGGCGTGGTGCGCGACCTGCTGACGCGGGTCGATGCCGGCGAGTGCGTGCCGATCGGCTGAACCGCATCGCTTGAGCTGGCTCGGTCGCGCGGGGAATAATGCGCGCCCACGCCTGCCGACGATATCCCTGCGATGTATTCGAATGCCGCCAACGGCGCGCCGCTCACGGTGCCTGCGCTTCACGCGTGCAAGGCGCGTGCGCAAAAGATCGTCGCGCTGACGTCGTACGACGCGAGCCTCGCGCTGCGCGCGGACGAGGCTGGCGTCGACCTGGTCCTAGTGGGCGATTCGCTCGGCATGGTCGTGCAGGGCCACGCGAGCACCTTGCCGGTCAGCGTCGACGACATGGTCTACCACACCGCCTGCGTCGCGCGCGGCCTGCGTCGTGCACTGCTCGTCGCCGATCTGCCGTTCATGAGCTACCGCAACGCCGATGTCGCGCTGACGAATTCGGCGCGCCTGCTGGCCGAGGGCGGTGCCGCGATGGTCAAGCTCGAGGGTGCCGGCTGGGTCTGCGAGGTCATCGATGCATTGAAGCGCCATGAAATACCGGTGTGCGCGCATCTCGGACTGACGCCGCAATCGGTGCACAAGTTCGGCGGCTATCGCGTGCAAGGGCGCGACAGCGCGGATGCGGCGCGTCTCAAGGCCGACGCGCTCGCGGTGCAGCAGGCCGGCGCGGACTTGCTCGTGCTCGAATGTGTGCCGGCGGCACTCGCCGCCGACATCACGAAGTCGCTGCGTATTCCGACGATCGGCATCGGCGCCGGCGTCGATTGCGACGGCCAGGTGCTGGTGATCCACGACCTGCTCGGCATCACGACGGGCAAGCGGCCGCGCTTCGTCAAGGATTTCCTGGCTGGGCGCGGTTCGGTGCTCGAGGCGATCGCCGCCTACGCGAGCGACGTGCGCACCGGCGTCTTCCCGGCCATCGAGCACAGCTACTGACATGCAGATCGTTCGCGGCAGTACGGCGTTGCATGCCCTCGTCGGCGACCTTCTCGGCGAGAAGAGACGCATCGGTCTCGTGCCGACATTGGGCAACCTGCATGCGGGTCATCATTCGCTCGTCGCGCTGGCGCGACGGAGAGCCGACGTCGTCGTCGCCAGCGTGTTCGTCAATCCGACCCAGTTCGGCCCGAACGAGGATTTCTCGCGCTATCCGCGCACGCCGGATGCCGATGCGGCCGGTCTGGAAGCGAGCGGCTGCGATGTGCTCTTCCTGCCGACGGTCGAGGACATGTATCCGTACGGCATCGAGCGCAGCGTGCGCGTCAGCGTGCCGGAGCTGCCCGACATCCTCGAAGGCGCGATCCGCCCCGGACACTTCGACGGCGTCGCGACCGTCGTTTCCAAGCTGTTCAACCTGGTGCGGCCGCACGTGGCCGTTTTCGGCCAGAAGGACTACCAGCAGCTGCTGGTGATCCGCCGGTTGACGCGCGACCTCGGCTATCCGATCGACATCGTCGCGGCGCCGATCGTGCGCGAGGCGAACGGACTGGCGATGAGTTCGCGCAATCAGTATCTCAGCCCGGAGCAGCGCAATCAGGCCAGTGCGATCCACGCGACCTTGCGGCGCATGGCGGACGACGTTCGCAGCGGACGCGCCGTCGGCGAGATCGAAGCGGAAGCGCTCGCGCATCTGCGCCAGGCCGGCTTCGTGCCCGATTACGCGGTCGTGCGCCGCGCGGAGGACTTGCGCGAGCCCGCCGCATCGGACCGCGACTGTGTGGCCCTGATCGCGGCGCGTCTCGGCAGCACGCGACTCATCGATAATTTCATCATCGAGATGTAGCGTTTTTGCCGGAGGCTGTGGTATTCTCCCAACTGTCCGAGGGGTTTTCGCAACGACAGCCGTTGTTCCCGAAGACAGCAGGGCGCATTGTAGGTAATCGTCACTCCGATTGAGACCCTCGCAGCGGCAACGCGCGAGGGTTTTTTTTGACCTGAGATTTTGTCAGGTCATTGAAATCGCTGAAGATTATTCGCGCGACTCGAACTTCGTGCTGCATCAGCACATGCCTTGATATAATGGCATTCGCCGCCATGTTGCGCGCGTACAACAAGCTACGTCGGAGATCTCATGCACCTCAATATGCTCAAGGCGAAGATCCATCGCGCCACGGTGACCCATGCCGAGCTGCACTACGAGGGCTCCTGCGCGATCGATGGCGATCTGCTCGACGTGTCCGGCATCCTCGAATACGAGCAGATCCACATCTACAACGTGAACAACGGCGAGCGCTTCTCGACCTACGCGATCCGCGCGGACGAGGGCTCGGGCATCATTTCGATCAATGGCGCGGCGGCCCACCGCGCGCAGCCCGGCGACATCATCATCATCGCCGCTTATGGCGGCTACGACGTCGCGGAAGCGGCCAAGCACAAGCCGCAGCTGGTCTACGTCGACCGCCACAACAAGCTGAGCCACACGAATACGTCGATTCCGAAGCAGGCCGCCTGATCGCGCGCGGCTGCGCTCGCGGCCGCTTCTATCGATCTATTCGGACGCGGCGATGCGATTCGCCGCCGCGCCTGGCCGATCCCGTCGCTGCGCATGCTGCTGCAGCGCCCACGCCACATGTTCGCGTACCAGTGCCGACGGATGTTCGGCGCGCGATTGCAGCGCCGCGATGACGCGCTCGCTGCGCAGCGCGTTGCCGAGCGCGACCGCGATATTGCGCAGCCATCCTTCGTAGCCCGTTCGGCGGATCGCCATGCCTTCGGTGCGATCGAGGAACTCGCGCTCGCTCCACGCGAACAGGTCGACCAGCGCGGCGCCGTCCAGCCCGTGGCGCGGCGCGAAGTCGGCTTCCGGCGTGCTCTGCACGAACTTGTTCCAGGGGCAGATCAGCTGGCAGTCGTCGCAGCCGAAGATGCGATTGCCGATCGGCGCGCGCAGCTCCTCCGGTATTGATCCGCGCAGCTCGATCGTCAGATACGAGATGCAGCGGCGCGCGTCGAGCTTGTACGGCGCCACGATGGCTCGCGTCGGGCAGATCTCGATGCAGCGCGCGCAGCTGCCGCAGTGCGCGCTGGCGGGCGTGTCGATCGGCAGCGGCAGGTCGGTATAGATTTCGCCGAGGAAGAACCACGAGCCGGCATCGCGGCTCAGCAGCAGCGTGTGCTTGCCGATCCAGCCGAGCCCGGCGTTGCGCGCGAGGGCTTTTTCAAGCACCGGCGCCGAATCGGTGAAGACGCGATGGCCGAACGGCCCGGTCACCTCTGCGATGCGGTCGGCCAGCTTCTGCAGGCGATGGCGCAGCACCTTGTGATAGTCGCGCCCGAACGCGTAGCGCGCGACGTAGCCCTTCTCGTCGTCGTCGAGCACGTGCCAGGCATTGCCCAGCGCCGGCGGTGCGTAGTCCATGCGCGCCGAGATCACGCGCACGGTTCCGGCATGCAGTTCGGCCGGCCGGCTGCGCCGTACGCCGTGTCGCGCCATGTAGTCCATTTCGCCGTGGAATCCGGCGTCGAGCCAGTTCAGCAGATGCGCTTCGTCGTCGCCGAGCTCCACGCCGGTCACGCCGATGCGCTGGAAGCCGAGCTCGGCACTCCAGCGATCGATGTCGGTGCGCAGCGTCTGGAAGTCGATGGCGTTCATGCGGGTCGTCGGCGTCGCGCATTCCAGCATAGCGCGCGATGCTGCCCACTAAGGAGGCTCGGCCTTAGAATCGCTCGATGAGCGATGACGTTCGCGCCACATCCCTGTACACCGCCGCGCAGGTCCGCCGCATCGACCATGCGGCGATCGAGCGCCTCGGCATTCCCGGTTTCGCGCTGATGGAGCGTGCCGCCGCGGCAGCGTTCGCCAGCCTGCGTCGACGCTGGCCGGCTGCCCGCCGGATCGCGCTGTATGCCGGCAACGGCAACAACGGCGGCGATGCGTTCCTGCTCGGTCGGCTCGCGTTGCAGGCCGGTTTCGCGGTCGAGGCGGTCGTGCTGGCGGATCGTTCGAACGGCGACGACGCGATGCGCGCGCGCGTCGCGTTCGTCGCGGCGGGCGGCAGCGTCCGCATCGCCGATGCCGAGAGCGCCTGTCCGGCGGCCGACGTGCACGTCGACGGCTTGTTCGGTACCGGCCTCGCGCGCGCGGTCACCGGCATCGCGGCTGCACTGATCGATCGATTGAACGCGATGCGCGAGCCGGTGCTCGCGCTCGACGTGCCTTCCGGGCTCGACGCCGACTCCGGCAGCCGTCCCGGCGCGTGCGTACGCGCGGCCGCGACGGTCAGCTTCGTCGCGTGGAAGCGCGGCCTGTTCACGGCCGACGCGGGCGACTGCTGCGGCGCGCTCGAACTGGCGACGCTCGATATTCCCGCGCAGGCTCTCGACGGCATCGCCGCGGATGCCGAGCTGATGAGCGATACGCTGGCGCCGCTGCTGCCGCCGCGCGGCAGCAATGTCAACAAATCCCATTATGGACACGTACTCGCGGTCGGCGGCGACGACGGCATGGGCGGCGCGATCCGCTTGAGCGGCGAGGCGGCGTTGCGCTGCGGAGCCGGCCTGGTCAGCGTCGCGACGCGGGCGAGCCATGTCACGGCATTGAATACCGCGCGTCCCGAATTGATGGCGCGCGGCGTCGACGGCGCTGTGGCGCTGGCGCCGCTGATCGAACGCGCCAGCGTCGTCGCGATCGGCCCGGGGCTGGGGCAGGGCGAGTGGGGGCGCGCGTTGTTCGAGGCGGCCGTCGCGAGCGCCAAGCCGCTGCTGCTCGATGCCGACGCATTGAACCTGCTCGCGCACTCTCCACGCGCGCTGCCCCCGGCGACCGTGTTGACGCCGCATCCCGGCGAAGCGGCGCGCCTGCTCGGCTGCGATACGGTCGCGATCCAGCGCGACCGCTACGCCGCCGCACGCCAACTCGCTGCCCGCTTCGCGGCGGTCGTCGTACTGAAAGGGGCAGGAAGCCTGGTCGCCGAACCGGCCGGTCAGGTCGCCGTCTGCCCGTGGGGCAATCCCGGCATGGCCTCAGGCGGCATGGGCGACGTCCTGACCGGCGTCGTCGCGGCGCTGCTCGCGCAGCGGCTGGCAGCTTGGGATGCCGCGCGGCTCGGCGTTGCGCTGCATGCGCGCGCGGGCGATCTCGCGGCCGGGGCGGCGCCGCGCGGCCTGCTCGCGAGCGACTTGTTCGATCCGTTGCGTCAGCTCTCGAACGGATTCTCGACATGAGCGGCGCGCTCGTATTCGAGGCGATCGACGAAACCGCGCTGCAGGCGCTGGCGCAGCGGCTCGCACCCGCCGCGCGCGCCGGCGGCGCGATCCACCTCGCCGGCGAACTCGGCGCGGGCAAGACGACTTTCGCGCGCGCGCTGCTGCAGGCGCTCGGGGTCGGCGAGCGGGTCAAGAGTCCGACCTACAGTTTGATCGAGTCCTATCGCGTCGGCGACCTCGATATCCATCACCTGGACCTGTACCGCATCGCCGATGCTGGGGAATTGGAATGGCTGGGTCTGGACGAACTGTGGAATCCGACGACGCTCGTGCTGATCGAGTGGCCCGAGCGCGGCACAGGCACGTTGCCGCCGCCGGACCTCGCCTTGCGCCTGTCGCATGCCGGCGACAGGCGCCGGCTCGAGGCTGCAGCGAACGGCGTGCGCGGAAGGGCGTTGCTGCAGGCGTGGGAGCTTGCCGGCAGCCGACCTTGAGTCGTTCGGTGTCGCTGCGCTGCAACGTATCCTGAGCAAAAATTCATGAAGTTGCCCCACATGACGGATTTTGAAGGAAAAAGCTTGCTTTTTTCGGGCGCTTTCGAGTTGAATACGCGGCATGTGGGGAATCCGCGACCTGACTTCGGTAATTGCCTGCAGTGCAGCGCTGCTGCTGACTGCCGGTAGCGCGTGCGCCACTGAAATCAAGAACTTGCGCATTTGGGCCGGGCCCGAATACACGCGCGCCGTGTTCGATGTCTCCGGCCCGGTCGACTACAAGCTGTTCGAACTCAGCAAGCCCGACCGCATCGTGCTCGACATGCGCGGCAGCGAGCTCGGCAGCGGTTTCAGCGCGCCGGCCGCGAAAGGACTGCTGAAGAGCCTGCGTGCCGGCAAGCAGGGCAAGGCCGATGCCCGCGTCGTGTTCGACCTCGCCGAGGGCGTACGGCCGAAAAGCTTCCTGCTGCCGCCGGCCGACAAGTTCGGCTACCGGCTCGTGCTCGACCTCTACCCGGCCACGGTCAAACCGACGCCGGTCAAGACGGTGGCCGAAGCGGCGAACGGCAAGGCGCGCAATGTCGTCATCGCCGTCGATGCCGGCCATGGCGGCGACGATCCCGGCGCCACCGGCAGCAGCGGCACGCACGAGAAGGAAATCACCCTCGCGGTCGCACGCCAGCTGAAGAAGCAGATCGATCGCACGCCGGGCATGACCGCGGTACTCACGCGCGACGGCGACTATTTCATCCCGCTCGAGGATCGCTACCGCAAGGCGCGCGAGGCGAAGGCGGACCTGTTCATCTCGATCCACGCCGATGCGTTCACCAGCAGCGACGCGCGCGGCTCGTCGGTATGGGTGCTGTCGCCGCGCGGCGCGACCAACGAGGCTTCGCGCTGGCTGGCCGACCGCGAAAACCGAGCCGACCTGGTCGGCGGCATCTCGCTTGACGACAAGGACGACACCCTCGCCAAGGTGCTGCTCGATCTCTCGCAGGGCGCCACGATGGGCGCGAGCAATGCCGTCGCCGAACAGGTGCTGTCGGCCCTGCGCAAGCTCGGACCGACCCATCGCGCCTATGTCGAGCGTGCGAACTTCGTGGTGCTGCGTTCGCCGGACGTGCCGTCGATCCTGGTCGAGACAGCCTTCATCAGCAATCCGGCCGAAGAAGCGCGCCTGAAGAATCCGGACCACCGCGAGAAGCTCGCGTCGGCGATCCTCGGCGGCGTCAACGACTATTTCCGCGCGTCGCCGCCGCCCGGCACGTTGTTCGTGAAGGGCGCGACACGCGATCGCGACAGTGAAGGCGAGCGTGCGGCGAGGACCGAACGCTACGTCGTCAATCGCGGCGACACGCTGCGTACGATCGCCGAGCGCCACGGCATGACGACGGCGCAGCTGCGGGCCGTCAACGAGCTCGCCGACGAGCGCGTGCGGCCCGGCGAAATCCTGCAGATCCCGTCCGGCTGATCGGCCCGGCGCAGCCGTCGGCCGAGCCCCGTCCGCGTTCCGCTATGATGCGAACCCTTCCCGTGGTTCGATCATGTCGCGCATCCGTTCGCTGCCCCCCGAACTCGTCAACCAGATCGCCGCCGGCGAGGTCATCGAGCGCCCGGCGTCGGTGGTCAAGGAGCTCGTCGAAAACAGCCTGGATGCCGGTGCGCGACGCATCGAGATCGACATCGAAGAGGGCGGCGCGCGCCTGATCCGCATCCGCGACGACGGCGGCGGCATCGAGGCCGACGATCTGCCGCTCGCGGTGTCGGCGCATGCGACGAGCAAGATCGCCTCGTTCGACGATCTCGAACGCGTCGGCACGCTCGGTTTTCGCGGCGAGGCGCTGCCGTCGATCGCGTCGGTGTCGCGTTTCGCGCTGACCTCGCGTCGCGCCGGCAGCGACGCCGCCTGGCGCATCGAAGTCGACGGCGGCAAGCCGCGCACGCCGGCGCCGGCGCAGCATCCGCAGGGCACCAACGTCGAGGTGCGCGATCTTTTCTACAACCTGCCGGCGCGGCGCAAGTTCCTGCGCGCCGAACGCACCGAATTCGGCCACATCGACGAACTCGTCAAGGCGATCGCGCTGGCGCGGCCGC
>Ga0105249_10000401_pt1 | contig 41704 bp, 37 predicted proteins | sample KBSS44metaG_FD_81522 | JGI IMG/M metagenome (GOLD analysis project Ga0105249, IMG submission 81522) | Switchgrass rhizosphere microbial communities from Kellogg Biological Station, Michigan, USA - KBS S4-4 metaG | ecosystem: Host-associated > Plants > Roots > Rhizosphere > Soil | place...
CCCGAGGCCTGTGTCCCGGCACCGTCGGCGAGGTAGACCCGGTCACCAACGTCCAGCCGGCGCACGCGCATGTGATGCGCGGCCTCTTCGCCGAGCCGCGCGATGTGCCCGTGGACGAGTGGCTGGCCGTCCGCGAAGAACCCGGCTAACGACGCGAGATCGTCGCGCTCCACCAGATGTCCTCGACGTCCTCGTCGTCTATGGACCAACCACCGTCGGCAAGCCATCCGGTCACCAACTGGCGCTCCTCGCGGAGGATCCCACTCAGAACGGCGTGGCCGCGATCGCTCAATGCGCCAGCCATCACCGGCACCAGCTTGGCGTGGACGCTCGACACGATGTTCGCGAGAATGACATCCAGTGGTGCGAGCAGCGGCAGCAGAAGAACCGCATCGCCCTCCACGACGTGCACGATGTGCGCGACACCGTTCCGCTCGACGTTCTCGATGGCGTTTCCGATCGCATCCGGATCGAGCTCGACGGCCGTGACGATCCGCGCACCGAGCTTTGCCGCGGCGATCGCGAGCACCGCACTGCCGGCACCGAGGTCCGCGACGCGAGCATCAGCGAGCGGAAACCGCTGCATGAGTCGCGCAACGGAGCGTGTCGTCGGATGATCGCCCGTGCCGAACGCCATGCCAGGGTCGACGACTACGGTGTTGGCCGCGTCGAGATCGTGCGCGAGCCACGGTGGCGCTATGCGCAGCGCCCCGACGCTGTGCGTCGACAACAGAGCCTTCCACGCCTCGGACCAATCGGTATCCGTGGCTTGTCCGATCGTGACCACGGCACCACGGTCGGCGCCGCGCACCGCGGTGGCCACGCTCTCGACGTCCGTCTCGGGCGGAAAATGCGTGACCAGTACAGCCCCGTCCTCGTGCACTCCCTGGGCGCCGGCGGCGAACAGGGCCGCCAGCGCGGCGTCGCGATCGTCACCAGGCACGACGCGCATGGACACCCAGGTCACGATCGGTTCACTGGCGAACGCGAATCACGGTCAGGCGTCAACGTTAGGCGCCGAGTGCTTCCTTCATCCGCGTCCAGAATCCCTTCTCGCGCGACTGGGGGGCCCTCTGCGTCTCGGCCAGCTTGCGCAGCAGTGCCTCTTCATCGCGGCTCACGGAGTCCGGCGTCCAGAGCTGCACGCGGACGTGGAGGTCGCCGACGCCCGATGCGTTCACGCGCGGAAGACCGCGGCCACGGACGTTGAACACCTGACCACTCTGCGTTCCCGGCGGGACGCGCAGCGAGACCGTGTTCGTGACAGCCGGGACCTCGACGTCCGCGCCCAGGACGAGCTGCGGGTACGACACCAGCACTTCGCAGTAGAGGTCCTCGCCGTCGCGTTCGAAGCGCGGATCGTCTGCCACCTCGAACACGACGAGCACGTCGCCCCGCGGGCCGCCGCGCGGGCCCGCGTTGCCAAGCCCGCGCAGCGTCATGTACTGACCGGTGGCGACGCCGGGCGGAATCTGCACCGGAATCGAGTGATCGCCTCGCACACGCCCCTCGCCCCGGCACTTTTTGCACGGTGCCGCGATGACGTTGCCTTCACCCGAGCACGTCGGGCATGGGGCCACACTCACGAACTGGCCGAAGAAGGAGCGCTGCGCACGGCGCACTTCGCCCGAGCCGCCACAGGTGTTGCAGCGTTGTGCCTTCGTGCCCTGCTCCGCCCCCGAGCCCTCGCAGCGATCGCACGGGTCGAGCAGCTTCGCGCTGAACGTTTTCTGCACGCCGGCGGCGACTTCCTGGAGCGTCAGCTCGACCGTGAGCTTGACATCGCTGCCGCGGCGCGCATCACCGGGCCGGCGTCCGCCGCCCGCAGCACCGAACAGATCACCGAGTCCACCGAACCCGCCGAAGTCCCGCATGAAGATGCCAAGCGCTTCGGAAAGATCGACGTGGTGGAACCCACCGCCGCCGGCCCCACCGCGGAGCCCTGCTTCACCGTACCGGTCATACGCGGCGCGCTTGTTCGGATCGCGCAGCACGTCGTACGCCTCGGTGATCTCCTTGAACCGCTCCTCGGCTTCCCGCGACCCACCGTTGCGGTCGGGGTGGTACTGCATGGCCAGCTTGCGGTACGCCTTCTTGATGTCGTCGTCGGCCGCGGTCTTCGCGACGCCGAGAACGGAGTAGTAATCAGCCATAGTTCAGGAAGCCTAATTCGAACAGCGGGCAGCTGGGTGCCGACGTTTTTAGTCCAGCAAATCCGAGACGAGCCGAGAGGCGTGCGTCACGACCGCAATGACCTTCTCGTACGGCATGCGGGTCGGCCCGATCACGCCAATGACGCCCGTCAGCGATCCGGCGCGATACTCCGACGTCACTATGGTGAAATTCTCGAACCGCGGATCACCGTGCTCGTTACCGATGGTGATGGATACGCCGGGATTCACATGACGCCGCCGGAGCAGCTCGGTGAGATGCTCGTTGGACTCCGTGAGCGCGAGCAGGCGTCGCATCTTGTCGCTCGACGCGAACTCCGGCTGCTCCGCCAACACCGATGTCTGTCCGAGCACGAGGCTTTCGTCGCGCTTGAGCGGATCGTCGAAGATGGAGTCGCGTTCCTGCACGAAGATGTTCAGCAGCTCGCGACCGCCGGGCACCGCGTTCGCGTCGCGCAGGCGGGAGCCAAGCGACGACCGGATCTCGCTCAGCGTCAGACCCGCCAACCGCTCGTTGAGCACAAACGATACCTCAGCCAGGGCGTTATCGGCGATCAGCTCAGAGATCTCGACGAAAATCGTGCGCACCGCGCCGCCCTGGAGCGACAGGACGAGCACCAGCCGCTCGCTCGAGAGACGAACCAGCTCGAGGCGCTGCAGCAGGATCCGATCGAGGCGGGGACCCACCGCCATCCCAAGCTCCTGCGTCAACACTGAGAGCGATTGCGCCGCGCGGCGCAGGATCGCTTCGATCGTGGAACCGCCTCCCGACGCGAGCTGCTCGGCCAGCAGGTCGCGGTCGGAGCTCGCGATGGGCGCCACGCGCATCAGCGAGTCCACATACAGCCGGTACGCTATGTCCGTGGGTACGCGACCGGCCGACGTATGGGGGTGGTACAGATACCCCTTCTCTTCCAGGTCGCTCATCGTGTTCCGGATCGTCGCCGGAGACACGCCGAGGCCGAAGCGCCGCGAGATCGTTCGGGAGCCCGCGGGCTCCGCTGTCTCGACGTAGCTCTGAATCACGGCCTCGAGAACGCGCCGTTCCCGATCGTTGAGGTCCGGAAATCCCATAACTATAAGTATATTAACGACTTCTGAGCACCGTCAAGGCTGCGGCGAGAGCGTCCAATCGCAGCCATCCGGTGGGGGTCAGCGTCAGCATATCTCTGTCCACGACCGCCCAGCCCGCTTCGGTCCACGGTCGAACGTGCTCGACCTCGGCATCTCCGAGTCGCAGGCCGGTCGTCGTTCGCAGTCCAAGGTACACCTCCTCGGCGACCCGGTTCTCGTCCGACAGTGCCTCGGAACCGGACATCGGATCGACCCCCTCGCCGATGCGGGTGAGCCAGGCGGCGTACTCCCGCTCGTTCCACCGGCGCAACCGACCGTCATAGCCGTGCGCTGAGGGTCCAAGACCGACGTACAGCGCACCGGTCCAGTAACCGCGATTGTGGCGCGACCAGCGTCCAGGACGGCCAAAGTTCGAGACCTCGTAGTGCGCGTACCCCACCGCCGTAAGCGCTCGGTCCGCATGCAGGTACTCGGTCTCGTAATCATCCTCGCCGCCCTCCACGGAATCGCCGCGGTCGCGCCAGCGGGAGATCGGCGTGTGAGCCTCAACGGTCAGCCCATAGAGCGAGATGTGCGGTGGCGCGAGCGCGATGGCGCGATCGACGTCCCGCGCCCAGTCTCGGCCGAGCGACGCCGGCAACGCGAAGATCAGGTCCAGCGACCAGTTCTCGATCCCGCCGTCAGTCAGCGTTCGAGCGGCCAAACCGACGCGCGCGGCATCATGCGTTCGGTGCATCCATGCGAGCGCGCTGTCATCAAACGATTGCACGCCGAGCGACACTCGGTTCACACCAGAGGCGCGCCAGGCGGCGACGGCCTGCGGGGTGACGTCATCAGGGTTCGCCTCGATGGTGATTTCGGCGTCCGGCTCCGGGGGGAACCTGCCCGTGACTACGTTCACGAGCTCGGCCACTCCGGCTGGCCCGAGTCGCGAGGGAGTTCCGCCGCCGAGGTAGATCGTATCGACGGACGACCCCGAGCCTAACGCTCGAAGCTCGAGCTCGCGCGCGATCGCGCGCACGTATTCGTCCGTCGGCACGCGACTCCGCACAGCGATCGCGAAGTCGCAGTACGAGCAGCGTCGGGCGCAGAATGGAACATGGACGTAGACGTGACGCGGATGCACGAGGAAAGATACTCCGCGCGCATACTGGCTAACGCTCGCTGCTCCGCCGCGGCGCCGGTCTAACGACGCCTGACTATCTCCCCGGTCGGCAGGGTCTCCACGAGCCCGGCCACCTCGAGTGCCGTGATGGCAGCCAACACGCGGTGCGCAGGAAGCGCCGCACGCTCCGGCAGCAGGTCCAGGGCTACCGCCCCGTCCTCCAGCGCGTCCCAGGCCGCACGCTCGTCTCCGGCCAGCGCCGGGGCCACATTCGTACGGCGCACAGCCGGATCGGCGATGCCAAGCAACAGGAACACGTCCTGGGCCGAAAGAATCGGGTGCGCACCATCGCGAATGAGCGCGTTCGTTCCCAGGCTCTGCGGCGAGTCGACCGGGCCGGGCACGGCGCAGACGTCCCGGTTCAGCTCTTCCGCATACCGGGCGGTGATGGATGCGCCACTCCGCTGCCCGGCCTCCACGACGATCGTCAGACGCCCGAGAGCGGCAATGATCCGGTTGCGTCGAGGAAACCAACCCGGCTCGGGCCGAGTGCCGCACGGGAATTCCGAGAGCACCACCCCACGTTCCGCGATCGCTCGATGGAGGCTTCGGTGCCCGACGGGATACGCGAGGTCGATCCCCGTGCCTAACACGGCGACGGTCGGGCCCCCGCGCGACAACGCCGCCCGGTGCGCGACGCCGTCGATGCCGCGCGCCATGCCGCTCACGACACAGATGCCCGCCGCGGCGAGCGTGCCGGCCAGCGCGTCGGTCACGCGTTCTCCGTAGGGCGTCGCGCGTCGCGTGCCGACAATGGCCACCGCGGGCCGCGTGAGCAGCGACAGATCGCCGTAGCTGAAGAGAAATGGCGGCGGGTCCGTCAGCTCCATCAGCGACGGCGGGTAATCCGGATCACCGAGCAGGAGGAGCCGAGCACGACACGCATCGCCGTCGGCGGCCATTCGCGACGCCTCGCGACGCAATCGGTCCACCTCAGCCCGCGACACGGTGGCGGAGAGGGCATGCGTCGCCGATCCGAATCGCTCGAGGAGCTGTCGGTAGCTGCGGGGACCTACGCCCGGCGCGAGCGCCAGGGCAACGGCATCGACGCGCGGATCAGGGGAGGGGCGCGGTTCCCTCACGGCGCTCGGCCGACTTGCGCATGCCGAGAAGCTGACTCCACCAGCCGGCGAGCAGCGGGTCGAGTCCGGTGCGCGCGGCGGCGCTGATCGCAAAGGAGCCGAACGCATCGGGGGCCTCGATGGGGGGAGCGAAATCCTCGCCTAACAAGTCCAGCTTGGTGAACACCACGCAGTGCGGCTTCCGGGCGAGCTCCAGGGAGTACGCCTCGACCTCGCGGCGCAGGTCGTCGTATTCCTGCTGCCAGTCCATGGCGTCGATGGGAATGAGGAACGCCAGCACGCGCGTACGCTCGACGTGTCGCAGGAACTGGAGTCCGAGCCCCTTCCCTTCGTGCGCGCCCTCGATGATTCCGGGAATGTCCGCGACCACGAACGTGCGCGCGTCCGTCAGCTGCACGACGCCCAGGTTGGGGGACAGCGTGGTGAACGGGTAATCGGCGATCTTGGGACGCGCCGCGGATATGACGGACAGCAGCGTCGACTTCCCGGCGTTAGGCTTCCCCACCAGCCCGACGTCGGCAATGAGCTTCAGCTCGAGCTCGAGTACCCGCTGCTCCCCTTCCTCGCCGGGCTGCCACTCCCGCGGCGACTGGTGCGTGGACGTCGCGAAGAAGGCGTTGCCCTTGCCGCCGCGGCCTCCCCGGGCGACGACGATCTCGTCGCCGTGCCGCAGGATCTCGCCCAGGATCTCGCCACCCCGCTCGCGGATGACCGTACCCGGCGGCACCGGAAGGACGATGTCGCCGCCGGAGCGGCCCGTCTTGTTCGCCCCCATCCCATGCTCGCCGCGTTCGGCCGTCCAGGCGTCGCGATAGGTGTAATCGAGGAGAGTCGCGAGATTGTCGTCGCCGCGGACGATCACGTCGCCGCCACGGCCGCCGTCGCCACCGTCCGGACCGCCCATGGGGACGAACTTCTCGCGGCGGAACGACGTCGCGCCCGAACCGCCTGTGCCCGCTTCCACGCGGACGACGACACGATCGATGAACACGGTCAGCGAGCTCCGCGCGCGATCATGGGGCCACCACGCGCGCGAACAATTGGTGATACCGCCGAGTGTCGTCGGCTCCGAGCAAATCGGCGACGGAGTCGATGGCGTCCTGCACCTCCGCACGGGAGGCGCCCGCGTGAAGGGCGCCGTAGAGATGCGAGTGGAGCTGACGGTCCTGTCGCGCGAGCGCGCACGCCGCGACGACGCACAGCTCGCGGCGACGCAGATCGAGTATCGGTCGCGAGAGCACCTTGCCGTAGCCGTCGACGATCATCCATGCGTCGAGGGCCGGGTGCAGCTGACGGATGTTGTGCCGCAGCCGTTCGTAGAACGGGCCGTACACCGTTGCACACGTCGTTTCGCCTTCGGTCCGCCATCGTGGCGCATTGTCGAAGTTCTCTCCCTCATCCGACTCGGGGGCCGCGCGACCCGAGATACGGCGCCATTCACGAGCCGCGTTGAGCGCGCGCGGAAATCCCGCGAACAGGTACGACTGCAACAGCACCTCTTCCACCCACTCGGGCCGGCACACGGCGGCCGCGCGCACGAGCGACTCTCGGACCTGTGGTTCCGTACCCGCACTGATGATCCCCGCGAGCCGGACGAGTGCAAGCGTCTCTCCATCCAATGCGTCGCTCGAGCCCATGGTATCATGGTCCCGGCTCGCATCCGTCATCTCTGCATCGAGCATGGGTTCGTTCTGTTGCAGCAGGTCCATCATGGGAGCAGCCGTTTCTCAGGCGCTCGCGGGGAACAACTCGCCAACCACCTCGCCACGCGTGTTCCGAATGCGCGTGCGCGCATACTCGGCCAGCCGAGGCGACATGCGCGGAGGCAACGCCCCCAGGTAGCCAAGCAAACGAAGCACGGCGGGATACTGCGCGCGCGTCGCGCCGTCCTCGACCTTGATGGCGAAGCCGATCCCCTGGTCGAACACGGCGACGGTGTGCACGCCCTCGGCGCCGACCTTGGAGATCACCCGCCCCCCGGTTTCCTCGACGACGAGCGAATCGAAGCGATCGGTGCCGCCGAAGAGGAACGGTCTCGTGGCTATCGCGCGGGTGATGCGGCTCGGAATCTCGTCGGCGCGGGCCACCGCGGCGGCGAGGCCAGCGTAGGCGCGCGCCATCGCGTCGAGCGGGAGACCGAACACGACGACGCCGCAGCCGTCGACCGCTCGTAGAATTCGCTCGGCCGGGACGGCGGTCCAGCGCGCGACTTCCGCGAGCGCGCCAGCCTGGACCGGATGTTCGGCGCGCTCGTAGCCCTGGTGCGGCCACCCGGCAACGTGTGCGCGCGCGAGCATGGCGGCGTGCTTGCCCGAACAGTTGTTATGCAGCCGCGTCGGGCGCTCGCCGGCTTCACGAATGACACGCGCCCCGCGTGGAGACAGCGGCTCGTGCGGGCCGCAGGCGAGGTCGCCCTCCTCGAGGCCGAGGTCGCGCAGCATGGACTCGGCGATCACGACGTGCTCCGGTTCGCCTCCGTGGGACGCGCAGGCCAGCGCGAGCTCGTCGTCGCCCCATCCGACCTCGTCGAAGCCGCCGCTGGCAATGAGCGGCATGACCTGGAATGGCTTCGCGCACGATCGCCACATGGTGACCAATGACGGGTCGTGCGCCGCGCCAACAAGAACTCCGCTCACGTCCACGACGGCCGCGTGCACACGATGGCGCGACTCGATGCCGCTGCCACGGGTGACGAGGATGTCGAGGTCGTAGTGGTGCATCAGGTCTCGGCGAGAGGACGGGTGCAAGTTAACTAGACGGGAAGCGGGAGACGGGAGACGGGAGAAGTGAGAACCCCCGGGAGGCCTCTCGATGCGAGAATGGCCTCCCGGGGGTTCTTACGTTTCCCGTCTCCCGCTTCCGCTTGCCGGTTTAGAAGACGCTGATCATCCCCTTCGTGTACTTCCTGGGATTCTTGCGGACATCCGCGAGGATGGCGTTCAAATCCGTGATCGTCTTCGTCAGCTGCTCATAGAGCTGCTGGTCTGTAAGTAGCTTGTTGGCCAGGCCGTTGCCGCGCGTCAGCTGCTTCATCAGCGAGTCCGCGCCGCTCGTGATGCCGACCAGGTGCGTGTAGAGCGAGTCATCCTGCATCAGCTTCCCGAACGTTCCACGCTCCGAGCGCATCTGGCGCACCAGCGAGTCGACCGAGCCGATCATCCCGTTCAGGTTCTGATACAGTGCCGGGTCGTCGAGCAGCTTGCCCAGGCTCCCGTTAGGCGCCTGAAGGCGAGTGACGAGCGCGTTCGTCCGCGCGAGTGTGCCGTTCAGCTCATCGTACAGCGAGCGGTTGGTCAGCAGTTGTCCAACCGTGCCCTCGCCGCGGGCCATGCCGCCGGTGATGCCGCGCAGGTCGCGCGTGAGCTGCACCATGTCCGTGACCGCCCCGCTTGCCTGCACCAGGACCGTCTCGTAATCGAGCGCCTGCTCGACCTGGATCGTGTCCTCCGCCGGCAGGACCGCAAAACGTGGCGTCCCGGGGGAGATGTCCACGACCTTGTCGCCGAGGAGGCCTAGCGTGCGGATGCGCGCGCGCGAGTCCTCGCGCACCTGCTGCTGCAGCGCCTGGTCGATCTCGACGACGACCCGGAGGTTCCGCGTCGTATCAGCGTCAGGGGCGAGGAAGTCGATGGCCGATACCGTCCCGGCGAGCTGCCCCGCGACGGTGACCGAGCCACCCACGCGCAGCCCGTTCGCGCTCGGCAACAGCGCCACGAGCTTGTAGCGCTTCGAGAACAGGTTGGCCGCTTCGCCGAGCTTGAAGACGGCGACGGTGAGAATTCCCAGGGCGAGCAGGATCATCCCGCCGACCTTGAGCTGCTCCCATGTGATGAACGTGGCGCGCTTCATGGCTCAGAAGCCTCCGAGGAAATCGCGAATGTATCGGTCGTCGCTGGCGGCCATCTCTTCGGGCGTGCCGAAGAAGCGGATCGAGCGGTCGGCGAGCAGCGCGATGTGCGTGCCCATTCGAAATGCCGAGCGAATGTCATGGGAGACCACGACGCTGGTGACGTTCAGCTCCCGCTGCAGCTTCATGATCAACCGGGTGATCGTACCGGTGGTGAGCGGATCGAGCCCCGACGTCGGCTCGTCGTACAACATGATGGTGGCGTTGTTAGCCATCCCCCGCGCGATGCCAACGCGTTTCTTCATGCCGCCGGACAGCTCTGCCGGCAGCTTCTCGACCACCTCGTCGGGCTCGAGGTCGACGAACTCGAGCTTCTCCCGCACACGGGCTTCGATGGCCTCCTCGTCCAGATCCGTGTGCTCACGCAGCGGATACGCGACGTTTTCGAAGACCGTCATGGAATCGAACAGCGCGGCGCTCTGAAACACCATCCCCATCTGCTGCCTAACGGCGAGCGCCTCGGTGAACGAGAGCCCCGCGATGTCCTTCCCGCTCACGTAGACGCGGCCGCTGTCCGGCTGCAGCAGGCGCAGAATCAGCTTGAGGATCGTGGACTTGCCCGTCCCCGACTCGCCGACGATCACGAGCGTCTCCCCGGGAAACGCGGCGAACGACACGTCCTCGAGGATCGGTCGATCGAATGCGAGGTGCACGCGCTCGGTCTCGATGACAGCCCCTTCGAGCGGACCCGGGTCTTCCGGCCGCCGGCGCGGCTCGCCGCTGTCGTCCTCCGAGAGCTCGCTCTGGATGGCCGAGCGGACGCGCTGTTCCTGTTTGCGGCGGATGACGTCGTCGGCGCGACGGTCCCGACCATCGCCGCTTTCGGTCGCATCAGCGGCCGTCGTCGCCGCCGCAGGATCCTGCGCACGCTCCTCTTCGTCGGACGCCGGCGATCCGGTCGCGGTTCCGCGGTCGCGGTCGATCATGGCGCCGCCAACACGGACAGCAGGATCTGCGTGAGGAAATAGTCGAGCACGAGAATCAGGATGCTCGACGTCACGACAGTACGCGTGGTGCTCACGCCAACCCCTTCGGTGCCTCCCGAGGTGTTGAGGCCGAAGTAGCACGCGGTGATGGAGATCACGCCACCGAACACGAACGGCTTCGACAGCCCCTGAATGAAGTCGTTCGGGATGAAGCGCAGGATGAAGCCGTCGGACGCGACCTGCTCCCAGACCGTACGCCAGTAGAGGCTCGTTGGCACGTCGAGATAGAACTGCGCGATGAGGTTGCCGCCGACGATCCCAACGAAGTCGTTGATGATCGTCAGCACCGGCAACATGATCAGCGCCGCCAGCACCCGCGGAGTCACGAGCTTCTTGATCGGGTCAGTGCCGAGTGTGTTCAGCGCGTCGATCTGTTCCGTCACCTTCATCGAGCCAAGCTGGGCGGCGATGCCGGAGCCGACGCGCCCCGCGACCATGAGGCCTGCCAGCACCGGCCCGAGCTCGCGGATCATCGACGCTGAAACAAGGCGCCCCATGTACATCGAGGCGCCGAACGTTTGCAGCTGGACTGCCGATTGAAGCGCGAGGACCATCCCGGTGAAGAATCCCGTGAGGAGGACTATTCCGAGTGACTGCACTCCGATCGCATCCATCTGCTGCACGAGGTCGCCGCCATAGAACGGACGCGCGAAGATGAAACGCAAAGCATTCCAGGCCAGGATGAAGTAATCCTGAAGCGCTAGGACCTTTCGTTTCGCAGCGTCGTTGAGCCGGTCGAAGAGCGATGGCAAAGAGTTGAGAGCGTGGACGGTCGTAGGGCCGTGCCGCGTTGTGCCACAGCCAAAGGGCAAGGCCTGTGCCGCCTGCGGCTGGGTCTGTTGACCGTGAGCGCCTGGGTCGCCTAGCTTGCCGCCCATGTCGGTCACCTCAACGCCACCGCGTGCCCCGCTGATCGCGCGCGACCGTCTCGATGCCGTGCTCGATGCCGCGCGTGGTCGCCGAGTGGCGATCGTGGGCGACGCCATGCTCGACGTGTATCTGCGCGGCGACGTCGAGCGCATCTCGCCTGAAGCGCCGGTGCCTGTGGTGCGCGTTCGCGAGCGCAAGCACGCGCTCGGTGGCGCGGCAAACGTCGCGCAGAACGTCGCTGCCGCCGGAGCCTCCTGCACTCTCGTGGCTGCCATCGGCGACGACTCGGCCGGCCGGACGCTTCGCGATGAGCTCTCGAGCGTCCAGAGCGACGTCGGGGCGCTCGTCCAGGTTGCGCGTCCTACGACCCGGAAGACGCGCGTGCTCGCGCGCGGACAACAGGTCGTGCGGTTCGACGAAGAGGAAGATGCGGACCTGGACGGCATGGACGCCGAGCGCATGGTCGCGGCGGTTGCGGCAGCGGTCGGCGGCGCCGATGCGCTCGTGCTCGAGGACTACAACAAGGGCGTGCTCGTGCCACGTGTGATCGAGAGCGCGATCCAGGTCGCCCGGTCGAGAAAGATTCCGATCATCGTCGACCCGAAGTACAGGAATTTCTTCTCGTATCGTGGCGCGACGGTGTTCAAGCCGAACCGGCGCGAGCTCGAGGCAGCGATGGGGGCGGCGGTCGATCTCGAGCATCCGGAGGCACTTCCCGCCACGTTCGAGCGCCTCGGCGTCGAGCACCTGCTGCTCACGCTCGGCGAGCGCGGCATGGCGCTCATATCGGCCGACGGCGTCGTGAAGCGTATTCCGACGACGGCGCGTGACGTGTACGACGTCGTGGGTGCAGGCGACACGGTGACGGCCTATCTGGCGACGTCACTGGCCGCGGGGGCGACCGTGTACGAGGCGGCGGTGGTGGCGAACTTCGCCGCGGGCGTGGAAGTCGGAAAGCTTGGCGCCGCGACGGTCACGCCTGACGAGATTCGCGAGGCGTACGAGATGCATACCGGCGACTAGGGACCGGCGGCTTGGCAGTGCCACTGCGCTGCTTACTCCTGGCTGCAGCTGCGTGCTGCCGCGTAACAGCAAACACCGGGGAGTCATCTCGCCGTGGAAAGACGTCCCGACGATGCGCCGAGGCGCGAGTCCCTGGTCTGGAGTCCCGACGGCGCAGTATCTTGCCGCGAGTCGGGCCCTTAGCTCAGTCGGTTAGAGCAGTGGACTCATAATCCAACGGTCGCAGGTTCGAGCCCTGCAGGGCCCATTACTCCGGCTCGTTTCCCGTCGCCTCGTGCTCAACGCCCCGGCTCGTACGAGCGGGGCGTTTGGCTGCCCGGGGAAGAGGTCTGCGTGGTGCCTAACGCCGCATCGCCAACCGCGTCCCGGGCGACGACTCGAGCGGGACACCCAGCGGCGCGAGCTCTGCCGGCGACCAATGGCGCCGGGTGCGCCTGACGAGGCCTCGAGCACGATCGCGTCCATCGTTCCGGCGGCGCCGATCCACCGCTCCATCAGCTCAGGCGGTACCGGACCAAAGCGATTGACTTCTGGTCATCGACTTGGTCGTCGCGATCGCCACGATCGTTGGAACACGGAAATCGCGATCCGAGGCGGCGAACGTGCGCCGCTCGGAATCCTCGAGATCGTCGCGCCCCATCGACTTCGCGCGTTCGCACCAGAGCGCGACCGTTTCCGCCGGCGCCGGGACCATTCCAGTCGCTCGGTCCGGGTCGCGAGCCGCCACCGCGGACGGTCGGCGCGACAACGGTTCCCAGCGCGACTCGTCGCGGCCGGTCCATCGCTCGGAGCGCCTCGAGCGGGCCGAGGCCTTGATGTGCTGTGCCTCGAGTCTGGTCATCGCGGTCGCGCTCCGACCCTCTGCGCCCCGGGCCTACGGACGACGGGCTTTCTCACCCGCGCGCTCAGCTTCCCCGCGTCCGCGAACGGGCTGCCCGGCCAACCCGGAGGCTCGCCTCGACTATCGCCAAGGCTCTTTCACTGTGACCGTCACGCCGAATCCGAAAACCCCTGGCGAGTTCGTTGGGATTACCTCAGCAAGCGCGGGAGCAATCAAGTACGAGAGGGCGTTTGGGTGCACGAGAGAAGGTCGCGTAGGGACTGTCCAGCGGACTCCTTCCTGTTCGGTCCCATCGCGTAACTCGTGGCACTCCTACAGCCTGGGGGTGGTTTGGCGGACAACGGCGCGTTAGACTTCGCGCTCGCCGAGGATCGAAGCCACCGAGGCGGCAAGGTCGCGTAGCTCAGCTGGTTAGAGCGCTGGTCTCACATACCAGAGGTCCGGGGTTCGAGTCCCTGCGCGACCATTTTGGACATTCGATTCGACACGGCGGCCGCCTCGGAATCCGAGGCGGCCGCGTGCAATTCGGGATCGATGTCACTGCCCCGCTCGCCGCGGCACAGAACTTGGAGGTGACCCAGGCGATGCGTCCGCTCCAGCTCCTCCGGCCGCGCTACGTCGCTGACCGCGTCCGTCTCGCCGTGCATCAACGCATGCACCCCGACGCGCCGTGGCTCACCGCGGAGGCAACGCGCATTCTCGACGCGTGGCTCGAGCCCGAGCACGTAGGGATCGAATGGGGCTCCGGGCGCAGCACGCGCTGGTTCGCGCAGCGCGTGCGACATCTGCTGAGCGTCGAGCACCACGCGGGGTGGCACGTATCGGTGTCGGCGCAGCTCGCCGCCGACGGGATCACGAACGTCGACTACCGGTTGCTGCCCTGCGAGCCTGAGCGTGTCGAGACGCCCGAGTGGATCGCTGCGATGTTCGCATCGGATTACGTGCGCGCCGTCGACGCCTTCGAGCCGAGGTCGCTCGACTTCGCGCTGGTCGATGGCATGTACCGGAGCGTGTGCGCGCTCGCGGTGATTCCGAAGCTGCGCTCGGGGGCACTGCTCATCGTCGACAACGTGAACTGGTTTCTTGCGTCGCCAAGCCGGGCACCGACGTCACGTGGAGTCGGCGATTCCCCGCTCTCGCCGACCTGGGGAGAGTTCGAGGACGCCGTATCTGGGTGGGAACGGACATGGACGGAGAACGGCGTCGCGGATACGGCGATATGGGTCGCACGGTGAACGCGTCAGGCTACGGCCCTCGGCCGGGTGCCAGGGATTCCTCACTGTGTGTGGAATGACAGGGGGCGCGTGATGGGTTGGAAGCACACCGTCGCCACCGGGCTTTTCTCGCGCCAGTTCGTACAGGCGCTCAAGAACGAAGCGCAGGTCCAGGCCGCCCGCGCCCGGGCGCTCGCCCCGTCAAACCGCCGTCGCGTTCGCGCGCTGCGGGACGCACGCGGACTCTCGGTCAACCTCGGTGCCGGATTTCACGCACGCGACGGCTGGACGCCGATCGACCTCATGGTCGATCCACCGACCGGCATCCGCTGGGATGTGCGCTGGGGTCTCCCGCTCGGCGATGGCAGCGTACGCCGCATTCACTGCGAGCACTTCTTCGAGCACCTCCGCTTCCCCGATGAAGTGATGCCCGCGCTGGCCGAGTGCTTCCGCGTGCTCGAGCAGGGTGGGGAGCTCCGCGTCATCGTGCCGGACGCAGCGCGCTACATCCGCGCCTACGCGCACAAGGACACGGAATTCTTCGACGCCATGCGCGATCTCGGTGGCGCTGCGACCCCCTTCGAGACCGACATTGAGATCGTGAATCAGGCCTTCCGCATGGGCGGCGACCACCAGTTCGCGTGGGATGTGACCGTCATGCGTCGCCGGCTCGAACGGGTCGGATTCGAGCACGTCGAGGAGACGGGCTACGACCCGACACGGTTCATCGATCAGGGCGATGAGTGGCGCCGGCGGGAGTCGCTCTACGCAGTGGCCTACAAGCCGCGCGTCGTCACGGCCTCTCCGGCGGTGGAGCGCACAGAGCCCGCCGCAGCGGTCTAGGCGCCGAGGGCCGACTCCTGCGCGGCCTCGCGGTGGGCAAGGGCGAGATCACCGGCGACCATCATTCCGACCAGCTCACGAAAGCTGGTCCGCGGCGCCCAGCCTAACGCCGCACGCGCCTTCGTGGCGTCGCCGAGCAGCAGGTCGACCTCGGCCGGACGGTAGTAGCGCGGATCGATCTCCACGTGCGCCTGCCAATCGAGGTCCAGGCAGGTGGCGGCTTCGTCGAGGAAATCCCGCACCGACCGCGCTTCCCCCGTCGCGATCACATAGTCGTCGGCCGCGTCCTGCTGCAGCATGAGCCACATCGCCTCGACGTAGTCACCGGCAAATCCCCAGTCGCGCTTCGCGTCGAGGTTGCCGAGATAGAGCTTGTCCTGCAGCCCGAGCTTGATGCGCGTGAGGGCTCGCGTGATCTTGCGCGTCACGAAGGTCTCGCCGCGACGCGGGCTTTCGTGGTTGAACAGGATTCCGCACGACGCGTGCAGCCCGAAGCTCTCGCGATAATTGACCGTGGTGTAGTGCGCGAACGCCTTCGCGCAGGCATACGGCGAACGCGGGTAGAACGGTGTCGTCTCGCGCTGTGGCGTCTCGACGACCTTGCCGTACATCTCGCTCGACGACGCCTGGTAGAATCGGGGCGATATGCCGAGGTTCCGCATTGCCTCGAGCAACCGCAACGTCCCCACCGCGGTTACCTCGACGGTGTACTCGGGCACCTCGAAGCTCACGCGCACATGGCTCTGCGCGCCGAGATTGTAGACTTCGTCCGGCTCGACGTTGGCCAGCACGCGTTGTAACGAGGACGCGTCGTTCAGGTCCCCGTAGTGCAGGCGGAGACGAACATCACGGTCGTGCGTGTCGGTATAGATGTGCTCGATGCGCGCCGTGGTGAACGTGCTGCTTCGCCTCATGATGCCGTGCACCTCGTACCCTTTCGCCAGAAGCGACTCGGCGAGGTACGATCCGTCCTGCCCGGTCACTCCGGTGATCAGTGCTTTCGGCATCAGGCGTTGGTAGAGGATCCCAGCTGCGCCGGCTGCGCCGATGCCTGCTCGTACCACTCGATCGTGCGACGAAGGCCCTCGCGCAACGACGTCGTCGCGCGGAACCCGAACCCTTCCTCGGCGCGAGACACATCGAGCGAGCGACGCGGCTGGCCATCGGGGCGCGACGCGTCAAACTTCAGCACACCGCTGTACGCGCACAAGCTCGCAATGAGCGTGGCGAGATCGGCAACCGTGATCTCCGCGCCGGCGCCAATGTTCACCGGCGCATCACCGTTGTAGCGCTCGGCCGCGAGGACGACCGCGCGAGCACAGTCCTCGACGTACAGGAATTCGCGCGACGCGCGCCCCGTTCCCCACACCTCCACCGATGACGCGTCGGCGTTTCGCGCCTCGACGAATTTGCGAATCAGCGCCGGAATGACGTGCGAGCGCAACGGATCGAACGTATCGCGTGGCCCGTAGAGGTTCACGGGAATCAGGAAGACCCCGTTCATGCCGTACTGCTGGCGGTACGCATCGAGCTGCACGAGGAGCGCCTTCTTCGCGACGCCGTATGGCGCGTTCGTCTCCTCGGGATAACCGTTCCAGAGCTCCGACTCGTGGAACGGGACCGGGGTGTGCTTCGGGTACCCGCACACCGTGCCAAGCACGACGGTCTTGTTCACGCGGTGACGGCGCGCGGCCTCGATGAGCTGCACGCCCATGAGGATGTTCTCGTAGAAGAATCGACCTGGTTCCCGCTGATTCGCGCCGATGCCGCCTACGGTGGCCGCGAGGTGCACGATCATGTCGGGGTTGTGCACGTGCAGCGCGTGATCGATCGCGGCGGGATCGAGGAGGTCACATTCGGCCCGGCGCAACGCGGTGACCCACGCGCCCGCGTCGCGCAGCCGCTCGACGACGTGACTGCCCAGGAAACCGCTACCGCCCGTGACGAAGACGCGGCGCCCGCTCCAGAATGTGCTCGTCGGTGCCATTGAGGAGAGCGTCGAGTTTGAAGTCGAGATCAATGTGCGTCTGCTTGAGGATCGGTGACAGCTGCGTGCGAGACACGCGCGCGGTCCGGGTGGCGGGGACGGCGGCCCTCTTGGGGCGACAGTTCGGGAGCAACGCCCCACGCCGCTCGCACCACCTCCTCGAAGGCCGCACAGCTCAACCGCTGGTCGTACCGCTCCACGAACATGCAGCGACCGCGCGCGCCGAGCTCCGCACCAATGGCCGGCGCATCGGCCCACGAATCTACGATCTCGGCGATGCGGCGGCCAGCGACGGCGTCACCACCGTCGGTTGGATCGATGGTGACACCGCACCGCGCTTCCGCTATGGCATCCGCGGTCTCGCACCGGCCAGGGCCGACGAACAGGATCGGACGACCCGACGCCATCGCGCCATACAGCTTGCTCGGCACCGAGACGCCCACGAATTCCGGACGCAACGAGATGAGATGCACGTGCGCGACGGAAAGCGAATGTGGCAGCAGCTCACGCGGGACGTAGTCGTGATAGGCGAAGTTCGTTAGGCGCTCGCGCCGGGCGAACTCCTCCACCTCCGCCCGGCGCGGTCCGCCGCCGACGAACAGGAAGAAGATCCGCGGGTCATCGCGGAGCGCACGCATTGCTTCGAATATGGCTCCGAAGTCGTGGACGATCCCTGCGTTCCCGGAGTACATCACGACGAACTTGCCGTCGAGCGCCAACTGGTGCGACAGCGAGTTCGCGGCTGGCATAGCCACACGATCGGCTCGACCACCCCAGAGGTGCACGGTGCGCGCCTTGGTCGGTTCGACGCCTTTCTCGAGGACGCGCTTGTGCATGTAGGCGCCGAGATCGATCACGAAGTCGGCGCCGCGGTACGCCCGCGCGTCGAGCCAGGCCAACGCCCGCGCGAGGAGGGACCCGTTCCGAAGCATTCCCGCCGCGAGCTCGGCTTCGGGGTGCAAATCCATGGACCAGATGCCGTAGCGCTGCCGCCGCACGAGTTGCGCGATCCGCCCGATGAACGAGACGAGTGGCGGCGTCGTCAGGAAGACCACGCCGTCATATCGTCGGCCGAACAGCAGCTTGGTCAACACCCTGCCGTAGAACGACGCATAGTCCGCGAGGCGGCCGAGGAGCGTTCTGCGCCCAAACGCGGTGGAGGAAACACGGGTCACGCGGACGCCGTTCAGCACTTCGCTGGCGGGCGCGGCTATGTGCCCGGCCGCGTATCGCGTCCGGCTCGCGAGGACTTCGACATCGTACCCGTCGTGGGCGAGATGCTCAGCCAGGTCGGCAAGACACTGGCCGGTGGCCGCGACGTCGGGGGCGTAATGCTGATTGACGAACAGGAGCGTGGCTCCCGCGGGGCGATCCATCGTCGGTTCACCGGACGGTAGACGCTGCGTCCGGTGCAGATCCCGCGCCAGTCGTTGCACGCTCAACGTTCCGCTCCGACGGGCGCGCCGCGCTCGGCGGGCTGGCGCCTGACGATTGTGTTGTGGAGCACAATCGCGTCCATGCGAGTCCGCATGAAGCAGTCGAGCGCCTGCTCCGGCGTGTCCACGATCGGCTCGTTCTCGTTGAAGCTCGTGTTGAGCACGACAGGAACGCCCGTCAGCTTCTCGAATTCCTTGATAAGCGCGTAGTACGTTGGGTTCGTTCGATCGCTGACCGTTTGGAGCCGGCCGCTGCCGTCGACGTGCGTAACCGCCGGGATGATTGCGCGCTTCTCCAGGCGCACTGGATAGACCTGTTGCATGAATGGGTCGGGCGCCGCATCCTCGAAATACTCGTCCAGCGCCTCCTCGGCGACGGAAGGCGCGAACGGACGAAAGCGCTCGCGGAACTTGATCTTCGTGTTGATCAACTCTCGCACGTCGCTTCGACGGGGATCCGCTAGAATACTGCGGTTTCCAAGCGCGCGTGCCCCCCATTCCATGCGACCTTGGTACCATCCGACGACGTGTCCGGTCGCGATCAGCAGCGCGGCCGCTCGTGCGGCGTCCGCCGCCGTGTCGCACACCTCGACGCCGTAGGCCCAGTCGTCGTCGCGTACGGGAACCGCGCTCACTACGTCGGACACGTCGTGCGTCGTCCCCCAGTATGCGTGCTCCATCGTGAACGCCCGCTCGCGGTCCAGTGTCTCGTGCCACACGTGGTACGCGGCGCCCAGCGCTGTGCCGTTGTCGCCGGCCGCCGGCTGGATGTAGACGGATGTGAACGGCGTTTGCTGACGGATCTTTCCGTTCGCCACACTGTTCATCGCGCAGCCGCCAGCCAGACACAGTGCGTCGAGCCGCGTGCGTTCCCAGAGTCCGTTCAGCACATGCATCGCGCACTCCTCGTACACGACCTGCAGCGAGTACGCGATGTCCTCCTCGCGCTCCGTCAACGCGGCCGTCGGATCGCGAGCGGGGCCGAGCAGCGTCGTTAGGCGGTCGCTGTAGACGCGCCCCAACCTGGGATACCCGTCGTCCCACTCCATCTCGACGCCATCCGACCAGTGGCGGAAGTACGGGAGCGCAAGCTCGAACTTGCCTCCCTCCTCGAGGGTGACGAGCTGCCGGATCGCGTCGACGTGACGCGGCCTCCCGTACGGTGCGAGCCCCATCACCTTGAACTCGTCCCCGTAGTCGTGGAAGCCAATGAACTGCGTGATCGCGGTGTACAGCATCCCGAGCGAGTGCGGGAAGTACACCTTGTCCAGAACGTCGAGGTGGTTGCCGTTCCCGATCGCGAACGACGTACTGACGAAGTCCCCGAAGCCGTCGATGGCGCAGCACGCGGCACGCGCGTACGGCGATACGAAGAACGCGCTCGCGAGGTGGGCGGGGTGGTGCTCGACGTAGTGCACCTTCGGGAGGTCATCCCGCGGAATGCCAAGTGCCGCCGCGAGTGGGCCGTGCAGATCACGTACTTTGCCGGCGTTCCGCACGCGATCCAACACCAGGCGCGGATCCGGCCGGTGGGTGACCGTGAACAAGCCCTTACGAAAGAGATTCGCCTTCGGATCGCGGCTGATTGCGACGTGCTGAACCTCGGCCCCACCAATGCCCGCCATGCCCAACACCGTGCGGATCGACATCGTCGGGAAGCCGGCCCAATGCTTCACGCGGCGGAACCGCTCCTCTTCCACCGCTGCCACGAGCTGGCCGTCGCGCAGCAGCGCCGCCGATACGTCGCCATGATACGCATTGATGCCCAGCACGTAGGTGGACCCCATCCGGACTCCTCATGACGCTGGCCCGTCCTTCCGGCGGAGCCGGCGCTCGAGGATCAGCGCGTCCACGAGGAACCGGAACCAGAAGCCCTGCAAGACGTGAAACACCAGCCCGGCTCGCCCATCCAGGAAGCCGAACCTAACGATATAGCGATACAGGAAATACGCAGTTGGCCGAACGAACAGTGGCAACCGCGCGTACCAATCCCTCAACCAGCGGCGCCGCTCGATCGCGTTGTCGCTGTCGAGCCGGCCACGAATGCGCCCCATCGCGTCCGAAGGCGCCTCGTGCTCAGTCGCCTCGAGCGCGGCCCACCGCAGATGTCGGGCGGTGAACGTCGCCACGTCGGGCGTCAGCGTGTCGATGAGATCGCCTTGCAGCTTTTGGACCGTGCCCGACACGTAGAAGTGCTGATCGTACAACCGGTCCTCACATCGGCCCGCCCCGGTGCGCATGACCCGCAGATGCCACGCGGGATAGTGCCCGCCGTGCCGGATCCAACGCCCCATGAACATCGTGCGCCGCGAGACCAGATACCCAGCGATCTCGGGATCGTTTCCAGCGAGCGCGGCCGTTATGCTGGCCCGAAGCTCCGGCGTGAGACGTTCATCCGCATCGATGTGCAGCGTCCAGGGGGACTCCACGGGCAGGTGATCGATCGCCCAGTTCCGCTGCGCCCCGTAGTGCACAAACGCATGCGATGCCAGCGTAGCGCCCGCCTCACGAGCAATGTCGGCCGTCCGATCGGTGCTCCCTGAATCGACGACGAACACGCGCTCGACGAGTCCGTCCAGCGACGCCAGACAGGCGGGAAGGTTCTTCTCCTCGTTGAACGTGAGCACGACCGCCGAGATGGGCGCGCGCACATTGGCCTCCCGCGTCCCCGGTTCCGGTGCGGCGTCACCGGCGTCCCCAGGAAGGGTGGAGACGTTGCCGGCGCTCACGCAGGCTGGCCGTGGCGAAGCGGGGCAAGCGCCAGCTCAGCGTAGAGTGCTTCCAGGCGCTCGCAGCTCGCGGCCCACGAGAGCTCATGACGCGCCAGCCACCACGCGCGGTCTCCCATCTCGACGAGAGCGCCCGGATGGGCCGCAGCCCACACAATCGCCGCGGCGAGCGCATCCTCCGTTGCATCGGTGACGAGCCCTGCGCCTGCCTGAGCCACCTGCGAAGCCAAAGCGACTCCTGGAGTGACAATGACCGAAAGACCCGCCGCCAACGCCTCCGCCACGGCTATCCCGAAATTCTCGTGCGCGGACGGCAGCACGAAGCAATCGGCGTCCGCGAACACGCGACGCTTCGCGTCACCCTCGACGTGGCCGAGGAAACGCACGCGGTTCGACAACCCGAGGGCCTGCGTCAGTCCCTCGAGCTCCGCGCGATACCGGCCATCCCCTTCACCGGCGATCGTCAGCTCGACAGGCGTGCTGCCGACGGCGGCGAGCGCGCGCAGCAGCAGCGGAACGTTCTTCTTCGGATGCAGCCGGGAGAGGAACAGCAGCTGGAGCGGCAGATCGGCTTCCGGGCGACCACGAACGGGCGGCCGATCGCCGACGTCGACGCCTAACGGAATCACGCGCGTGCGCGCGCCGTAGCCGAGTCGCGTCAGGTCCTCCGCTTCCGCGTCGGACGTCACGTGAATCGCCGACGCCATGTCGAGGTGGGAACGCTCGAAGAGCGCGTAATACGGCCGCTTCTTCCAGCGCCGGTGTCCGAGGCTCCATTCACTCAGGGTGCCGAGCGGGCGCAGCACGTACGGGACGGGCGCATGCGCCGCGGCGCGGCATCCCGGGATGGTGGCGTACGAGAATAACGCGTGCACGTGTACCACGTCGTACGACCGCGCGTGCGCCCAGAGCCATCGCGTCAGCGGCCACGAGAATTTCCACGAGCCGGGAACGGTGCGCGCAAAGTAGCGATAGCGCACGCCGTCCTCGATAACCGGCGAATCCAGCGGGACGTCCAGCGATGCGTCGCCCGCAGCGTTCGTCGTTGCGACCGTGACGTCCACTCCACGGGCCGCGAGCCCGCGGGCCAGCGCGCGAACGGCGAAGTTCGGCCCACCGTCCACCGGCGCTGCGGACGGGATGACATGGAGCACCCTCACGGGGCGATTGCCTCCGCCACGCCCTCGACCGCGGAGACCCCGACGACATCGTGTTGGGTCGCCCACCGAACGAGCGAGTAGAGCGCCCACGGCCGTGACCAGGTCACGCCGGCCTGCCCCCGGAGGAAGCTCGCCCACACGTCGATCGCAGCGTGCGGATCCAGCCCGAGCGCATCCAGCCGATCCGCGTCGCCTAACGCCGAGCCGACCTCGGCCGCAAGCGGGCCACGCATCCAGTCGGCGAGCGGCAGAACGAATCCCTGCTTCGGTCGATTCCAGACCGGGTCGGGCAGGAGGTCCTTCACGGCCGCCACCAGCAGCGGCTTGGTCGCACGCCGCGACAGCTTGAGCGCGTCCGACGCCTCGAACGCCGCCGTGGCGACTTCACGGTCGAGATACGGTACCCGCAGCTCCAGCGCGTGACTCATGCTGAACACGTCCGAGTCACGCAGCAGCGTGTTGCGCATGTAACCCGTGAGCTCCCGCCATGACACCTGTTGCAGGAGCGAAAGGCCTCGCGGGGCCGGCGCTCCGGTCGTGTGTCGTGCACCGCACAGTGCGTCGACCTGACGTTCACCGAAGAGCGTCCGCGATGCGAGATACGCCGCATCGGCCGGGGCCCCCCGCTGGAGGCCGAGGGCAACCTTCGCTCCGCGAACTCCGCCGACGCGAACAGCTGCGCTGGCGGCCAGCCGCCGAATGGGAACCGGCACTCGGGCGTATCGCGCCAGGGCGTGCGCGCGCCGGAAGCTCGGATACCCGGCGAACAGCTCGTCGCCGCCCAGCCCCGACAGGACGACCTTCGTGCCGTGGGCGCGGACCGCAGCGCTCACCACGAACGTGTTGATGCCGTCGAGAGAAGGCTGATCCATCGCCGCGAATGCCGCCGGCAGCGCCGCCAGGAGGTCGTCGCCACCTAACGGGATCTCGTGATGATGGATCCCGTACCGCTGCGCCACGAGCCGGGCGACGGCGCTCTCGTCGAACCGGCGCTCGCGGAACGTCACCGTGAACCCGTCGATCGCCCCGGGCGAACGCTGGGCGGCCAGCGCTGCGAGAGCGGACGAATCGAGGCCGCCCGAGAGAAAGACGGCGACGGGCACGTCGCTCACGAGGTGGCGGTCGACCGAGCGCTCGAGCGCGCTCCTCACCCGCCGCGCGGCCTCCATCCGGTCGCCGACGATTTCGGTCGGCATGTCTACCGGCGCGACCGCCAGAACCTCCGAGCACCGCGGCGAGCCCCCGCCCGTGTCGAAGCGCAGCACCGTGCCCGCTGGCAGCATCCGGATGCCGGCGATGATGGTCTCGGGCTCCGCGACCGAACCGAATGTCAGATAGCTCGCGAGTGCCGTCGAATCGATGCGCGCCGGAACGAGATCGGACGCCAGCATCGCGCGAAGCTCGCTCGCAGCCAGGACGCCGCCGTCGACCTCGGCGACGTACAGCGGCTTGATGCCGAACGGGTCGCGCGCGAGGAATAGCGCCTGTTCCCGAACGTCCCACAGGACGAACGCGAACATCCCTTCCAGGCGCTGCACGAAGGCGGGGCCGAGTCTCGCCCAGCCCTCCAGCAGCACCTCGCTATCGCTCGTGCTGCGAAAGCGGACGCCAGCGCGCTCCAACTCCGCGCGGAGCGACCGGAAATTGTAGATCTCTCCGTTGAAGGCGAGCGCGAATCGATCGTCCGTCGTGGTCATCGGCTGATGACCCGCCGCGCTCAGGTCGAGGATGGACAGCCGTCGATGGGCGAACGCGCCAACCGCCTCACCGGCGGTGCCGGTCAGGGCACACGCGCCGTCGTCGTCCGGTCCGCGGTGCGATAGCGCGGCCGACATCGCGGCAACGACACGGGCCGAGTCCCGGACGCCTAACGCCGCAGCGATCCCGCACATATCAGCGGCTGCCGGTGCCGGCGGGAAACGCGCGCGATAGCACGCCCGCCAGCCGAGCGCGGAACCGCGGATACGTGAACGTGCTCTCGAACCGCCGACGGCCGGCGTCGCCCATGCGCCGCCGCATCGCTTCATCCGTGAGGAGTCGGGCCACTGCCCCGGCGATCGCGTCGGGGTCCTGATGGGGGACGAGGAGGCCGGTGTCTCCGTCGACGATGACGTCGGCCGCAGCGTCGTCTCGCGAGCCAAGACACGGGATACCCGCGCGCATGGCCTGCAGATATACCAGCCCGAAGCCCTCCCCACGACTCGGCATGGCGAACACCGCGGCGTGACGAAGCACCGCGCGGACCGCCGCGTCAGGCAGGAAGCCGGTGAAGTGCACGTGTCGCCCGACGCCGACGGCTGCGGCCTTCGCATGCAACCGGTCGACGTCATCCCCCCGACCCACCATCACCAGATTCGCGTCCGGGACCTCGGCCATCACGCGCGGCCAGGCAAGGATCAGCTGGTCGTGCCCCTTGTAGCGCTCCGTGCTGCTCATACGTCCGATGATGACCACGGCGTGCGGCCCGTAGTCGATCCGCGTGTCCGCGGCGATGATCTCGGGGTGTTGCTCGTCAGGCAGGAGCGCGAGCAGACACGTCTCGACCGGAGAGAGCGCCGGATGAACGGCCGACACGCGACGCGCGGTGTACCCGGAAATCGCGATGCGCACGCGTGCGTGCTGCATGGCGTCGAGGCGTTCGCGATCGAGTGCGGAATCCCAGGCTTCGATGCCGTTCAGCATCACGGCATACGGGCGCCGCCATTGTTTCGGCACGCGCAGTTGTGCTCTGGCGATCCCGACATGGGTGAACAGGAGCCAGTTCACGCGGCCGAGGGTCTGAACGCGTGCGAGCTTCGCGAGGAATTGCATCCGCGTTCGCAAGGCCACGGGCTCGGCACCTCTGACGCCTAGCTCGACGAGCGTCGGTTCCTTCCCGCCAAGGTCGGACATCGCCCGATACAGCAGTCTGGCGGCGTAGGCAATGCCGTCACCCGCGGGTGCGAGCGTCGCCGTGCCCAACGCACCGCGCGGCGCGATCCCCGCGTCGGTCATCTCGGCCGGCGCGAACGGCGGCGGATGGATGGTCGCTCTCACCACGGCAACCACGGCGTGCCTAACGTACGCGGACCGCCGTCAGCGGGCCACGACCCGCGCGCTCGCCGGCGCGGCAGCTGAGAGAGCGCGATCAGCAGGCCCCAAAGCGCGACTCCGCTCATGAACAACCCTCCGAACACGAGCGAGAAGTCCGACTCGATGTTCAGGAGTGGGACGAGCAGAACCAGGCTGCAGATCGTGACCTGCAGCGGCTGCCCGGGCCGATTGAGATCGTTATCGAGCAGACGATACAGCAAGCCGACGATCACCATGCCGATCATAACTCCGATCTCGCCGAAGTTCGCGTAGAACTCGATGAGAAACGGCAGGTTGATCGACGTCCACGTGTCCCATGAGTCGAGGTAGCCGTAGCGATGCCCAAAGTCCTGGCCCAACGTCTTCGTTGGCTTGCTCGGCCAGATGAACCGGGGCACGGCGAATCCGACGAGGGAGAGATACGTCTCACCACCCCAGAACGGAACTGTGGTGCCCGTCTGCCGCACGACGTCGGCAAGCAGGTCGAGGTTGGCGGATCTCCCCGCGACGATGGTCCACCCATCCTGGACGGTGGCAACAACGCCTTCCGCCGCGACTTTCTGAACCATCAGCTGTCCCATCAACGACGCTCGACCCACGAGCGAAAGCTGTGTCTCCGCAAACCACGAGCGCGCTCGGTATTCCATGGCGACGCTGCGCATTCCCGCCATCGCGGCCATGCTCAGCGCGGCAATCACGACCCATCGGAATCCGATCCGCCCACCACCGGCCCAGACTGCCAGAAAGGTCGTGATGGCAAGGATCACGACATTGGAGACCAGCCCAGAGCCGGCGCGCAGCAACGCCGTGAGTCCAATGGCGGCGTACAGCGCCCACCGCTCGCGCTGCGTCAGGCGGTGCTGTACCGCGAGGATCGTCAGCAGCGCGATGCCGAGCAGCGAGAACATCGACGTGAAGTAGAGCAGGCCGCGCAGCACCATCGGAATCGGAACGACCTGGCGCACCGCGTCGAACCCGAGTCCGCCCCATGCGAGCAGCTTGCCCCATGATCGGAGCGTGCCGAGGTCGGTCGGGCGTACGCTGCGGAACGGCGTATTGAGCCGCAGACCGGCGCCTCCGTAGTACCCGACGAGAATCGCAACCCACCCCGTCAGTGCGTACTCCACGGCGCGGTGGTAGTCGAACGCCGGATCCAGACGGAACAGATAGTTGACGCTGGTCTGCCCGAGCACCAGGTGCAGCGGGTAGTAGAATAGATAGACACCGCCAATGAGCGGCAGGAATGGAAGGGGCGGCCGTCGCCGCTCGGGCATCTGCAGATAGAGCCACGAGGGCAGCAGACACAACGCCCACAGAATCGACGCGAGGAGGCGAGGCTCGAACGGAATCTCGGACGATGCGCCCAGCGTGACCACCGGGACCGACGCCATGAGAACAATCGCCAGCTTGAGACCGGTGAGCGACACAGGTCGCGGACGCGCGGGAGCGACGGACGTCATTCGGTCACCGTCGCGTTGGCGCAAACCGATTCGACCGCGTCGACGGTCGCCTGGGCAGCTACATCGACCCCAAACGCAGCGACGATCTCGCGCGATCGACTGCCAAGCCGGCGACGGCCATCACTCCCCAGGTCCGAAAGCCTCCGCATCATCGTCGCAAGGGCGCGAACATCGCCGCACCGATACGTGAACCCGTTGTCGCCTTCGTGCACGAGGTCGACCGAGCAGCCGGCTGCATCGCTGACGATGACCGGCAGCCCCGCCGCCATCGCCTCGTTGACGACGAGTCCCCACGTCTCGCGAGAGTCGGACGGAAGCACGAGCGCATCGGCGGCCGCATACCACGCGGGAAGCTCCTGCTGATTGACGAACCCCGCGATCGAGATTGCGCCGCCGACGCCCGCGTGCGCGGCGCGTTGCAAGATGGCCAAGCGCTCCTCGCCATCACCGATGAACAGCGCGTGCGCATCCATGCCGTGACGGCGCGCTTCCGCGACGGCGTGGACGAGATCGAAGGGCCGCTTCCGCGCGATAAGCTTGGCCGAGCTCGCGAACACCATCGCGGAGTCCGAGACGCCGAGCTTCTCGCGGACACGAGCGCGGGCGAGCGACCGGGCGGGCTCGGACATCGCGAACCAGCGGTTGTCCACGCCGTAAGGCGCCCAGAAGAACTTCTCGTCCGGAACGCCGAACGAGCGGTAGTAATCGCGGTTCCGCGAGCCAATGACGAGAAAGGCGGCAACCCGGTCGAACGCCGCGCGGTACAGACGCTGTCGCGCGGGAAGCCACAGCGTGCGCCGCGCGAACCCCCGTAGCCCGGCGAGCGACCGCTGCAGCGTCGACTCTCCGCGCACGATCACGGGAATGCCCGCCTTCCAGGCGGCCCGTACCATCTGCACGTGCGCCAGCGTCTGCCAGCCGAGCACCAGGAGGGCGTCGTGCCGTTTTCGCGTGATCACCCGGCCCAGATCGCCGAGCCTAACGCCGCGGAAGGCCGATACGTTCGGCGCGGCGGCCGTATTCGACAGGAACACGTGCTCGTAGCCATCGAGCAAGGGAACGTCCCAGCGGAACGCCTTCCCGAACCCGGAGTCGAGCGCGACATCTGCGCCGTGGCGCGACCCGAAATAGACCGTGGGGCTCAGGCGACCGCTGGCCGCCAACGCGCGAAACAACGGCGCCTGATACTGAATCGGGTGCGATGTGAAGATCGCCAGGCGCTTCCCCCCCCCGGCCTTCCCAGCCGAGACGGCGGAGGTCGAGCTCCCCTCCGCGATACTCGAGAGTCCGCTCACCGTCCTGCCTCCGCCGTCACGCCAGCCCGTTCCAGAATCGTGGACGCGCGTCGTGCATACGTGTCCTCGCGCACGCGCTCGTAGCCGGCGTGGGCGACGCGCGCACGTGCCAGGCCATCAATCTGCCACTGTGCCACGCGCTCCCGAAGCTCCTCGTCGCTCTCGAAACACCCAATCTCCTCGCCCTCGGCGAACAGTGCCGTGAGCTCCGGCGTTCGCTGGCTGAGTGTGAACGCGCCGCACGCCGGCGACTCGAACGATCGCATGTTGTGACTGCCCGCATTTTGTCGACGCATCACGTTCAGCGAGATCGTGCCGCGCGCCAGCGTGCGCGCGAGGTCGGCGCCGTAGGCCGCAGGTCCGAACGTCGCCCGCTCGAGCAGGCTGCCGCGTGGAACCGCCGCTTTGGTCCGCTCCCCGAACACGCCCACGCGGTACTGCGGGACAAGGGCCTCGAGGTAGCGGACACGGTCGCGGTCGAGGTTGCCCACGAACACGACGTCGAAGTCCGGGACGCCCGGCGGCGTCGTAGGTGCGTGCAACTCCCGATCGCGAGCGAACGGCAGGTAGTGCACCGCCTGGGCTCCCGCCACCTCGTAATCCGGTACGAGATGACGCGCAAACGTGAAGCACGCATCGTAGACGGCAAGCACATTCGTCCCGTAGGCGAGCCGATTCGACCGCTCACGCGAAAATGGATCGTCCGGAAAAAAGTTGACGACCGGTGCGTCCCCCACATCGCGCAGACGGCCGATGGTGGCAGGACTCAGGCGATGCCCTTTCAGCACCAGCACGAGGTCGGCCTCAATGGTTCCGAGCTTACGTGTCACACGGTCGTTGAACGCGGCAAGCAGCACCGGCTCCGCCACGCGCCGGAGTGCTCGCGTGCGAAGCGCGGGAAGGCTGGCCTCGAAGGCACGTGCCAGACAGAAGGTTCTGACGTCCACGCCGAGCTCCGTGAAGCCGCGGGCGTACGACGCCATGAGACCGCCGGGCGCGTCCTCGCCGAGAATCAGAACACGCACGCGGCCTCCGTCGGAGTGGCGGTGGCGGCCGACGGTGGGCGCGCGGCGCCACCCAGCATCACGTCCATGACCGGAGCGAACTGCGTCTCGTAGTTCCAATCCGTCTGCAGCCGATCCCAGGCTCGTGCTGCGATGGTGCGCAGATCGTCGCGTCGATCAGCCGCCCACCGCAGCACCTGCGCGGCGCTGTGCGCCTGACGCGGGTCGCACGCGAGCGCATACCCCGGATCGACGAACGTCGCACGCCAATCGGGGAGATCGCTCACGAGTGGAACGACGCCGGTCGACCAGTACTCGAACACCTTGTTCGATGCTCCTGTCATGTGGCGCATGTTCTCGTCGAGCGACTCGATCGGCATGAGCGCGAGCCCAACGTGCGACTGTGCACAGAGGACCTCAAGCCGGGCCTCAGGGACCGTGCCCAGTACGCGGACCCGATCGGAAATCCCGAGCGCTCGCGCACGCGACTCGATCGCAACGACATGTCCACGTGAGCCTACGGTCTCGTACCCCGCTATCGCCATCGTTACGTCGCTGCCCGCGGCAGCCACGGCGTCCACGACCGATACAGGCAATCGCTCGCCGTTGATCGAGCCACGATAGACCACACGCAGGGCGCCTCGTTCACGACGCGCCGGCGCCGCACCGCGCGGTCGGCGCGGGCAGTTCCACGCGGTGACGACGTGACGCCCACCCAGTCGAGCGAGCGCGGCCGACCGCTCGGCGTTAGGTGTGACGATGAGATCCGCCCGGCGAATCAGTCGGCGGCGGGCCGCGAGACACTGACGGATCGTCCAGCTCGGCTGCTCGGGCGACGGCGCGTCGTGCTCGTGGTACGCGATGCGGGCGCCCGTCAGCGCCCCGAGCGCCAGCGCGATCGGCGCAGCGAGCAAGTCCGATGCGTAGATCCAATCCGGCTTCCACGCGGCACCCTCGCGCACTACCCACGCCGCATAACGAGCGTAGTGCGCCTTGAGACGCCAGCCGTCAGCCGCGGCTGGCACGAGCCGAATATCCACGCCTTCCATCGGCGGCGCGTCGAGGGCGTCGAGACCAAGCACGCGCCTGCCCAGCATGAGGATGTCGGCCCCTGCGTCGGCCAGCAGCGCCGCGCCACGGAGCAGCGGCGGATACGCGCCGGGGCTCGTGTACTGCACGTGGAGCACACGCATCAGGCGATACCCGCCGTGTCGTGGAATCCCCGGCGAGCAGCGGCGGGCGCGACGGACTCGTAGACGGCGACCATGTCACGCGCGACGTCGTCCGTCGATCGCGGACGCTCCACGCCGCCCCGAAGCCGCTCGACGTGCGCACGCTCACTCGCGAATCGTTGGAGCGCGCTGCTCCACGCACCGGGGTCATCGTAGCGGACCAGCCATCCATCCCGATCGTGGCGCACGAGCTCTGCGATCCCGCCCAGGTTCGACCCGACGACCGGCACACCCGCCGCGAACGATTCGAGCACGACCAACGGACCCGTCTCGAGCCACTGCGACGGTACAACGGTAAGGTCGTAGTCCGCGAGCGTGTCCACCACGCGCCCACGCGGAAGCGGGGCGCAGAACCGGATCCGGGGATCATCGGCCGCCATCGCACGAAGCTCATCGCGGTAGCGTTCGCCGTACGCATCCTCCACGATGCCGTACACATCGAGGGTCATCGGAAGCGCGCGGTTGCCCACGAGGGCGGCAACGACGACGTGAACGCCCTTGGAGCGGTGAAGGCGGCCGACGAACGCCATGCGAAGCGGGTCGCCGGCAGACCGCGGTCTCTGCGGGCGCGGGGGAGTGTGCGCCGGCGTGCCCTGGCGCGACAGCATCAGCCGAGCGGGGGGGGCACCAGCGCGAAGCAGCAGCGCTCGTACCCATTCGCAGACCGCGACAATCGCATTCGCGTCGGACAGCAACTGCCGAAACGCGTGATGACGTGAGTCTACCAGCCCGCGCGCACGAAGGGCGGTCGCCCAACGTCCGCCGACTCCCGCGGCGGCGATCGCCGAGCCGAACGCAGCGGGCGCACGCGACAGTGCCTTCCGCGCTGCAAGCGGCACCCCTCGACTCTCGAGCAGGCAAGCCGTACATCGCTGTCCGATCAGCGCGCCATCACACGTCTCGCGTCCCTCCCGGAGCAATGTCCCCCGCACACAGCTCGCGGTCGGCGTGTGATACGTGAAGACCACAGGCAGACCCTGCCTGCGCGCAGTGCGCGCGAGACGAAGGGACGCTGCGCGAGTGAACGCGTGAAGATGCAGGACATCGGCACGCACCTCGTCGAGAATGCGACTCACGGCACTCGCCGCGTCAGGATCCCCTTCACCATAGAGCTCCCCGACGTCGTCGGTGGGCGACATCGCGAACCGGTACACCGGCGTGCCATCGTGGTCGTAGCGATGGGCGCCTAACGACCCTGCCGGAGCGGCCACGACGCTGTCGACGCCGCGTACCCGCAACCCACGCGCGAGCTCGGCGACATAGGCCTCGGTGCCGCCCACGGCGTCCGGATAGTACCCGAACGGAACGTGGACGACTCTCATGGTCTCTCCACGCCGGGCGCCGACCCCATCTGACGAGCGCGCCGCCAACGCACCGCGAGGGACTCCGCGCGCTCGTACCCCACGAGCTTCGACAGCCACCGAAGTCGAGCCGGCAGCTGGCGCAGGAAGTCGGGACCCAGCGACATGCCGCGACTCGCGACACGATGAAAGGCGCCGGAGTCCAGGAGTGCCAACTGCCGAGCGGCGAACGCGTACGCCTCGCTCAGCGCCGCGCGACGGGCCGGCGTCAACGGTCCGTCTCGCTCCCAGTGCGCGCGCGCCCAATCCGCGTTGGCGGCACACCCTCGCGCGAACGTCGCGGCGGGTCGCGTCGAATACCGAACGCCCGTGTGCTGGCGGAAGAGGAGCCCCGGCTCGTCGGATTCACTCGAGACGAATCGCGCGCCGGCCATCGCGAGCTCCACCAGGTAGCGCACGTCCTCGACGGCCTCTCGCCCTTCGGCGAACCAGATGGCGTTCGTGCGCGCGGAACGGCGGATGAGCAGCGCGCCAATCTGAACGAAGCCGCGAGCGGTGAGGAGCGACGCCTCGAGATCAGGCCCGAGATCGGGCGCGACCCGTGGCCCGACCACGAACCCGTCGTTAGGCGCCGAGCGGGGGAGCAGGTAGTGGTAGGGTTCCCACGCGACGTCCGCCCCGGAGGAGCTCAGGACCGCGACTTGCCGAGCAAGCTTGTCCGGTGCCAGAAGGTCGTCCGCATCGAGGAACTGCAAGAACTCGCCGCGCGCGACGCGCATGCCGGCGTTGCGCGCACCGCCGGGCCCGCCGCCACGCCCTTGCGTCACGCGGTCTGCCGCCCCCGATGCAATCGCGACGGTCGCGTCGGCCGAGCCATCGTCGCTCACGATGACCTCGACCGCCTGATGCGTCTGGTCACGCACACTCGCGATCGTGTCCGCGATCCAGCGCTCCGCGTTGAATGCGGGAATGATGACCGACACGAGTCCGGGAGTGCGCTCAGCGGACGCCACTCCCGCCTGGGTGAGGCCATGCGACTCAGCGCGCACGCGCGAATGTCAGGTGAATGGTGCGGACCGCGGCCTGAAGCTGCCTGACGAGGTGCGCCCGGAGCGCCCCGCTCCACCGTCGCCCGTCGCCCCAGTCGATGGGTTCCCGCCGGGGCCGGCGTTCGGCCGGTCTTTCTCGATCGCGAGCGGCGTCCGGTCGACCGCGCGCGGGATCGAGACCGACCGCTCGCCCGGCATCGCCCGATCGCCCGCGACGGCGATCGCTGCCTCGGGCTCCAGGTCCCACGGCTCCCACAGCGCGATGAGCTTTTGCTGCACCACGGCGCGGAGGTCGTGCGCGATGGCGTGCATGTCCCCGAGGCTCGTGTCATCAGCGCGGCCATCCTGCCACAGCACGAGAGAGCCGATACGCTCGCCGGATGCGGCGAGGAATGGCAGTCGGATCTCCCAGCACGCAGCTAGCGTCACGTCGGAGCGGCGCCACGCCCACACGGGAACGTCGTCGTCCAGCCGGCGATGCACATCAGCGCTCTGGTCTCCGCCGACGAACGAGCGGCGCAAACGCACTTCGGCGCTCTCGAACCGGTCCTGCGCAAACGTCTCCTCGAGTGTGTCGAACACGCGGTCGAGGTCGGTGAGGTCCGATACCCGCACGCTCGCCTCCCGAATGCGCACGTTGCGGCCGATGGTCTTCCGCTGATGGACGCCGCGACGGAGCAGGCGCCCCAGCTCCTCGAACTCGTAGTATCGAAGTCGCTGGACCGCCAGCCCTACCCCAAGTCCAATGACGAGCAGCACGACCGCGACGTATGCCGAATCGTTGACCAGCAGCATGCCGCCGAGGCCGAGCAGCGCGCACGCGCCGTAGAGGAGGAGTGCAACGTTGCGCGGCGAATGGCCTAACGACAACAGCCGATGGTGGATGTGTGCCCGGTCCGCCGCGAAGATGGGCTGCCCCCGCAGGAACCGGCGCGCCACGGCGAGCGCCGTGTCCAGCACGGGAAGCCCGAGCGACACGATCGGAATCGCGACCGCGATGACGGTCGGGGATTTCTGTGAGCCGAGGAGCCCGATACCCGCGAGCATGAAGCCAAGAAAGAGGCTGCCGGAGTCACCAAGAAAGATGGACGCCGGAGGAAAATTGAAGCAGAGGAAGCCGACCGTCGCACCCGCGAGGATGATCGTGACGGTCGCCGCACCGATCAGACCGTTGGAGCTCGCGACGACGAACATCGTGGTCAGCGCGAAAAGCGCCGCGCCGGCCGCGAGGCCGTCCAGCCCGTCGATCAGGTTGAACGCATTCGTGATGCCGACGAACCAGACGATAGTGAAGAGCATGCCGACGACGCCGCCGAGCTCGACCGTGCCGATGAACGGCAGCGACAGCGTGGTGACACGCAGGCCGGCGATGAAGACGCCGCACGTGATGGCGATCTGCACCAGGAACTTCCAGCGCGCTCGCATCGGGCGAACGTCGTCGACAAGCCCCACGACGTGCATGGCGAGCGCACCACCGATGACGGTCGCGAGCCCGCGGCCATTTGCGGCGATGGCGTGTGTGCCGAAGACGACCATCGTCGCGGTCATCGCCAGGGCAACGGCAAGCACGATCGCGACGCCGCCAATGCGCGGCACCGGGTTGACGTGCACCTTCCGTTCGTCGCACGGATCGACCAGACCCGCCCGTCGTGCAACCTCTCGAACAACGAACGTCAATGCCGCAGAGAAGCAAAGCGCGACGACGAGTCCGAACAGGTACAGCGGAATCTCAGGCTTCTGCGAGAACAAAAGTCCCGGTACTCCCGACGCGCCAGACGACTCGCGCCTGCACAGAGTGAGCGGCACGGGGACAGGATCGGACCCTCTTATCCCGAGTCGCCCGGCTCAATAACCTCAGCCACTTGTTTGGCCGGTTGAACGGGCAAGACTGGTGCCGCCTTCAGCGATTCGTTGGAAGCTTTCGCGAAAGGGTCCCGCTACGAAAGGTCTACCAATCGGTCCGCTGCGGGGCGGCCGGCGCCGGTGCCGTCCCCGTCGCGCGAGCCATCACCGCGGGCACTGCCGCCGTTCGTCGGTGCGCCGTTCTCGACCCGTGCGCCCGCTCGTCGCAGTCGGCCCGCGAGCGCATCGTCGACGCGCGCCTTGAGCACGAGGTCCGCACCGTCCGTGCGCTGCTCGATCACCTCGCCAAGCCGGTGAATCTCGGCGAGCAGGCGTCCCTCGCCTGCGCCGAGACGAATCTCGGACATCGGGCGGAGCGCCCGCGTCTTCACGAGCAGCGCGCGGCGCAACGGTTCGAGCCCGCCATCACCGAGCGCGGAGACGAACACCGAATTCGGCAGCAGGTTCGAGATGCGCTCCTCGAGCGGCAGCAGCGTGTCGGCCGGAACGCGATCGATCTTGTTGAAGACGTGGAGGACCGGCCTGCCGTGCACGTCGAGCTCCTCGAGCACGCCGTTCACCACGTGACGCTGCTCCTCCCACTGGGCGTGGCTGGCATCGATCACGTGCAGCAGAAGGTCCGCGTCCTGAACCTCCTCCAGTGTCGCGCGGAACGATGCCACGAGATGGTGCGGGAGCTTGCGGATGAACCCGACGGTGTCCGTGAGCAGCACGTGGTTGTTGTCGCCAAGGTCGACCTCGCGAGTCAGCGGATCCAGCGTCGCGAACAGGCGATCCTCGACGAACACGTCCAGTTCACCGGAGAGTCCGCGCAGGATCGACGACTTGCCGGCGTTCGTGTACCCGACGAGCGACGCGCGGAAGGCGCCCCGTCGACCCCCGCGCTGCACCTCGCGGGCGCGGGTGACGTCGGCGAGTCGCTCCTTCAGCAGCTTGATGCGGTGATTGATGAGACGCCGGTCCGTCTCCAGCTGCGTTTCACCCGGGCCGCGCATCCCGATGCCGCCTCGGAACTTCTCGAGGTGCGTCCACATGCGGGTGAGGCGCGGCAGCATGTACTCCAGCTGCGCGAGCTCCACCTGCATTTTCGCTTCGCTCGTTCGCGCGCGCGTTGCGAAGATGTCCAGGATCAACTCGGCGCGGTCCATGACACGCTTGCCGGTCGCGTCCTCGACGTTCTTGCCCTGGGCCGGCGTGAGCTCGTCGTCGAAGATGATGAGCGAGGCGTTCATCTCGTTGATGAGTGCGCCCAGCTCCTCGATCTTTCCCTTCCCCAGGTACGTCGCGGGATTGGGGCGATCGATCTGCTGCGTGATGCTGCCGACGACAACGGCACCCGCCGTATCCACGAGCTGCTCGAGCTCCTCGAGGTGCTCGTCGACGTGATGCCGCGCGGACGTTCCCTTGCGCGGCGCCCCGACGAGCAGCGCACGCTCGATGGGCGGAGTAAGAGAGATCAGCTCGCGAGGAATGCGAAAGCTCCAGAAAAAAAGCTATCAGCTATCAGCGATCAGCCATCAGCTCAACCGGGGCCGATGACTACACGATGCAAGCTAATCGTTCACATGCGGAGTGACGATCGCCTCACGGCGGCAGCCGATGGCTGATAGCCGATAGCTGCTGGCTTACCTGCTTCCGCCGCTCAGCGTGCTGAACCGCCCCGTCTGATCGTACGGACGCGTGAAGTTGCCGAGCGGTGTGCCGACGGTCACGTCGCCGACCACGCGGTAGTTGACCGCTCCGGTATTCATCAGCTGGCGTCCCGCCTGGCCAATGCCGGCGTACGTGAACTGGAGCGGGAGCGTCACGATGGTCGAGTCCTTCTCCTGCACCGTGAACTGCTGCGCGAGCGCGCCACTCCCGAACGTCACCGAATCCACGAGAACGTTGTACGTTAGGCGCGTCCCGTCGAGCTTGAAGCCGTTCGGATTGTAGACGCTCAGCTTCACCTCGAGCGAGCCGCCGGTGATGCCGAGCCCCGTCACACGCGCGTCGTGGAAGTGCACGACCGGCTCCTTGAAGGCAGCCTTGCCCAACGTCGCGCATGCAGCCAAACCGGTCACCGTCATGAAGGCGAGTAGAAACTTCGTTGTACGCATCATTCGTGTCCTCTGAGGTTCGTGCACGGCTCGCGACCGAGTGGCGCGCGCCGCCGTTCGTTGAGCGAGACTTCCCACCACTGCCAATGCTGAGCCACCACTCCCCATCCTACCCCGACCCGTTCCCCGGTTCCCGGGCCTCGTCGCTCTCCGGACCCGGCGACCGATCTGCCGCATCCGCCTGACGGGTAGCGGCGCGATCCCGCAACGACTGCCACCACGCCAGTCGTTTTGCGATCTCCTTTTCGAACCCGAAAGGCCCCGGCTCGTAGAACTGCGCGCCGCGAAGCTCGTCCGGCAGGTATTCCTGCGGAATGAAGCCCTCCGCGGAATCGTGCGCGTACTGGTAGCCGCGGTTGTACCCGAGCTCCTTCATGAGGGCGGTGGGGGCGTTCCGGATGTGCATGGGCACGCCCGCCGCCGGCGATTCGCGTGCGGCGTCCAGTGCCGCGCCGAGCGCAGCCTTGGAGCTGTTCGACTTGGGTGCCGTCGCGAGATAGATCGTCATCTGCGCGAGGGGCAGGTACCCTTCAGGCGCGCCTAACATGTGATATGCATCACGTGCCGCCACGGCGAGCTTCAGCGCCTCCGGGTCCGCGAGCCCCACGTCCTCGGCCGCCATCGCGATCGCGCGGCGGAAGATCGTCATCGGATCTTCCCCGCCCTCGATCATGCGCGCCATCCAGTACAGCGCGCCCTGCGGATCGCTGCCGCGAAGCGACTTGTGGTAGGCACTGAGCAGGTTGAAGTGTTCCTCGCCGCTCTTGTCGTGGCGCGCAAAGCGGAGCTGCATGGCCTCCCGCGCTACGGCCGTCGTCACCTGCCCCCGGTCGCCGACGTAATCCGCCGCGGCATCGAGCACGGTCAGCGCGCGGCGGGCATCGCCGTCCGCTTCCGTCGCGATCACGCCGAGCGCCTCGTCGTCCACCACGAGCTCGCGGGCGCCGATGCCCCTCTCGGCGTCGGTCAGGGCGCGGGCGAGCAACTCGCGCAGATCGGTCGTCGACAGCGCGTTCAACACGAAGACTCGCGTCCGCGAGAGCAACGCACCGTTGATCTCGAAGCTTGGATTTTCCGTGGTCGCGCCGATGAGCGTGACCGTGCCATCCTCCACCGCGGGCAGCAGGCTGTCCTGCTGCGACTTGTTGAGGCGATGGATCTCGTCGATGAACATGATCGTGCGCGCGCCACCGTCGTCGAGTCGCTGGCGCGCCTCGGCGATGATCTGACGGATGCGCGGGACGCCTTCGCTCACGGCGCTGAACGGCACGAACACGCGGTTCGTGGTCGTCGCGATCAGGCGACCGAGTGTCGTCTTCCCCGAGCCGGGCGGCCCCCAGAAAATCACGGAGCCGACCGAACCGTTCTCGATGGCCTGTCGCAGTGCCTTGCCCGGCGCAAGGATGTGAGCCTGCCCCACGTACTCGTCGAGTGTGCGCGGCCGAAGCCTCGCGGCGAGCGGCTGCGCGGCTTCCGCGCGAGAGAAGAGCGACGCCTCGCCGGGAGAACCGCGCGATGGGCGCGGAGTCACGGACCCGCGACCAGGCGCGCCGCGAAGTACAGGCCGCAGCCCGCAAAGAAGCTGATGGGCATGCGCCACCCGAGCTTCGACTGAAATTCCGGAACGAGGTTCGACGCCGCGACGTACAGCGTCACCCCGGCGGAGATCGCGAGGCCGAGCTCGCGCAAACCCGTCACCCACTCGGTCAACAGCACGCCGACGACGGTTGCAACGCCAAGAGCCGCCGCGGCACCGAGCGCCGCCCGGCGACCCGCGCCTGCGGCGAGAAACAGGCTCGAGATCGCGAGCCCTTCAGGAAGCTTGTGCAGGAGAATAGCCATGAACACGAGGAAGCCGAGCGCGGGGCTCACGTCGAACCCGCTCGCGATGGCCACGCCATCGAAGAACGTGTGGAGCAACAACCCGACCAGCGCCGATGCGCTGACTGCGGTATTCACCTCGTGCGTCTCTTCGCCGAAGTGGAAGTGGCGCGCGAACGTGTGTTGCGTGAGATGCACGAGCAAGTATCCGGCGAGCGCGGCGAGCGCGGCGGTGCGACCGCCGCGCTCGATGGACTCGGGAAGCAGCTCGCCGAGCGACACCGCGATCATGAAGCCAGCGGACAGGGCCACCATGACGTCCAGCGCGCGCACGCTCCACCGCGCGCGCGACGTCACCGCCGCGGCACCGAGCACATTCGCCGTCGCGGCAATGAGCGCGTACAGGAGCGGTGTGAGACTCACGCAGCGGTCAGTGCGAGGCGCTCCGCTGCAGCTCCCACGACTTGAACGAGATCAGGCGCTGGCGCGAACTCCGTCCGCTTGAGCCGCCAGCTCCGCGTTCTGACCATCCGTCGTTCTTCGAGGCCCTTCCCCTGGAGAATGTAGAACCACTGGTCGGTACGAGCGTAGATGAAGAGCTCGAGATGCGGATTGAGCGTCAGCTGGTCCTCGCTCGTATAGACAGCGAACTCCACCCCGCCGAACGTGGAGAGCGGCGATTTCATTCGCGCGATCACCTCGCGGACGTCAGGCAGCGCGATGTTCTCGCCCTTCCACGACAGGCCCGAGCGCACGTCCTCGAGCGCGACGTCCACCGCAGGCGGCAGGTGCTCGGTGAGTGCGTGGAACAGGTCGACGACGCGCTCCGCGTTCGCGGTCACGTGTGCCGCGTAGTAGTCATCCTCGTGCACGAACGAGAAGCCATCGGTGCCGGCCCGAAAGCGCCGCCATACCGAGGCCTCGGGTTGTCGCCCTCGAAAGAACATGATCGCTCTAGCGCTCCACGTCGCCCGACTGACCGTCGGCGTCACGCGCGAGATTCCTCGCGTGCTGCATCAACTCCTCGCGCGTATTTCGCGTCGGGTCCTCCACGACCCGCTCCAGCAGTGCCCGTAGAATCTTACCGAGCGCCGGGCCCCGCGCGATTCCCTCGCGCAACAGATCCTCACCATCGACTGCCAGATCCGCGAGCTCGATCGGGTCACGATACGCGATGACGATGCCGCGACGATACACGCTACCCACACGCTCCGCGGTCGGCGCCGCACGTCCGGCCGCGCGAAGTGCCGCCCAGCGCGCCGACGCGGCGCGAAGCAGCTCGGCAAGCTGCGTCCGACCCGTCGCCGCGGCCCATCGACGGATCGTGGCGTCATCGGGCTCCGTATCCGACATCACGCGCGACATGGGCTCGAACAACAGCACCCACAGCTCGGCCAATTTCGTCATCGAGCGAACATCGGTGTTCGAGAAGCGCAGATCGTGCAGCGCCGTCCGCACACGCTGCGGCGCGAGACCGAGAAACATCGACAGGATGCGACGCCCGCGGCGTCCCTCGGCGCGTTCGGCCCGGCCGGTCCTCCCCGGCATCGGCACGTGGTCCGCAGCGGCGAAGGCGATGTCGTCCTGCTCGGCGAGCGCCGGTACGAGGGCAGCCATGGCTCCACTCGTTCGCCACATGTCGAGCGCGCGACTCGGGCATACGACCTGTTCCATCGTCTTCTCGATCTCCTGCTTCACCCGCTCGCGTGACAGACGACCCAGGTACGGCGCGCTGCGCACAATCGCGGCCCATGTCTCCGGCTCGATCGTGAAGCCGAGCCGCGCCGCGAAGCGGATGCCGCGGAGCGCGCGAAGCCGGTCCTCGCGCATGCGCTCGTCGGGTACGCCAACAGCACGCACGAGCCGCTGTTCGAGATCGCGCTGCCCGTCGAAAGGGTCCCTCAGCTCGCCGGTCCTCGGCGAGAAGGCGATGGCGTTGATGGTGAAATCCCGTCGCGCCAGATCGTCCTCGAGCGAGGCGCCGAACTCGACCACCGCGTGCCGCCCGTCCGTCTGCACGTCGCGACGAAAAGTCGTCACCTCGTGCATGATGCCGGCGTCGTCCAGGACTCCTACGGTTCCGAACTCGATGCCGACCGGGACCGTTCGCCGGAACAGCTTCTGCACTTCCGCTGGCGTCGCCGATGTCGCGACGTCCCAGTCGAGGTCGTCATGCCCGAGGAGGCCGTCGCGAATGGCGCCTCCAACGCCCCAAGCTTCGTGTCCTGCACCCTGGAGGCGCTCCACGATCCGGCGGACTGCGTCCGGCGCGATCGGTCGTCTCATGCGTGGCACGCATGTGCCGACCCAGCAGTTAGTTTCGTCCTTCTTCGGACCAGATCGCCGTCTGAAAAACCACCTCGCTTCGATATATTCCGCCCGTGCCAATCGACGCCCAGATCCTCTCGCGCTCCTGCGCCAGCGAGCGCTTCAAGACCGATGTCGTCGCCTTCGCCTCGCGAGCGGAGGCCCCCTCGATCGCCCTCACCCGGAACGTGCCGCGCATCAAGGTGATCCGCCTCGTCAACCACCTGCTGCACGCGCACCCCGAGTGGGCGATCGAGCGTCTTCACATAGACGCCCGCTCCGGTTGCTCCGACTTCGTCGGGACCGTCGTGGTGGAAGGCGCCGGTGAGTGCCGTGTGTTCGAGTTCGCCTGGGATTGCCGCTGGCGGGCCGAACAGCAAGGGTGGGTGGACCCGTACGGCTTTCCGGATCAGATCCGCGCCGCAGATGAGTTCGGCTGGAACTGCTTTCAGCGCTGGTCGGAACACCGGGCAGTTCAGCCTAACGGCTAACCGCACAGCACGCTTCCGCCGTTGACGTTCAGGATCTCGCCGGTCACGTGACGGGCGAGCTCCGAGCACAGAAAGACAATAGGGCCGGCGATGTCGCGTGCGCTCGCGACCCGACCGACGGGAATGGCTGCGGCAATCCTATCGCGGCCTTCGTTATCAAGCGCCTGTGCGACCATCTCGGTATCGACCCACCCCGGCGCCACGGCATTGACCGTCACGTCG
>Ga0105249_10000402_pt1 | contig 41685 bp, 34 predicted proteins | sample KBSS44metaG_FD_81522 | JGI IMG/M metagenome (GOLD analysis project Ga0105249, IMG submission 81522) | Switchgrass rhizosphere microbial communities from Kellogg Biological Station, Michigan, USA - KBS S4-4 metaG | ecosystem: Host-associated > Plants > Roots > Rhizosphere > Soil | place...
CGCTCGGTGATCTCGATGACCACGCGGTGCGGCTCGGCGACTTCGCGGTCCAGCTGGCTGAATTGCGGGTCGGCGAAGTCATGCGGATCCACGTTCAGGAACAGCAGCTCGCCGCGCGTTAGGCGCATCTGCATCGACTCGATGGCCTTGCTGCGGCAGAGGCGTCCGAGCTCCCAGAGGAGGTCGGCCTCGGCGGCGACGTCGAACATGATCTCCGGGCTGCGGAGCGTCCGCAGCGTGCCGCGAGCGAGTGCCTCGTACCCGTACACCTGCCGCGTATCGGCCACCAGGATCGGGTGCAGGTCGATGTACACTGCCCGTTCGCGCAGGCTGCGCTTGAGATCGTCCACGCGCCGCGCACGCTCGCGCTCCTCCACGCTCTTCGCCGCATTCGCCGCTTCGCGGATCCCGCGGTAGATCAGACGCTGGAAGCGGATCTTCGGATTGTAGTAGACGTGCGCACGGCCGACGTAGATCTCGAACAGCGACCCGATCTCCTCGCCGTGCGTGGCTTCGATGCGCCCGCCGACGTGCTCCTGGAGCTTCGGGACGAGCTCGGTGATCTCCGCGTCCGTTACGGCCGCAACGCCGGGCGCTGGCACGTGGAAGAACACGAAGTCATCGTCGTTCGTGAAGCTGACCATCACGCGCGACGAGCGCAGCGCGCTCGCGTCGAGAAACTCACGAACGGCCTGCGCGGTCGTCTCGAGCACGGCATCCAGCTTCTCCCAGCCGTAGATCTCCTCGATCTTCGAATAGCGGACGAAGTTGAAGTAGAGCACGATGAGCTCACCGCGCTCCTTGATCAGCGCGCGCGACCGCTCGATCATCACCGGCAGCGTCGGAAGGCCGGTCAGGTAGTCGTAGAGCATCTGCTCGTACTCCACCCGCTCGATGCGGTCCGCGAGCGCGGCCGCGGCCGGCGCCATCCCCGCCAGCGCCGACCGGATGCGGGCGGCGATCTCTTCCGCGGAGGCCGGAAGCAGAAACCACTCGTCGACCCGAAGCTCGATCGCGCGGCGGCGTGTCGTTTCGCTTGGACACCCGACCACGACCGGCATTGCGAGCGCGCGAGCACGGTCGACGACGTCGCGCAGCGCGTTGGGATTCTCGGTGGTCGTGACGACGACTCGAACGTTCGGGGTCTCCTCAAACGCCGTCGCCAGGTCCCGAGCCGGCCGAACGACGACCGTCCATGAATCGAGGAGTGCGGCCGCGTCTCGAATGGACGCGTCGTCGCTGTCGGTGAGGATGACCGGTTCGTTCACGCGGTCATGGGTCGAACGTGTGACGCCTCATGCGGCACCCTGCAGCGCCGCGGCGTTCCGTTCGACCGTGCGCACCAGTCGAGGCAGATCGATCGGCTTCGTCACGTAATCGTCCGCTCCGGTCTGGAGCGCTTGACGTTTGTCTTCCCATTGATCGAGCGCGGTGACCATGATGACGCGTACCCCACGACCGTGCGACGGGTGCTGCTTCATCAGGCGACAGACTTCCCACCCATCCCGCCCGGGCATCATCACGTCGAGAAGCACGATGGAGGGACGCACCGTCTCGAACAGGGCGAGCGCTTCCTCCCCGTTGTATGCCACCGCAACCGGGTACCCCTTGGCCTCGAGGTACTGCCGAACGATATCGGCGTTGTCGTGGTTATCGTCTACGACCAGAACGTTGGGGAGCGTCGCCTCAGGCATGCCGTTGTGTTGTCGAAAGGACGGCCCTGGAGGGGGCAAGTTGCAAGCCAGCCCCCTCCCTGCCGGTACCTAGCGTCGGATCAGCTTCGACAGGCCCGGGGGCGTCCAGGCGAGCGAGAGCCCAAACCCGTCGGAATCGCCGAATGTGTCGGACCCGCCAAACAGCGCGCTCACCCGAAACGCCAGTTGCTTCGTAACGTCGAAGCTTACGCCCAGGTCGAAATCGATTCCGAGATCGGTCTCGCTGTCTTCGTTGTCGGTACCGCCGCAATCGCTACAGTAGTCGATCGACACTCGAGGATGAATGTACGGCGTGATCGCAAACCCCTCGTCGAGCGGGAAGCGATGCCCAACGGACACCCCGAACGGGATGCGCAGGATGTTGCCACCATCACCGAATGCGAAGTTGAGGCCCGCCGTGCCGAGAAAATCGAGCGGCATCTCCGCGTTGGCCTGCGTGAACAGGTAGGCAAACTGGGCACCAAGCAGCACCTTGCCGTTGCCCTTCGCGTCGGGATCGGCAAATCCGAGGTCGCCCGTGACCTGCGTGCGCGGCGAGAGTCCCTCCCGCCATTGGAAGACCAGGGTCGTGCCGGCATCGCCCGCATCGGCCACGCCGAAATTGAACTCGCGATTCGTTAGTCGCGGCGGCTGGAAGGCGGGGTACGCCCACGCCTGCGCGTCGACGACTGTCGGCGCGGCGACGATCGTCATCGCGACAATCAGGCGGGCAACCACACGACGAAACGCCGCCGCTCGGCCCGAAGCCGCGGTCGGCAGTGACCCACGTGCGCTCTTACGCATTCAGTTTTTCTCCAGGATCGAATTGGCGCAGTCAGCTAGCGAAACGCGTACGACACCGCGGCGCCGAAGACGCCGCTTGCGCTTCCCGGCACGCCGCTCTCGCCCTTGCTGCCGAACTCGTAGCCCGCTGTGAGCCCGATGTTTCGCGTTAGGACGAGGTCACCGGCGATGGAGCCGCGCATCGTGTTGTCGCCCTGCGCTCGCTTCCCCTGCTCGCTCAGGCGCGACCACACGAAAAATGGCGAGGCATAGGCTGCCACGCTACGCGTTGCGCCGAATGGGAAGCGGAAGCCGACTCCGACGCCAACGGGGACCCGCACGATCGATGTCGTGTCGCGGCGCGCTCCACCGACGCCGCCGAACGCGGCCAGACCGAACCGATCCGCCATCGCGGAGTAGAGAGGAATGGCGACCCGCAGGCCGTACCCCGTCCAGGTCGAGCCTGTATCGGGCCGCACTCCGCCGAGCGCGCCGCTGATCTGGAAGCGCGCCGATGCCGGACCCCACCCAAACGCCATGGCGTACGCGTCGCTTCCAGTGCCGGAGCCGTAGTTCACCGCGAGCGTCATCCCGCTTGCCGCAAACCCGTTCTGAAGGACGGGGACGCTCGGCATCTGCGCGCCGGCAGCGGCGCCGGGACGCGTGAGGATCAGAAGCCCCATGACGACAACGCAAATGCAGACCGGTCGCCCGGATGCGCTGCGAGTCCGTCGTGCGTGCGCGCTCACCAAGCCTGTCTCCGCGTGTGTCATGAGCCTGCCGGGTGCAAACGGCATGCTTGGCCGCGATTCGACCCGAGCGACGCTGTCGCAACCCGAAGCGGAAGGCATACTCATTTTTTGACAGAGCTCAGCAATACCGTACAAATGGCATTCGCCGCGAACCGAGCGACAACGCCCACCGCGGATCAGGTACAGCCTCCCCGGAGGAACCTCTCCTCCCAGTGTGTCGAGCAACCCCAACGAGCTGGAGCAATCCCGTGCGCTTCCGTCCGCCCGTCCTCACCCGTATGCGCGCCCGTCGTGGCCGGTTGCGCGTCGTCCGGCTCATCCACGGGCTGGGCGTCGTCGCCAACGAGCGCCGCGTCGGTCAACGCCACCGGCCCCCGCTGGTCCGGTAACCATGCAGCGGACCGGATCCTAACCGGCGGAGGCCAGGCGCGCGCGTTCGGCACCGTGCTGCTCGCGGTGGCCGAGAGCGATCCGAACCGAACGAGAGCGCGCTTTACGGTCGATGGCTACCCAGAATCGCTCGCCACCGTGGGCGATCCTGCCCGGGGGGTGTGGCGCAGGCTCGCTTCCCTTGATCGGCCAGGACCTGTTTCCGGAGTTCGAGGTCCCGCCCGATTCGCCCTCCTCCATCACCCCATCGGAGCAGCATCGGCTGGCTGACGAGCCCAGCCGGACATGAGTCGTTAGGCGTTCTCGATTACGGGTGACCGCCGACGACACGAGCCGCCGACGGGCTGCGGGACGTCGCGCCATCAGGCGGCGGCTTCGGATCGCTCCCTTCGTAACCGCCCGTTATCAGCGAGACGGCGCCGATCGTCGCCGCCACGGCGCCAATCGTGATTCCTGCGGCAAGCCATGTCTTTTTCCGCGAGAACTCACGCGTGGAAACCTCACCCACATACGCGCGTGGCAGCCGTACTTCCTCGCCGCTCCAGTGTGATTTGCCCCCTGCGAGCATCTCGACGGATGAGACGTGTACGACCCAGGCACTGTCAGACGGGTCGATTACGCGGCCGTTCACGCGCATCACGCCGGCCCCCATCCTATCGCCGAGCCCAACTCGCCCCTGGTCCGTAATGGTGAGCGAGACGTCGGTCCCCTGTGGCAGCTGCGGCGTGGCCACGCGTTGGTAGGTGTAACAGCCGTTCAAGAAGGGGAACAGCAACGCAGCAACGGCAGCAGCGCATGTTCGGCGCAGCGGACGTCTGAGTGCGCTCGAACCACTGCCTACCGCGAGCAACGGTCCCCCATCGATGGGGACCAGGCGCGCAATGACAATACGATCCTCGTGCATTCGCCCTCCGGAGCTCGGGAACAGTGAAGATGGGCGCGGCCACCCCCAGGCGACTCGGTCCCGGATTTCACAGGCGCTGCATCCGACGTGCCGAGAACCCCGGGGCGCGGCCTCAACAAGGAGGACCGGCCCCTGAGGTTCGGCTTGTTCCCGCACATAGGTTCGGCTACCTACTTGGGATTTCGATCAATGATGTACGTGATGCCGGGCCTCTGGAACACGGCGCCCTGCGGCGCCGCGCTGCCGGCCACTGACCGCGGGAAGGTGAATGCGGAAAAGGCGCTGCCCCCCCTGGTACTGCCGCCAACCGCGTTCAGGTTCGCGGCCGGATCAGCCGCCAGTCCAGGCGGCGCGAGCGAGTCCGCCATGACCGTGGTTTGTCCCGCCGCGGTCACCCGGAGCGCGAGCGGCCCAGGCGTTAGGTTCGAATACGCGGTCGAGGCGAGATACGCGACGTTGGCAAAGAGCGGCGACGCCGGCAGTGGCGTCGTCCCACCAGACGCCGACGCGAACACGTCGACGTTGCCGAGCCCCGTCGCGAGGTTCACCGCGCGCACGGCGACGTTTCCTGTCGCTACCTCGGGGATGTTGTCCGTGAGAACGACCAGCTTGTCGGCCGGAGACTGGCCAGCACGAGCGTAACCAACGTGGATGATCGTGTAGTAGGCGTCGGCCTGCAGCGTCACGGCTTCGTCGATGAGCGGCACCGACGTGATATCGATGTTGGTGCTGGTTGTGAATATCCGCAGTTGGTGCTGCCCAGCGGCGGTGGCCTGATAGGGCGTGAAGCCGCGATAGGTAAGGCCAAATGCGGTTGGCGAGTTCTCGATGATGTCGATGAACCGCCAGTCCATTGCGCTCGTGTCGGGTACAGCATGGAGGAAGCGCGTATAGGCGAGCGGCACCTTGGGCGCGACGGACACTCCGTCGTCCTCGCTGCACGCACCTAACGAGAGCGCGCCCAAGAGCAATAAGGCAATGCGCATTGATTTCATTTCCGGAATCTCCTAGAACCCGTAGGTGCCCTTCACGGCGCTCGACAACCCGCCGCCGCCGAGGTCATAGAACCCGTGTCCGCGAGCGTCCAGCTCCTCGAACGGCACCGGATATTGCGTCGCCGTGTTCACTGCCAGGTCGCCCCAGCCACGCGAGTCGAAGAACCAGGCGCCGAACGTCTGAAACGCCGTCTCCATGCGCTTCTCATACTTCATCGCTTCGAGAATCGTCCCGCACGCCGTACTGGTAAAGTTCGGTGGCTGAGGAACACGCGGTACACAGCTCGCGCCGCCCGGCACTGGGTCAGTCAGGGTGTTGACCGCTCCCACTAACAGCGGGAGACCGGCGCGCGTGCGGCTGATGTCGATCTTCGCCGCGGCCGCTGCGATGTTGCCGGTGCGGATGTAACCCTCGGCAGCCAGCAGGTCGACCTCCGCCTTCAGGAAATCAGGGAGACTGCCAGTATTGCTGCTCCGGGCGATGTACCGGAAGCGATGAAAGTTGTAGAACGAGGTCCCCCACGGATCGCCCGGTGTGTCCTGCCCGGTACGATTCGCGATGTACGGGAGCGAGGTGTGAGAGCTCGGGATCGTCGAGGCCGTCTGCTGCTGAGCGCGCGTGGTGCCCTGCGGCCAGCGTTTGTCGGGCGACACGATCAGGAAATAGTCACGCTGGAGGAGCGGCTTCGCGAGCCACGCATCGTATCCGCCGGAAACGTCGGCCATACCGAACATCATCGGCGTCATCTGATGCCAGCCGGCATCGACGTGCATCTGGTTCGACTCGAAGCCGATGTTCCATCCCGTGGATCCACCGACCGTGACCAGCACGTCACTTTGGATCCCATTGTTCGCATCGGCGATGACTGCGTTCCAATCGACCTTTTCCCGTTCCCCGAGTGTACGTGCGACGCCTGCTCGGAAACGGGCGCGGTACGACCGCACGAACCGAACAAAGTCGTCGCGCGAAAGCGCCGTGCCGCTCATCCATGCCACCGGCGTCGGGAAACCGCCGGCGCCAGTCGCGGCAGGCCTGCCCGCGATGGTGACCGCTGAATCGAGCATCACGATCGCCGCGTTCATGACCTCGGGGTACGCGCTGAGCTCGGGAACGGAGTCGCCCTGGAGGCTAAAACCCGGCGTGACAACGCCAGCCGAGTCGTACGTCATGGCCAGGAAACCCAGGTTGCAACCCACGACGAAGTAGCCCCACGCGCGGGCGCGCAGGTCTTGCGCCGCCGAGCCAAGGCTCCCGCCATCCTTCAAGAGCGCGTCGAGCGAGGTCATTGCGTTCGACATCACCCGTGACTGGCGGCCGAGGGAGCTGAACTCGTTGAACACCGACGATGCGGTGCGGTTGTTGAGGATCGGGGCACGGGGCAACGCGCCACGCGGGCCCATGAAGAAATTGTTGAGCTGCGAGTAGCTCTCGAAGCTCATCGTTTCCAATTGGGTGTAGAGCCCATTTCGATGGAGCGAGTTCCGGCACTGCTGATACCCGCTGCCGAGCGTCTGCTCGATCGTGGGCCCGGCGCTGAATACGCGCTCGATGTCCGGGTTATCGGTGTTCTCTACCTCGAGCGGATCGTTGCAGGCGGCCGCCGTCAGCACGAGCGAGGCCGACAGAACTCTGCACAGCATTCTCATCGTCTGTCCTCGTGGGAGTCCCGGCGGCCCCGCGCCATGCGCGGGCCGCCGGAACAACGGGGTTAGAAGCGCGTGGTGACGGTCACCGTGAACGTGCGGATCTGCGGGTACTGGAAGGACGCCACGCCGCCGACTGCGTTGGAGTTGAGGTCGGTATTCGCCGACCCGACTTCGGGATCCCATCCGAGGAAGTCGGTCATCGTGAATAGATTGCGGCCGACTAACGTTAGGCCCCAGTCGCCTACGCCCGCGATCGGGCCGAAGTTGTATCCGAGACTCACCTCGCGGAGCTTGGTGAATGTCGCCTTCTGCGTGGTGACGTTGTTGGAGCCCAGGACGTCGTAGAAGCCACCAACGCCGGACCCATTATCCGGTTGCGGCGCGCGCCAGTAATAACCGATCGGCTTCGCCGTCTCGGGGGTCTTTCCAGCCTGGTCCTCGTAGCGCACGTTGAAGTCGCCTAACGACCAGTGAACTTCCTCGTTGAAGACCCGCCGGCCAAACTCGCCGTCGACGAGGGCGTACAGGCTCCATCGCCTGAACGTGAAGGTCTGGGAGAGCGACGCACGGAAATCGGGCTGCGTGTTCCCGAGCTTCTGCAGCACCGGGTTCCCCGTCGAGTCGCGGATCACGATGGGCATCCCCCAATTCGTGGCGGGAATCGCCCATGGGTTGGTGACCGTGCCGCCGAGGGCCTTGCAGGCGACCTCGCCGGTGACCGCAAGTGGAGCGCCGCCTTTCATGCACCCCGGCTGCACCGCTTGCCACAGGTTGTCCTTGATACCGTCACGCGGCGACCGGCCGCCGGTCCAGACGATGAACCCCTGGTCGTTCTTCTGGTACGCCTTCCCGGCGCCCCCGCAGTCAGCCGCGAACTGCGCCGGAAGTTGCGAGCAATTGTTGATGAAATACTTGCCCCAGATCGTGCCGATGCGCTCATCATTTGCAAAGCGGAAGGTGTTGCTCTCGTTCGTCTGGAAATACGGCGGCACGTCGAGGCCGGTGATGATCGACCGGTTCCGATCATAGGCCGCACGCATCGTCCAGGTGAAGCCGCGGCGCATGATGATCGGCGCGTTGAGCGCCACTTCCCACGTTTTGTTGTCCACCTGCCCGCCGTTTCGCCACTGGCTGGAGAAGCCGGAGGAGACCGACGGTGGAAACTGAATGATCTCGTCTTCCGTGATGGCGCGGGCGTACGTTGCACTCAGCCCGTACTTGCCGTAGAGCTCCGCGTCGATGCCGTACTCGGTCTCAGTGGTGGTTTCGGGCTTGAGGTTCCGGTTGCCGAGCGTCGTGCCTGACACGGTGCCACCGGTCCCGATGGTGAATGTTTCGTATTGCGCGCTGAAGCGCGGGCGTCCGCCAGCCGTGCCGACCGAGACACGCGGCTTGAACAGCGTCAACGCGTTCTGCATCGGCCACCACGGCTCGTCCGACGCGATCCACGCAAACGACCCGCGATAGTAGGGATGCCACCGCTCATCAGCGCCGAACAGGGAGCTGCCTTCCATTCGGTAGATCCCGTCGAGGATGTAACGGTTTTTGTACTCAGCGGACGCACCGCCAAGCACGGCGATCCCGCGAATCGACGACGAGCCCGAGCTCGGGCTGGTCAACACCGTCACGTTATCGAGCGAGTTCAACCCCGGCACGGCAAGCGTATTTCCACCGACCGGATTGTTGGTGGTTCCGTTGAACTCCGCATCCTGCTGGTCGTAGCCATACCGGACGTTGTAGCGCATGGCGAGGTCGCGCATTCCAAACGCGTTGGTTTGCCGCGCCGTTCCGTTGATGCCAAGGTTGTATGACTGGTCCCCCGTATTCGTCTGCCCCAACGAGCCGAGGTTGTTGTTGTTCTGTCCGACAGCCGTGACACGGAAGCCGCGATCGGTCAGCGTATAGCCACTCGTTCGCCGCCTGTCATACGCGGCAATGGCATCGAACTCGAGCCAGGAAAGCGGCGACCACCGCGTCGTGAACGAGCCGAGGAACCGATCCTGGTCGTTTTTGCCCTCAAGGTTCTCGTTGTCGTAGAGAGGGTTTTCGTTCTGCTGGCCCTGGTTCAGCGGATTGGAGCGGATGAAGAGACGGCCTTGCGAATCACGCCGCATGAGGTCGACCCCCGCCGGAACACGCGTTAGGCGGAACCACTCGCCGTCGCGGTATTGGGTGCCCCGCGTGTAGGCCGTCCCCAATTGCATCGTCCATTCGTCGCCGACCGCCTGGTCGACGTTCGCACGGACCGAGTTGCGCCGATACCCATCGAGGAACTTGATCGCCCCCTGGTGCGAGAGGTTCGACACACTGCCGAAAATAGCAGTGCCTCCGAGCCGACCAATGACGTCGATGTTGGTGTTCGCGTACGGGTTGTTCGTCACCGTCGTGGCCATCGGGTTGTAGCGCTTCGGCCACGGATTCACCTGAAACAGGCCTCGCAGTTCTGGCTTGGTGAGCGCGAGCCCGATGCCCGCATCGCGCTCGAAGTTGTACGGCGAGAGCGCAAATGCCCCCGCCACATCGTTGATCCGGCGAGCCTCTTCCTCGAAGTCGACCGTGCGCGAGCACGCCGGCAGTCCGGTCTGCTTGATGCAAAATCGCGTGTTGGTCTCATCCATCATGAGCATGTGGCGCTGCGCGTACGGGTACTCCGACTGGACGTCGTTCAACCCATACTCGGCGCGGACGTTGAATTTCACGCCTTGCGGTCCGCCCTTCCCGGTCTTCGTCGTGATCTGAATGACGCCGGCCGCGGCGCGGGCGCCGTAGACCGACGAGGCGGCAGCACCCTTGACGATTTCGATGCTTTCGATGTCCTGCGGGTTGATGTCCTGCGCGCTGCCGTTGAGAATGATGCCGTCGACGATCATCAGCGGGCCCTGCGACCGGCCTGAGGCGTTGATCGACTTTACGCCGCGCATCAGTACCGCCGGCGCCGTTCCCGGACGCCCGCTCGGCATGGTGATCTGCGCTCCAGGCACTTTCCCTTGAAGCGAGGTCAGCGCGTTTGATCCGGGGACCGGCATGTCTGTCGCATCCACGCTCGTCACCGAGAAAGCCAGCTTCTTCTTCTCGGTTGCACCCGTTACGCCAGTGACCACGACTTCCGAGAGGCGGTTGACGTCGGGTTTGAGAGCGAAGTTTTCAGTGATCTCCCCCGGCCGCAGCGTGATCTGTCGGGCCTGAGGTGAATGCCCAATGGCCCGCGCGCGTAGCATCACCACCTGGACACGAACGCGTTCGGCAGGGAGTGTGATACGGTAAACCCCTTGCTCGTTCGTGGCCGTCGACACGTTCATCTCGGTGATGAACACGTTCGCTGCCAGGAGCACCTGCCCCTGCTCACTCACAAGTCGGCCCGTGATGACCATGCCTTGCGCGAGCGCGCTGCCCGACGACAGCGCAAGCGAGGCGACGATCGCGAACGATTGCAGGCTACCCCGTGGACACAGGACTGTTCTCATCGGTCCCCTCACTTGCGAAAAGTGTCCATGCTACTGATCGAACCGCCGCCGTCAGCGCACATTCCAGGTAGGCTGTCGACGGAACTGCGAACGACGCGTCGTCGCGCCGAGAAACACGATGTGGTGGGGCCAGCGCGCACGGACGTCGGGACCCCGCGCGCCAAACGCAGCGGGGACCTGACGGACGAGCACTGACGCACCGACGGCCCGTCACATGTCCATGTGTTCAACCGTCCGACCACGTGACCAAGCGCTATTTTACCGGGGTGCACCGAGGGCGCAAGCATCTCCTTGCAAATCACCCTGCATTCTTCCGCATGCTCGCACGAACCGATCGGTGAGAAACCACAAACGTGAGAAGGGCGCCACGCAAAACGTGGCGCCCTTCTCACGACCGGTCGAAGCGACTGATCAGAACGACGGGTCTACATTGGTCACGATCAAGCCGCCGACGCACGCTCCGTTACGACGCGCACGGCGTTGTCAACTACCTGAAGGAAGCCACCCTCGACGCGGAACCGTCCACCGCTTCCGTCGGGGCCGAGGCGCAACGTCCCCTTCCCGAGCAGGGTCATCATCGGTGCGTGCCCGGGAAGAATACCAACCTCGCCGTCGAACGCCGGCGCGACGAGCGACTCGACGCTCCCCTCGAAGAGTGTCTTCTCGGGCGAAATGACGGAGACCTGTAGTGGCATCGAAGTCCTCTGGATCAGCTCTGCGCGAGGCGCTCGGCGTTTCTGGCGATGTCGTCCGCGCCGCCGCACATGAAGAACGCCTGCTCGGGATACTGATCGAACTCGCCCTGCGTGAGCCGCTCGAACGACGAGACAGTCTCCTCGAGCTTGACGTACTTCCCTTCCATGCCGGTGAACTGCTGCGCGACCGCGAACGGCTGCGACATGAACCGCTGGATACGGCGCGCCCGACCCACCACGCGCTTGTCGTCTTCCGACAGCTCGTCCATGCCCAGGATCGCGATGATGTCCTGCAGCTCCTTGTAGCGCTGCAGAATGCGCTGCACTTCCGTCGCCACCTTGTAATGGCGCTCCCCGATGAACTGCGCGTCGAGAATTCGCGACGACGACGCAAGCGGGTCGACGGCGGGGTAGATCCCGAGCTCCGTGATGCCGCGCGAGAGCACGACCGTGGCGTCCAGGTGCGCGAACGCGGTGGCCGGCGCCGGGTCGGTGAGGTCGTCGGCGGGGACGTAGATCGCCTGGACCGACGTGATCGAGCCGTTGCGCGTCGATGTAATGCGCTCCTGGAGGTCGCCCATCTCCGTCGCCAGCGTCGGCTGGTAGCCGACGGCACTCGGCATGCGGCCGAGAAGCGCGGACACCTCGGAGCCAGCCTGCGTGAAGCGGAAGATGTTGTCGATGAACACCAGCACGTCCGCGTTCTCGCGATCGCGGAAGTACTCGGCAACTGTCAGGCCCGATAGGCCGACGCGCAGGCGCGCACCCGGCGGCTCGTTCATCTGGCCGTAGATGAGCGCGACCTGCGGGAGAATGCCCGCTTCCTTGAACTCCAGATAGAGGTCGTTGCCTTCGCGCGTGCGCTCGCCCACACCGCAGAACACCGAGCGACCACCGTGGCCCTTCGCCACGTTGTTGATCAGCTCCTGGATGACGACGGTCTTGCCGACACCGGCGCCGCCGAACAGGCCGATCTTGCCACCGCGCACGAATGGCGCGATGAGATCGACGACCTTGATGCCCGTCTCGAAGATCTCGGTCTTCGGCTCGAGGTCCACGAAGTCGGGACGCTTGCGGTGAATCGGCCACCGCTCGGCGCTCGCAGGGATCGGAGCGCCGTCGTCGACCGGTTCGCCGAGGACGTTGAGGATGCGGCCTAACGCGGCGGTGCCGACAGGCACCGAGATCGGTGCGCCGGTGTCGATGACCTCCATGCCGCGAACGACGGAGTCGGTGGTGGACATGGCAACCGCGCGCGCCTGGTTGCGGCCGATGTGCTGCTGCACCTCGACGACGACCTTGTGCTCGCCGTCGTCGTCACGGACGGTGAGCTCGAGCGCGTTGTAGAGCTCAGGCAGACGCTCGGCGTCGAACTCGACGTCGAGCACGGGGCCGATGACCTGAACCACTCGGCCGACGTTTCGGGTAGGTGCTGCAGTTGCCATGGTATGGTCTCTATCTGAAGAGAGTCTCTGTCATCCCGCGGAGCGACAGCGACGAGGGATCTTCTGGATGTGCATCGTGGCCCGCCGGCCACCGGTTTCGTGGATGAGATCCCTCGTCGCAGCGCAGCTGCTCCTCGGGATGACATGCAGCTATTCCAGCGCCGCAGCTCCGCCGACGATCTCCGAAATTTCCTGCGTGATGTTCGCCTGGCGCGCGCGATTGTAGTTGCGCCGAAGCACGTTCAGTATGTCCGTCGCGTTGTCCGTCGCATTCTTCATGGCCGTGCGCTGCGCACCCTGGAACCCAGCCTCGTTCTCCACGAGCGCACGATAGACGGTATTGCGCACGTACGCCGGCAGGAGCTCCGTGAGGATTGCCTCGGCCGATGGAAACAGCAGGTAGTCGGGCGCTGGGCCCTTCCGCTCGGGTGGGGTCACGGGGAGGATCTGTTCGGTGTGCGGCGGCGTCGACAGAGCAGACCGGAACTTCGCCGACACCACGTAGACCGCGTCGAGGGCGCCTGACGCGAACCGATCCATCAGTCCATCGACGAGCCCGGACGCATCGTCCACCGTCGGCCGATCACCGATGTCGGTGCGCGAGCTGTCGACCTTGCGCCCCACGTATCGGAAATAGCCGAGGCCTTTGCGTCCGACGACGTGCAGCTCGACCTCGACGTTCTCAGCACCGAGGCGCGCGATCAGGTTGCGCGCTTCCTTGATGATGTTCGAGTTGAAGCCGCCGGCGAGCCCGCGGTTCGCCGTCAGCACGATCACCGCGGCGCGACGAACCGTCGCCGGTTGTCGCAGCAGCGGGAATCGCTCCGCCAGGTCGGCCGAGTAGAGGCTCGAGATCACGTCGGACAGCACGGTCGCGAACGGCCGCGCGGCCATCACGCGCTCCTGCGCACGCTTCATCTTCGACGTCGCGACCATTTCCATGGTGCGCGTGATCTTTCGCGTGTTCTCGACCGACTTGATGCGGCCTTTCAGTTCGCGGCCTTTCGCCATGCGAGTGTCTCGTTAGGTGCGGCGGGGCGGCCGTTACTTCGCGAACGTCTGCTTGAACGCGTCGACCGCCTTCTTGAGCTCGGCCTCGGTGTCCTTCGACAGCACCTTCTCCGTGCGCAGATTCTCGGTGATCTGCGGGAACCTGGCGGTGACGAACTCGTGGAACTGCCGTTCCCACTCGCGGACGCGATTCACCGGCACGTCGTCGAGATGCCCGTTCGTGACCGTGTAGATGCTCAGCACCTGCTGTTCCACCGGCATTGGCGCGTACTGCGGCTGCTTGAGGATCTCCACCGTGCGCGCGCCACGGTCGAGCTGCCGCTTCGTCGCCGCGTCGAGGTCCGATGCGAACGCCGAGAACGCTTCGAGCTCACGGAACTGCGCGAGGTCGAGACGCAACCGACCGGCCACCGAACGCATCGCTTTCACCTGCGCGGAGCCACCGACACGCGACACCGAGATGCCGACGTTGATCGCGGGCCTAACGCCGGCAAAGAACAGGTCGGACTCGAGGAAGATCTGCCCGTCGGTGATCGAGATGACGTTCGTCGGGATGTAGGCCGACACGTCTCCGGCCTGCGTCTCGATGATCGGCAGCGCCGTCAGCGAGCCGCCGGGCTTGAAGATCGTCTTGTTGTCGACGATGCCCGAATCTTCGCGCAGCTTTGCCGCGCGCTCGAGCAAACGCGAATGGAGATAGAAGACGTCACCCGGGTACGCCTCGCGACCCGGCGGACGACGCAGCACGAGCGAGAGCTGACGGTATGCCGCCGCCTGCTTCGACAGGTCATCGTACACGCACAGCGTCGGCTTGCCCTCGTGATACATGAAGTACTCGGCCATCGCACAACCCGAGTACGGCGCGATGTACTGCATCGGCGCGGGGTCGGACGCCGACGCGACGACAACAATGCTGTATTCCATCGCGCCGGTCTGTTTGAGGCGCTCCACCACGGACGCGACGGTCGACGCCTTCTGGCCGATGGCGACATACACGCAGATGACGCCCTGCCCCTTCTGGTTGATGATCGTGTCGACCGCGACCGCCGTCTTACCGATCGCGCGGTCGCCGATGATGAGCTCGCGCTGACCACGGCCAATCGGGATCATCGAATCGATGGCCTTGATACCGGTCTGCAGCGGCTCCTTCACCGGCTGACGGACGATGATGCCAGGCGCAGGAGATTCGACCTTGCGCGTCATCGTCGTGCCAATGGGCCCGAGGCCGTCGATCGGATTGCCGAGCGCGTCGACGACACGGCCGATCATGGCCGGCCCGACCGGCACGTCGAGGACGCGCTCGGTGCGCCGAACCTGATCGCCTTCCTTCAGCTGGAGATAGTCACCGAGGATGATGGCACCGATGTTGTCTTCCTCGAGGTTGAGCGCGAGGGCGACGACCTGGTTGCCGGTCTCGGACGACTGGATCTCGAGCATCTCGCCCGACATCGCTTTTTGCAGCCCATAGATGCGAGCAATGCCGTCCTTTACCTCGAGGACCGTACCGACTTCCTCGACATCGAGCTCGTGGAGGTCAGCGGCTTCGATCTCACGGAGCAGGATGTCCTTGATCTCGCCGGGACGCAGCGTTGTTTCGGATGCCATGGAAAATGAAGAAAGGAGGGTCGGGCGGTGCTTCGGTGGCGCTTGTGAAATTTATCACAAGCAGGTAACGCCGGCAAGGCGCGCGTGGGTCACTATCGTTCGGCTGCGGGCTGAGCCCGCGTACGAATGCTCTTTGGCGCGCACGATGGATGACGCTCCAGCGGAACGCTACCTGTATCTTGGCCCCATGACTGGCACGGCACGGGACACCAAGGTGTGGCAGGAAGCGATAGGGCTCGCGGGCGATGTCATCCGCGTGGTCCGGCGGGCAACTCGCCGCGAGACCAAGGCGTTCACAGACGCACTCATGCTTTCCGCTACTGCGGTGGCGAGCGCAATCGCCGAAGCGCCGACCCGCCCGACGCCGGCGGAGGAGCGCGAGTGCTACGCCCGAGCTCGACGCTCACTCGTGACGGTGGAGACCCAACTCGCCATCGCGCGCGTGAGCGGGATCATTCCAGCGTCGACACACGCGCACCTGGGGTCCCGTGTGGCGGCACTCTCGCAGCGAGTCTCGAACGCCTTAAACCACGTCGAGCGACACCCTGTGGCGGTGGCGGAGCGATCGCCGACGACGTCGTTGCCCATGCTCGCGGACGTCCCGTGAGACTGGCCGCCAAGTCGGGCCGTCGCGGCGGGCGCTGAACGCTCGGATGGCCGCGGAACGGTCCCGGGACGTCTGTCATTCCGAGCGGAGGCCGCAGGCCGGAGCCGAGGAATCGCCGGCCCTCGTCATTCCGAGCGGAGGCCGCAGGCCGGAGGCGAGGAATCGCCATCGTCCCGACAGTGTCGCCGCTCTACCGGGATGACTGCGATTCCTCGCCTCCGCGCCTTCGGCGCTCCGCTCGGAATGACAGTCGCCGTTTCCCCGCTACCCGCTACCGTTCCCCGTCTCCCGTCTCCCGTCTCCGCACCCACGCCCCCCGCGTGATCCGCGTTAGGTCTCGACCGCGTACATCGGCCCGCACCGACCGATGCGCGACACGCGGCAGGCCAGTAACATCGGACGGTCGCACCACCCGTTAGCTCCGGCTACGAAATCGTCCCTGCGCGAAACGCTCCACCAGGTCCACCGCGCGGAGGCGCGACAGCGAGGCCGGTCTCGTGCCTACGACACGCTGTGCGGTGCTTGACAGGTGCGACGACGAGGCGAAGCCCAGGATGCGCGCGACATCCCCGATGTCGTACCCGGGGTTCTTCGCAAGCTCCGCGGCGGAGATCAAGCGCACGAGATCGATCACGCGCTTGAGGTTCGGAGCGCCGGCAGCGGCGAACGTGCGGCTCAGGTGCTCGCGCGTGACACCGATCGCGGCAGCGAGTGCATCGGTGCGGAGCGTCCGGCCCGCGTGCGCGACGACATGGCGCCACGCCGCGTGCTGCATGGGCTGCGTGATACCCAGGGACGGTGGGGGCTCCTGCAGCGCATCGAAGAAGCGTGCGGAGAACGTCGTCGGCAGCACGAGATCGCGCAGCGCGTCGTCGTCCACGCCATCCACCACGACGTCCGCGAACTCGAGGGCCACGCATCGCGCAACGGCCGGGCCGTCCGTCCCGCGCATCGGTGTGATCGCGAAGAACGGGATGCTCGGGAACTCGCGTGCGAGCTCCGCAGCTCGCCACGCCTCGTCCGCGGCAGCGCCGACGTCGACGAGCGCCGCGTCGACCAGCGTCGAATGAAATGCCGCACCGAACTCGGTGGCACTGCGTCCGAGGATGAGTCGAGCGCGGCGGCGCGGGAACGCGGCGCGGGCGGCGGTCCGGACGCGTTCACGCGTTGCGAAGACGACGATGCATGGTGGCGCCACGGCCACCGGAGCGCGTACGGCCACCGGTTGTCAGCTCGCGGTCGATTCGGACGTGATGAGCTCGTGCGCGCGACGCAGGACGTCGCGGGCGTTCGCATACGAGACGAGCTGCGCCGCTTCCTCGTACGCCTCCCACCGGCATGCCGTGATCCCCTCCGAGCGCTGCGGCGACGTATCCGCCAGCTCGGTGACCATCAGATAGAAGTGACAGACCTTGTGAATGAGGCGACCGCGAAACCGGAAATACCAATCGATGGTGTCGATGCTCGTGCGCACCGTCAGCCGCTCGATGCCCGTTTCCTCACTCACTTCCCGCAGCGCCGCCGCCTCGGGCTGCTCGCCCCGCTCGACGTGGCCCTTCGGAAAGCCCCAGTTGTCGTAGCTGTCGCGGATGATGAGAAAGAGCGGGCGCGCCCCACCATCGGCCTCGGCGCCCATGCGCACGACGACGCCGCCAGCGGACGTCTCGAGCCTCGCCCGCGGCCGCGACACGTTAGGCGGCCTGCGGGTCGTCGAGGTCGGCGCGGCCTTCGATGAACTGCCGCACCACCGGATCCGTCGTGTGCTGCACTTCGTCCACGGTCCCCACTTGACGCACGCGACCGTCGAAGAGCATTGCGATGCGTGTGCCAACGCGGTACGCGCTCCGCATGTCGTGCGTGATGACGATGCTCGTGACGCCCAGCCGGTCACGCATGCGAATCATGAGCTCGTCGATCACGGCGCTGGTGACCGGGTCGAGCCCCGTGGTGGGCTCATCGTACAGGAGATACTTCGGGCGCAGCGCGATCGCGCGGGCGATGCCGACACGCTTCCGCATCCCGCCCGAGAGCTCGGCGGGAAACCGCGGCGCAACGTTAGGCAGGTCGACGAGGTCGAGCGCCTCGTTGACGCGTTCCTCGATCTGCCGCTCGTCGAGCGTGCCCTGTTTACGGAGTCCCATCGCGACGTTTTCGCCGATGGTCAGCGAGTCGAACAGCGCCGCGAACTGAAATACGTAGCCGATGCGGGCGCGGAGATCGTACAGCTCACGCCGCCTGAGCCTGGGCACCTCGAGCCCATCCACGATCACGGTGCCGCGGTCCGGCTCCAGGAGCCCGACGATGTGCTTGATCGCGACCGACTTGCCGGTACCCGAATAGCCGATGATGACCATCGTCTCACCCTCGACGACATCGAGCGTGAAACCGGAAAGCACACGTTTAGCGCCGAACGATTTGTGGACGTCGATGAGTTGGATCATTACGCGGTCAACCGGTAACCAGCAGCGATCACCAAACAACGGCACCGCCGAGCCGTCGGCCAACGCCTGGGCTCCGCGGCTCACATATCTTACGGCGCGCTGGAAGGACGCGCACCTACCTCGGAATGACGAACGGGGAGGCCAGGTGGCCTCCCCGTTCGTCGTACCCCGAATAGTGAATCTGCAAGGAGCTGGTGCGCCCGGAGGGACTCGAACCCCCAACCTTCTGATCCGAAGTCAGACGCTCTATCCGATTGAGCTACGGGCGCGAAGAAACGGTCGAACGCTGTCGCCGATCAGCAAGTGCCGTTACGACTACGAACTAGCTCCCAGGTATTACGCCGCGAAGCTGCCCAGCGCGCGGCCCACATCGCCCTCGCGCAAACGCTTCAGGGCGCGATCACGCAGCTGGCGTACGCGCTCACGCGTGACGCCAAGCATCGATCCGATCTCCTCGAGCGTGTGTTCGCGACCACCCTCGAGTCCGAAGTACAGGCGAAGCACCTTCGCATCGCGCGGCGGGAGTGTCCCGAGCGCGACTTCGATCTCGTCGGTCAGGAAGCGGTTCATCGCTTCCTCTTCCGTGTCCGGCATCTCGTCGGCGACGAATCGCTCGATGAGTGACCGATCGCCTTCCGGATCCATCGGCGCGTCGAGACGGACGTCACCCGTGTTCAGCGCGGCAAGCGACTGCACGACGTCGACGGACAGCCCGGTGAGCTGCGAGAGCTCTTCGGGGGTTGGCTCGCGACGCAACTTCTGCCGCAGGATTTCGGACGCCTTGATGATGCGCGAGAGATCCGCGGTGCGATTGAGCGGAACGCGGACCGTTCGTCCCTGCCGCGCGAGCGACGAGAGAATGGCCTGACGTATCCACCAGACGGCGTAGGAGATGAACTTCACGCCCTGATCGGGATCGAACTTTCGTGCTGCGGTCAGCAGCCCGACGTTTCCTTCGCCGATCAGATCGATGAGGGGGAGACCGCGGTTCTGGTACTTCTTCGCGACCGAGATCACGAAACGCAGATTGCGCTTCACGAGCTCCTGCAGCGCGTCCTGATCGCCCGCGCGGATCTTGCGCGCGAGGTCGAGCTCCTGCGTGCCCTTGAGGAGCGGGTAGGTGCTGACTTCGTACAGGTATTGATCGAGGATGTCCCGCTCGGGCTCGCTCGGAGCGATACCCGCGGGCACGACGCGACGGCGGCGGCGCTTAACTTCGGTCATGTGTACGTGGTCCTCGAGCGATCAGCGAAAGTGGTCGCATATGTCGGATCCGGCGCGTGAAGCGTAGGTGCTCTTCACAGGCACACGCGTCGCGCTCAGCGCGCGCGACGCGTGTGTTTTCGCTCGGTTTCATGAGTGGAAAAGGTGCTGCAAAATACTGGCCCGTCGAAGTTTCGCCAGTGCGGTTTTCTTGACTTTCGCATTACCCCTAGGTACAATTTTCGGTTCCTGACGCCCGGGGGCGTAGCTCAGTTGGGAGAGCGCTTGAATGGCATTCAAGAGGTCAGGGGTTCGATTCCCCTCGCCTCCATCTCCGATGAGAAGTTCTCGGTCGGAGTCGGAACCACCGGGTACACGGCAGCGTGATCGAGCGCTGGCAGTCGCGGGAATAGCTCAGTTGGTAGAGCACAACCTTGCCAAGGTTGGGGTCGCGGGTTCGAGTCCCGTTTCCCGCTCTGATCACACCTCTGTAACCCCTCAAAAATTATCTCTGTCACGGCCGGGCGGTTAGCTCAGTTGGTTAGAGCGCCACGTTGACATCGTGGAGGTCACAAGTTCGAGTCTTGTACCGCCCATCGCCCCGCGGATGATCCGCGGGGCGCTTTTTGTTTCTGTGATCCTCACGCGATTCCGCCCTCCGATCGGGTCACCCGTAACGCAACTGCGTTCAACGCGACTGCGAGAGACGATGCGCCGGCAACTCTGACCGAAGATGCAACTGACCTCAACCCTGATTTGGGCCTGATGATTGCCTTTCGTCGCAGGGGCAGATTCCCTTGCAACGAGCTGACGAGGAATGGACCACCGAAACCCAGCACCTTCGTCAACCGAACAGACTCGCACGACCCAGGCTCGAGCGGTCGGCTCTGGAAGCGCGCCGGCTCGCGCTCGCGACGCGAAGACCAGCACGGTGGCCCACGCGGGCTGGTCGGGAAAACCGCCAATGCTGTGGCGACTGCCGCTCGTCGCCTTTCTGGCCACGGGCCTGGTCTGCCTCAACTATCTCGATGGTCGCTTGAGCAGCGACTTCCGCAAGAGCGCCGCCGACCTCGCCATTCAAACTGACGCGCAAATCGAGACCGCGGTCGCAACGAGCGCGTCGGCCATGCACGAGCTGCGATTGCTCATGGCCGACGCGCCGTCTCTCGCAGAGCAGCGCGCGAGGTTCGCGACCTTCGCCAGGGCGTTCGCGGAGTCCCGCCCTGAAGTCATGCGCGTCTACCGGCTCGACCCCCGCGGTGTGGTCCGCGGCTTCGTCCCAGCCGACACAACCGCCGGCGACCTAACGAGCGAGAACCACTTTCTCGTCGCCGAGACGGCGGATGCGCTCACGCGGGCGCGCGATACCGGCGGACCGGCCACGACCGGCGTCATCGTCCTCCGCAACGACACACTCGGCTTTCTCATCTACGATCCGATCATCGTGCAGGGCCGGCTCGACGGGTATGTCGGCACGGCGGTCGCGTACAGCCCGCTGCTCCGCTCTGTTCTCCCGCCGCGGCTGCACGAGCGATTCGGGTATCGAATCGCGGACAGTGCCGGGCGCGTCCTTGCCGTGTCCCGAACCTATCCAACACGCGTCGCCTCCTTCGCCACGCAGCCGATAACGCTGCCCGGTGGCCGGCACTGGCGGCTGGACGTACCCGTCGGGGTGTTCCAGCCGCGTGCCGCGCGTGTCACGATGTGGATCGTGGGCATCGTGCTGCTGTTCGTGGTGTTCCTGCTCGTCCTTCGGGAAGACGCACGTGCGGAGCGCATCGCGATGCACTCCTTCAACCTCGAGCTTCTCTCCCGCGATCTGCTCGATGCCAACGTGCGGCTCGAGGAGCGCGCGCAGCAGGTGAACGAGGCGAACATGGCCAAGAGCCGGTTTCTCGCCAACGTCTCGCACGAGCTGCGGACGCCGCTCAACGCGATCGTCGGGTATAACGCGCTCGCGCTTTCGGGGCTGTACGGGGAGGTGACGCCGGAGTTGCGCGGAGCCCACGACCGCATTCGTGCCGCCGCGGACCACCTGCTTCGGGTGGTGAACGACGTGCTCGACCTGTCGAAGATCGAAGTGGGCCGAATGGAGGTCGATGTACGTGTGGTTGCGCTCGAGCCGCTGCTGGAGGGTGTCGTCTCCGTCGTCGAGCCGATCGCCGAAGCGAAGGACGTGCGCATCGATCTCGTCGTCGCTCGCGCGCTTCCCCCCGTCATCACGGACGCTCGTCACGTACGGCAGATCCTGCTCAGCCTCGCGACGAACGCGATCAAGTTCACGGAGCGCGGGTCGGTGACGATCGTGGCGAAGTACGATGACGCTGCGACGTCGAGGTCGGTGTTGATCGCCGTGGAGGACACGGGCATCGGGATCGCCGCGCGCGACCTCGATCGGATCTTCGACGAGTTCGAGCAGGTTCGACCGAGCGGACGCGGCGATTCGATTGCGCGCGGTACCGGACTCGGCCTTGCGGTGTCACGGAAGCTTGCGCACCTCCTCGGTGGGGATGTGCGCGTCGAGAGCCAACTCGGAACAGGGTCGCGCTTCACGTTGACGCTACCGCTGGAGCCTCCACCGAATGGTCGCAACAAGGCCAACGGCGGCGCGGTGGGCTCATCCACGGGAAGCCTATCTAATGATGCCGAACGCGGGTCGGACACCACCAAACCTCCCGCGGCGACGGGCGCCGATGCATGGGTTGGAGCGGCCCGCCGACCTTGACGAAGTTGTTGTCCCTGGATAGGTTCCGCGACTTGACAGCGACGTCGCACGGCACGTCTTCGTGTCGTGTTGCGTCGCTTGGCATTCCGCCGGACGTGATTGCTAGGCGCCCGTAGCTCAATTGGATAGAGCATCTGACTACGGATCAGAAGGTTGGAGGTTCGAGTCCTTCCGGGCGCGCCAGCGTCGCACTTGCAGGAACTTCGGGGCGTAGCGTAGCCCGGTAGCGCGCCTGCTTCGGGAGCAGGAGGTCGCTGGTTCAAATCCAGTCGCCCCGACTTTCAACCCCCTGTTAGCGAATCACTTCGCTGACGGGGGGTTTCCGCATCCGGAGTGCCTTCCCGATTCCTCTCCCGGTTTCGGTCAGAATTCACCACCTGCCCGTCCCCCACCTATCGCGGTTCACTCAGGACGGCGATCTCGCCTCGTCCCAGCCGATCGGATTCGAATGCAGCCGGACGCACGCCGGCGCCGCCTAACGCGCCTCACCGTCCGCGCGCGGGTGCTGGGGGCGAGACTCGGTGATTCGAGTATGACACCACGACGGTAGGCGGCGCGTTCCGGGTCCTGGCACAACCTGACATACGTAGGTGGATGAACACGGACGACGCCGTGACGGTCATCGCAGCTGACAGGCTGCGGCGGAGCGTTCTGATAATGCCCAACCGACCGCACCGACGGCCCAACTCACGTACGAGCGCCAGCCGGAAGCGGCTCGAAAAGGTCGCGACGGACGAGCCGAGCGCACGGCGGGCCCGTCCTTTGCGATTGCAGGGATTGTCGCGAAGTCCGACCGCGTTCACCCGTTCCGAGAGTCGGTCATGAGTGGGAGCGAGAAGCCTGGCGGCAAGCGGCCTGATTCCGGCTCAGGCATGCGAGTGGGGGGCGAGGTCGAGCGTCGGCTCGGCAGATCGAAAACGGTGGCGCGCCGGGCGGCCGTCACGCGCGCCATCTCCCGACAGCGTCTCGAGGAGTTTCAGGAGACGTTGTCGGGACTCGCTGCAGCAGTGTTCGGCGAGCAGGCGACGGTCGTCGCGCACCTGCGCGTTTCGTCGGGGCGAGAGTGGCTCACGTTCGTCGTCGACGCGGCGGACCCGTCGTCGGTGGTGCAGTACGACGAATTCCTGCCGCGCGAGCAGGCCTTCTGGGTTGCCTACGCGCAACTCGTCAAGCCGACGGGCACGCGGTTCATGGTCGCCATCCGCCCAGCACGCGGCTGGTGTCGCGTGGAAGCGTTGGCGCCGCTGTTCTCGACGCTGCAGCCGGTACCGCTGGTCACCTGACGAGCGCTCACCATCGGCCGTCCCGCGTTGACTAGTCGCGGCGGCCGGCGCGATGACGGTCGTCGTCCCACCAGGGCGACAGACCGATACCGACGTAGATGCCCCGCTTCGCCACGGCAGAACCGAGGACCGGGACGCCTAGGTCGAGCCGTGCGGTCGCACGCCCGACACGTGTCGGCGTCAGGCGGAGCCCGACACCAACCGCCGCGACATCGAGGTGCTCCGGACTCGGGTCGACGGCCTCCCACCGCGACGACACAGCGCCGAAGAGGGCGCCGTCAAGCGCCCACGAGCGCGTCAACCCCATGAGCCTAACGTCGCGCTCGGCCGTGAATGCCAGCGCCGCTTCGGCAAGCCGACGGCCATCGGGCAGCAAGCGGGCGGTGGGGTCGATCGTCACGAAGGTTCGGACGTCGGGGTCCGGGTTGAGCAGCCGCTCGGCGGTGAGGTGGGTGGACCAGAAGCCGCGCTTCGCGGCCTGGTAGTACGCGAGCGACGCGCGAAACGCGGCGGCATCCCAGGTACCGGCGGACGTGTACCCCGACGCCCAGACATCCGCGAGCGCGAGCCCACGGCGCGACGGAATCCATGCTTTGCCGGCCCAGAGATCGACGTGCATCATCGGAACGCCACGGACGACGTCGCGGCCGAGGCCGACGACCGCCTCGGACTCGAACGCGAGCGGGACATCGACGATTGCGTCGTTAGGCACCAGCCACGTCAACGTGTCGTACGCCACCGCCGCCCGTGCCGCGCCGACGGACAGTCCGACGAAGTTTCGTGCGGCTCGGCTCGGGCCGACAATCGGTGCGCCAGGCGCCGCGGCGAGCCTCGCTTCCTCGGTCTCGACACCGCCGAGCACCGACATGACGGCGGACGCATCGTCGAACAGGCGGCGCCGGATGAGGAGATGCGCGGCGCCGCGCTGGAAGCGATCGCCCGCCACCCCCGGCTCGTACTCGGAGTGAACACCACCGAGCTCCGCGCCCCACGGGGCCAGCACGGTCTCTTCGCGCAGGCGTAGCGTTGCCGTCCATTCCTGCCCGTCCTTGTACGTGTCCTGCCCGATCACGGCGCCAACACGTGACCCGAGGAACCACGGATCGTTCAACGAGACGCCGACACCGACACGTCCCTGCTGCGTTCGGACGTGCATCGCCAGCTCGCGGCCGGATCCGAACAGGTTTCGCTCGGTCAGGCCCAGCTCCGAATTCCCGGACGAGCGAACCTGGACCTTCGGCTTGACGCTCCAGTCATCCCGCGTCGACACCACGAGGTCCACTCCGTGACCGCAGCGTACGCCGAGGAGCTCGACGTCGCGCAAATAGCGATCGCGCCGCAACCGTCGCACGGATTCCGCCACGGCGAGTGTATCCACCGTGTCGCCAGCGGCGAACAGCAGCTGGCGACGCACAGTCCGGTCGCGCGTGCGCACGTGCAGCTTGTCGAGCGCACTGGCCACGCCCGGAAAGCCGGGTGGCGATTGCGTGGCAATCCGAACCGAGCGGATGGGAGCGCCCGCGAACGCGCTCAACGATGTGCGCGAGGTCACCGAGTCGCACTGCTGCGCACTCGAGCGACCGGCGTACAGCGGGCACGCAACGAGGGCGACGGCAAGCAGGCATGGGCGCACGTCTCTCACAATAGACCCGATACATGAACCCGCGATAAACCCCGCTGACGAGCCCGGATTGGAGAATATTGCTCGCGTGCGGACATTGGCGGCGTCCAACGCGAGCGATTCACCCTCTGTTTAACGCGTTGGAGCAAGATTTGTCGGCCATGACATCCTTGGCCGAATCTCCCAGCGCGGCTCGCTCGAGCCGCGCCTCCTCGCCGCTTGGACGCTTTGCGCCAGCGGCGATTCTTGGCGTGATGCTTCTCGCAATCTCGTTCATCACGCGGGTCGCGCTGCTCGTCGTGCACGGCGCCTGGCCGGCGACGCGTTGGAGCGCCATCGTGCGCGCGCTCGGGGCCGGGGTCGTGTATGACATCGCGGTCACGCAGTGGCTACTCCTGCCGCTCGTGCTCTACCTAACGATCGTGACCGCGCGCTGGCATTCACGACCCACGAACAGGGTGCTGCTGGCGACCACAGTGGGCCTGGGTGTGGCGGGTGCGCTGTTCGTCGCCATCGCCGAAGGCATCTTCTTCGATGAATTCGATGGGCGATTCAACTTCGTTGCGGTGGACTACCTGATCTACCCAACCGAAGTCGTCACGAACATCTGGGAGAGCTACCCGACGGTGCGGTTGCTCGCGATCGTCGTGACCGTTGCCGCGGCTACCGCCTACCTGGCGCGCGCCCGGGTCCGTGCCTCGATCGAGGCGGTCGCGCCGCTGCGAACGCGGATCACGGTCGCCAGCACCTACGCGGCGGCCCTCGCCCTCGTATCCATGGCCGTCTCGCCCAACCTGGCTCGCGTATCGGACGACCGGGCCCTCAACGAGATCGCGTCCAACGGGTACTACGCGTTCTGGAAGGCCTTCCAGGGCGAAGGCACGAGCTACGATGCGCTGTACGCCACGCGCGCCACGACCGCGACGCTCCCGCGCATCCACGAACTGCTTGCCGATGCGCAGGCGCCGGCTGCCGCGTTCGCGGCACATACGACGCTCCGACACGTGAGCGCGACGCGAGGGCCGCGCCCCCTCAATGTCGTGGTCGTGCTCGAAGAGAGCCTGGGATCACAGTTCATCGGAGCGCTCCACCGCGACAGCACGCCGAGCCTAACGCCGCACTTCGATTCGCTGGTGACGGAAGGCACGCTGCTCACGCATGCCTATTCGACGGGCAACCGGACGATCCGGGCCCTCGAGGCCACGACGTCGTCGCTGCCGCCCCTCCCGGGGATCTCGGTTGTTCGGCGCCCAGAGTCGGTCGGTCTCTTCACGCTCCCCGCCCTGCTCCACTCGCGTGGCTACTCGACCGAATTCATCTACGGCGGGCGGGCGATGTTCGACGACATGGGGTCGTACATGCGGCACAACGGCATGGACCGAGTGATAGAACAGAAGGACTATCCGCGCGGCGAATTCACGACGGCGTGGGGCGTGGCGGACGAAGCGATCTTCGACCGGGCGCTCACCGAGATGGATGCGCTTCACCGCACAGGGCGTCCGTTCTACACGCTGGTGTTGAGCGTGTCGAACCACCGGCCGTACACCTACCCCGCTGGGCGCATCGATGCCGACCCGGCGCAGCGACGACGGGCGAACGCCGTGCAGTACGCGGACTGGGCGTTAGGCCGGTTCATGCGCGAGGCACGGACGCATGCCTTCTTCGACAGCACGGTGTTCGTGTTGATGGGCGACCACGGCCCGCGGGTGTATGGCGCGGCCGAGATCCCACTGCCCAGCTATGCCGTGCCGATCCTCTTCTACGCGCCGACATTCGTGCAGGCCGGGGTTCGGGTCAGAGAGCTGGCGTCGTCGATGGATGTTCCCCCGACCGTCCTCGGGCTCCTCGGCGGGGCATACGACTCGAAGTTCTTCGGCCGCGATGTCCTGTCGCCGGCGCCGAGGGCCGGCCTGTCGGTGATGACCCACAACAACGAGATCGCGCTGATGCGGGGCAATCGGGTCGCCGTGCTCGGACTCCACGGTGCGGCGGCGGTCTATGCGCTGGACACGACGGCCGCGATGCAGCGGGTCGAGTCGCCCACGCCGGGGGACCGTGCGCTGATCGAGGATGCGATCGCGTACTTCCAGACGGCCGACGAGGTGTACCGGCAAGGACAATACAGATTCGACGGGCCACACAGGCTCGCCGACACACGCACAGTGGCGGTCGCCGGGCATGCGTCCCCCGGAGCACGGCATCGTTAGGCGCGCAGACACACGGCCGAACGGCGCCTCGCCGCTTCACAACCCGCTCGTGGTGAGCGTCAAGATGCTGAACTCGTTGGCGGTCCGGTCACGGCCGCTTTGCATCTTGTGGTGACATGAGGCTCAGGATCTCGGTCGCGATCGCATCGTAGTCCCCGTCGAAATGGTGACGACCGGAGCGACGGTCGACGCGGACCGCGCTGCTATCGGCGAGTCGGCACAGTGATTCTTTCTCGTCCTTCCCGTACACGCATAACACGGGCGTCCCGCGAAGACGCTCGAGCTCGGGCAGGATCGGGCGATCCGACGGCTTCGATGTCTCCCACAAGAGGTCGGCCCAGTGGAACTGGAAGTCGGCACGCTCAGCCGGGCCAAGCAAGGCGACGAGCGAGATGGATTGGCGGAGGTCCGCCGGCAATCGGTTCACGATGAACGGGGCGATGTCCGCGCCTCGCGAGTACCCGATGAGCGTGACGCGTGGCGATGACCACTGCGACGCGTATCGACGGATGACGCGCGCGATGTCCGCAGCCGCTTCATCCGGCGTTCGCTCCTGCATGAGGTACGCGCGCGAGTCGAGACCCACGACACCCACGCCGTGCGCGGCGAGGTCATCGGCGATGCGACGATCGAGGCGCGACCACCCGCCGTCACCCGTCAGCATGACCGCGAGCGCTAGCGCGGGAGACGTCTTCGCAGCCACGGTGTGAAGCGGCAAGGCGCTGACGTCGTCGTCCGCGTTCCCAGCGGGCTTCTGGGCATGACTCAATCCGGCCGCCGCACCCATCAGCACGGCGCACGCGACGGCTCCGACCCGGCCGTTCACTTCTTCACCGCCCCGACCAGTCCCCCGGACACGAGGCCAGTCACGTTCGCGAGAATCCGAGGAACGGCCAGTCGGCCGGGCGTCGCCAGATATCTCGGCTCCCATTCCGGGTCGAACTTCTCCTTGTACTGTCGAAGTCCGCGAAAATGGTAGAAATGCTCGCCATGCCGGTACACGATGCCAGCGAGTCGATTCCATGCCGGCGCGAGCGCGCGTGGCTCGAATCCCGAGAGCGGCGCCATGCCGAGGTCGAACGACTCGTACCCTTCGTCACGCGCCCAGAGTATCAGTCTGACGAACAGATACTCCATCACACCGCGCGGGGCGGCGGACGAGAAGCGCATCAGGTCCGCGGACGACATCTGCCGTGCTTCACTCGTCCACACATTCGCGAATGCGACGATCGCGCCGCCGCGTCGCGCGAGCGCGATGGGAAAGTTCGTCAGGTACGCGGCGTCGAAGCGCCCAAGGGAGAATCCCTTCTCGCGCGTGCGCTTCGCCGCGAGCCAGTCGTCGGACACCGCCTGCAGTGCAGGGAGCAGAGCCGCCACGCGTTCTGGCGCAACGATCTCGAAGCTCGTGCCCGCCCGCTCCACGTCGTGGACGGTGCGACGGAGTCCGCGCCGGCTTCCGCCCTCGAGCGTGAACCTCCGCAACGGAACGTGCGCCTCCTCGCCCAACTTCAGCAACGTCAGTCCGAGATCGATGCAGACCGGCAACAGGTCGCGGCTCACCTGGTAGAGCACTGGAAGACCGCCGTGGCGATGCGCGAGCTCGCGAAACCGCCACACGAGCTCCGATTGCTCGCTCGCACGTCCGACCGGGTCGCCGAGCGCCACCCAGCTCCGGCCCGCAACGCCGTACATGATGAACGATTGGCCGCTATCGCTGAACAACAGGGACTTGTCGCCGAGCAGCGCGAGGTGCGCCCTGACGTCGGGCGACCGGATCGCCACCGTCTTCGCGCGGGCAAGATCGTCGACAGAGGGCCGAGTGGTACGCTGAGGGGCGAGGCGCAGCAGACGCGCGACGCCGAACGCGACGACCACCGCCGTCGTGCCCGCCATCGCACGCAGGAAGCGCGGGGCGTCGGCTGCCGTCGCGAAGCGCCACCAGAGCGCATTCGAGTAGGCGACGCGTCCAAACGAAACGAGGCCGAGCCATGTCGTGGAGACCAGCGCGAGCATCAGCGCCGCGATCCAGCCACGACTCAAGGGCTCGCTCGTGATGGCCGCCGCGCGAAAGAAGTGTGGACGGGCCGGCACGACTGCCGCGAGCACGACCGCGAGCGCGAGCGCCTCTTCGTAGTCGGCACCCTTCAGGAGCGACCCGACGATACCGACGACGAGCGCCACCACGGTGACGTGGTACGCCGCGTCGAGCCGGCGACGAATCCCGTTCGCGAGCAATACCAGGATCACTCCAGCGACGCTGGCGGCGAAATGCGAGACCTCGATCACCGCGAGCGGGAAGAACGCGTCGAGCCAACGGAGGCGTGAGTGCACGGCTGGCGTCGCGCCCGAGAACATCAGCAGCACGCCAGCCGCGAACGTCGTCAGGCTGAGCACGTGGGGCACGACTCCCGCCAACCATCGCCCCGCCACTCTGCCTAACGACATGACGGAGCGCCCACGACGCGACAGTTCGTACGCGACCAGTGCCACCGCCGCGAGCACGAGCGGCGCTCCGTAGTAGATCGCACGATAGGCGACCAGCGCCGCGATCAGCACGTGCGTCGGGACTACAGTGCGCCAGGCGACGAGAGCCACTGACTCGAACACGCCGAGCCCGCCCGGGACATGGCTCACGAGACCGAGTGCCTGGCCAAGGACGAACACACGGACCGTCGAGCCCAGCGTGACACCGAACGGCGCGAGCAGCGCGTACAGGACCATGCCCGAGAGCAGCCAGTCGAGCGTTCCGACCGCGACCTGCAGTGCCGCGAGTCGCAGGCCCGGCCGATGAAGGCTCGGAAACATGGAACCCGGAACGGGAAGCCGACGTTGCTCCGGACGACGCTCGTGCCCGCCACGAGCACTCCACGCGAGATACAGCAGCGGCACGGCACACAACATCGCACCTAACGCGCGAACGGCGGCCGGCACCACGCCGCCGAGCGCTTCAGGAGGAATCGTGCCGGTAAGACACGCCACACCGCCGACACTCGCGATACCGAGCCACAGGGTCACGGCCCCGAAGGCCACGCCCCGCGCCACCTCCGCACGAGAGAGTCCCCACGTGCTCCAGAACCGGTAGCGGATGGACGCCCCGGTCAGCGCACCAAGCCCGAGGCTCTGGCTAAACGCATACGCGATGACTGACGCGAACGTCGTGCGACGGACGCCGAGCGGCTTGCCTACGTATCGAAGCGACAGCGCATCGTACGCAGGCAAGACCGCGTAGGTGGCGAGCGTCGCCACCGCAGCAAGGAGGAGCGACTCACGGGGCAGTGTTCGAAAGGCCACGGAGAGTGCGTGAAGATCGAGCGCGTGGAGCGCGAGCCGCTCCGCAAGAGCCGCCAGCACATCAATGCCGACAACGGCGGATCAGGACGGCTTCTTCGCTGACGATTTCGTGGATGCCGCGGGTGCGGCAGGTGCGGCGGCCGCGGCAAACGCGCCCGTGGTCGCGTCAACGGTCGCGTGCATCGTCTTCTTGTCACCCTTGAGCTTGTAGCTTACGGCATAGTATGCCTTGCCGCCGCTATGATGCAGCTTGTTGGACGTCACCGTGGCGCCGGCCTCGTTCGCGAGAACAATCCTCTTCGCCGAATCGGCGTTGACGGCGAGCGCAGCGGCACTGGATGTTGCTGCGTTCTTCTTTGCAGCGGTCGGCGCTTGTGCCGCCGTGCTGGGGTGCGTCGTAGCGGGCTTTGCCGGCTGCTGCGCGGCTGCAACGGCCGCGGTCAGCGCCGTCGCGACGATCACCATCAATGCGTTGCGTGACAGCATATCCTCCTCCAATGTTGAACGCAGCCTCGCGCACATGCGTGGCAGCGTGGTCCTCGGAACCGGTGCCGGGCGGGCCTCGGTCCTGCGAGTGATGATGCGAGCCATGAGCTAAATGCCGGTTAACGTGTGCCGAGGACGGGAAATCACTATGCGACTCCTGCTGGTTGAAGACGATGTAAAGCTGTCGGACATGCTCGCGCGGAGCCTCCGCGAACAGGGCTATGCCGTCGATGTGTCCGGCGATGGATCGGACGCGGTGTATCAGGCGTCCGTCAACGAGTACGACGCCATCATTCTGGATGTGAGTCTGCCGAAGCAGAGCGGCCTCGATGTGAGTCGAGCGCTGCGCGCGAAGGCACTGGCCATGCCGATCCTGATGCTGACCGCGCGCGATGCCCTGAGCGATCGCGTGACTGGACTCGACGCCGGCGCCGACGACTACCTGGTGAAGCCGTTCGAGCTCGACGAGCTGTACGCGCGTCTGCGGGCACTGCTTCGCCGACTGCCGGCACTGCTGCCGACGACGTTGACGGTGGACGATCTCGTCATCGACACGCGCGGTCAGGACGTCGAGCGTGGCGGACGTCGCATTCCGCTGACGACGAAGGAGTACGTCATGCTCGAGTATCTCGCGCGCAACGCAGGACGCGTGATCGGGCGCGCGGAGTTGTGCGAGCACGTGTGGGATGCGAACCATGATCCGTTCTCGAACGCGATCGAGGTCTACATCAACAGACTCCGCAAGAAGGTGGACACCAGCGACGCCGTCCCACTCATTCACACGCGCCGAGGGGCTGGCTACCTTCTCTCGGCAGGGGGAACCGAGCAGGCGGCGCCTGCTACGGCACGGACGACGGCGCGGCGCACGGCACCCGACGACGTCCCGCGTTAGGATGAAAACGGCTACGTCGATCCGCACCCGCTTGTCGGCGTGGTACGCGGGGGCGTTCGCACTGCTGCTCTCGATATTCGCGCTCGGCGCGTACGCGTTTCTCGAGCATACCACGCAGGAGCGGATCGACGAGTATCTCGCCGAGACCGTCGGGGCGGTTGCGGGGGCCATGGAGTACGAGCGCGTGTCCGGACGGCCGTTCGATGAGATCATCGACGACGTGCTCGAAGAGTTTCGATTGCGCGACATCGCGGTGATCGTGTACGACCGCGAGCACCAGCGGATGTCAATGCTCGACCTCGCGACCCGTCGTCGCGCAACGTCGCCCCGGACGCACGCCGCGCAGCAGTTGCCGGACCTTCGCACGATTCTCTCGACGACGCGTGCCGGCGACCAGACGACCTTCGCGACGGCATCCGGCGATGGCGAGACCGTTCGGGTCGTCGCGCTCCCGTACCGGCTCGGGCCACACGACATCGTCATCGGCGCGGCGCGCTCGCTTGAAGCGCAGGAGGCGACGCTCCGTGAGGCGCGTTATGCGCTCGGGATCGGCATCCCGTTCATGCTCGTCGTGGCGACGGCGGGAGGCAGCCTGCTCGCGAGAAAAAGCCTCGACCCGGTGTCGGCGCTCGCGGACCAGGCGGCGCGCATCGGCGCTTCGTCGCTGCACGAGCGCGTGGCCGTTCCGAACCCGCGCGATGAGCTCGGGCGGCTGGCCGTCGTGCTCAACGATCTTCTCGAGCGCCTGGATCGGTCATTCGAGGAACAGCGGCGCTTCACGGCCGATGCGTCGCACGAGTTGCGAACGCCGGTGGCGATCATCAGCGGCGAAGCGGAGCTCGCGCTCTCGCGCGAGGAACGCACCCCGGCCGAGCTGCGCGATGCGCTGACTCGCGTCCGCGCCGAGAGCGATCGGTTGAAGCACATCGTGGATGATCTGTTTCTCCTCGCACGCGCTGAGGCAGGCGACCCGATCATGGTGCTGCGCGACGTATACCTCGGCGAGGTCGCGGCGGACTCGGTCCGTACGCTACGGTCGCTGGCCGAGCGCAAGGCGGTGCGGCTCTCGTTCGCCGGCAGCGAGGACCTCCCGTTTCAAGGCGACGAGGCGCTCCTGCGTCGGCTGTTCGTGAACCTGCTGGACAACGCGATCAAGTACACGCCGTCAGGGGGCGACGTGACATTGTCCGCCGAGCGCCAGAACGGGAATTATCTCGTGACGGTCGCGGACACGGGACCGGGCATTCCGGTCGATGCGCAGCCGCACATCTTCGATCGCTTCTACAGATCGGACCGTGATCGCCGCGCGTCGGCGACCGGCGGCGCTGGACTGGGGCTCGCGATCGCGTCATGGGTAGCGCAGACACACGGCGGAACGGTCTCGCTCGAACAATCGGACAGTTCCGGATCCCGCTTCGTCGTGACGTTGCCCGTAGGCACTGGGGACTAGGGACCGCCGAATCGGCGCCGCGACTACCCCGCCTATTGCTTGTCCGCTGCATGGCGCAGGTGAGCGACAAACCCGCGCGCGTCCATGCGACATGGTTTCGGAGGGTTCGGCCTGCCCCGCCGCTACCAGAATGGCCCACACGACAACCGAAGGTTGCGGCGGCCGGGATCCACGCGTCTGAGAGCCAGTATCGGCGCTTGGGCGGTAGGACTCGAGCGTCGACGTGCCGGCCGATCGCCCTCCACGCGATCGGCGCTTTCATCCCCGCAATGGCCACGATCCTTCACGTCGACGACGAGCCGTCCGTCGGTCTACTGCTCGAGCACACTCTGTCGCGCGCCGGACACCGCTCGCTAGGCGCCGGTAACGTCCTCGAGGCGCTCCAGATCCTCTCGCGAGAGCATGTGGATCTGATCATCTCCGACTGGCAAATGCCGGGGCTGACGGGACTCGAGCTCCTGGCGCTTCTGCGGCGCGAGTCGTACGAAGTCCCGCTGGTCATGCTCACGGACGACGCGAGCATGGAGCACGCGGCGGCGACGATCAAGGCCGGAGCGATCGACTACATCACCAAGCCGGTGAAGCCGCAGCAGATCGAGCTGGCGGTGGACCATGCCCTCGAGTTCGTGCGCCTCCGCCGCGAGAACGAGACGCTGCGGCAAGAGCTGATGAAATCCCGGAACGAGCGCCAGGCGCCAGCACGGAACGCGGCTTTCATGGGCGGGGCCGTGGGCTCGATTGGCGTCGGTGGCGCGAGCGCGCCTGCAGTTCCGCCTGAGGCGGTGGTGCTGACGTCGCTCAACATCGACGAAGCCGAACGCGCGCTGATCATGCGGGCCCTGGAAGTGACGAAGGGAAATCGCACGCGGACCGCCGAGCTGCTCGGCATCAGTGTCCGGACGCTCCGGAATAAGCTCAATGGGCCAGGCCGCATCGAGGTCGCCTAGGCTGATTGGCGATCATCATTGCGCTTCGACGCGGGGAGGTTCTTCCCGTTAGGCTCGCGTGAGATGGGTCGGACGGATGCTCCCGCCAGTTACTCCTCGGATCGCGCCCCGCTGCTCAGGTACCGGCGAGCGATAGCAGCCTGTCCCGCGTCCACGCAAGCGACTGAAGGTAGAGCGTGCCCACGTGCGCAGCGTCGATTCCTGACGACGTCGCATGTTGCTTCACCCTGCTCCACGCCCCCTGCTCGTACACCTCCACGAGCGTGAGCGGACGCGCGTACGGCCCCGCCCGTCCGACGAGTGCCTCGCGCAACGGCGGCGCGAGCGTCATCGACTCCAGCAGGTCGACCATCGGCATGCCCGAGATTGTATCGAGCAGCGAGAAGAGGCCCACGAGGAACGGCGCGCTCGTGTCACGATCCCGACAAGTCCATGTCGCGAGCAGCTCGCACATCCGTGCCCGCTGCACCGCGAGATGAAGCAGTTCGCGGTTCGCGGGCCCCCGCGCGGCGATCGATGAGACGAGCAGGAGTGCGAGCCATTTGCTCAGCTCTGTTCGGCCACTCAGCTGCACCGCGTCGCTGACCGACTCGACGCCTCGCCCGCCGCGCCCTGGGGAGTTCACCATCCGCAGCAGCTTGGAGCTCAGGCTCACGTCGGCGCTGAACGCCGCTTCGGCGTCGGCATCCGCGGTGCGGGCGTCACGCAGCACATTCATCGCCCGCGCGATCGTGACCTCGTCGCTCGTGAGCCCCTGGGTCATCTCCATCTCGGGGCGGGCGTAGTAGGAGCCCTGGAACAGTTCGTAACCCAGCCCAGCGCACATGGCGCGCACGTCGGCAGTCTCCACACGAGCGGCCAGCAGACGAACGTCGTAGACGGCGAGCCGCTGCGCGATCTCGTCGAGACGCGCTGCCGGCTGATCGAGGACGTCCACCTTCACGATCGTCGCCAGCTCGAGCACCCGACGATACCCTGGGTCCCATGCGAAGTCATCGAGGGCGAGCGAGTATCCAGCGTCCACGAGCGCCTCGCATGCCGCTTCGACGTCCTCGTCAGGCTTCACGGTGTCGAGCAGCTCGATGACGACGGATTCCGGCGGCAGGAGTCTGTAGGCGCGCGCGAGGAGCATCTCGCGCGTGAATTTCATGAAAGCAGACCGACCGGCCGTCAGCTGGTCGAGGCCAATGTCGATGAAGGCGCGGACCAGGACGTCCGCGGACAGGACGCTGCGGTCGACGCCGCCTGCCGCCTCATTGCTCGATATGCGCCCGTACAGCAACTCGTATCCCGCGACGTCGCCGGCGGTCCCGAATATGGGCTGACGCGCGACACACACGTCGGCCGTTGGCGAGATACCAGTTTTCCCGAATGCCAGCCCGGTTCGTGGCCGGTTGGAGATGGTGCCTGCGGAGGGCTTCACACGTTCTGGACGGACCGTGAACCCGCCACGTCACGCTCGTGAACCCCGGGTGCCGCCCGCATCCCGTGCGGGCATACCAACTTGTCCGGTGGTCGGCGTCCCGGTAATCTTCACGTGCTGCGGCCCGGCGCCGCACTGCGCTCGTAGCTCAGCTGGATAGAGCGTCGGCCTCCGGAGCCGAAGGTCACAGGTTCGAATCCTGTCGAGCGCGTGAAGAAGGGCCCCGCCCATTGGGTAGGGCCCTTGTTCGTTTCGTCATCCTGAAGCCCGTTCGTGCCGTCAGCGCGATGACCGTCTCCCTGGTCCAACCCTTGCCCTCTCGCCCGCCGTGCCCCGCTCCCTTCACTGGCGTGATCTGCTGCCCGGCGTGGTCATGGTTGGCGTCATCCTCGTCACCACGGCCGCGACGCTCAAGTACGCGCGTATCGGGCGTCTGAGTGGCGATACGGTTCGCTACTACGCCGCTTTCTCAGCAGCGCGAGACGTCATGGGCGGCACGGAGGTCTGGATCAACGGCGCCAAGGCAGGACGCGTGAATCGTGTCAGCTTCGCGCCTGTCACGACCGACACCACCAACCGCGTCGTCGTCGAGCTCGAGGTCCGGAAGCAGTTTCGCGATCAGATCCGTGAGAACTCCGTCGTGCGGCTTCGTACTGGCGCCAAGCTCATGGGGCCGACGGTTGTCTATGTCACCGCCGGGACATCCGATGCCCCGGTCGTCGGCGCGGGCGGTACTATTGCTACGGTGCGAGGCGGTGACATGCAGGCCGTGGCCGCGAGCTTCGGCGACGTCGCCCGCGAATTCCCAGCGATCGTGTCGAACGTGAAGGTGCTCTCGTCATCGCTCTCGTCGGCACGGGGCACCATCGGCGCGCTCACCACGCTCGACGCCCCGCAGCGTATCGAGGCCCTGGTCGGGAACGCGTCTCGTCTTACCGCGCGGGCCACGTCGGGGCAGGGCACCATCGGGCTCGCGATGGCGCGCGGTGAGCTCATCGCGCGCGCGAAAGCCGCCGCCGCACAAGCGGACTCCGTCCGAATGCTCCTGGCGAGCGATCGCTCGTCACTCGGACGTTTCCGTCGCGATTCGTCGCTCATGCGCACGGTGGCCGACGTGCGCGACGAGCTGGCGATCACGAGCGCGCTCTTGAAATCGCAATCCGGCACCCTCGGACGCTTCGCGCAGGACTCGATCATTGCCGTGCAAATGACCGCGATGTCGAAGCAGATGACCGAGCTGTTCGCTGACATCAAACGCCGCCCATTCCGCTACATCTCGTTCTGAGCGCGGCGGGGCAGCGTACTTGACCCTCCCAACGGGCCTCGATAGCTTGGCGCACTTCGACTTGCCGCTTCCGAGCCGTTCCTCTTCGGAGCGCGGTCGTCGAATCCCGCCACACGCCTCCCCTCCGCGCGTCGTTCCTCTTCCCACCTGTCGCACGGCGCGCTCCAGGGCGCCTCGACCCGCAGTCGCCCGGATCCTCGCCCGTGGATATCGCTGAACTGAAGCGGAAGTCCGTCGCCGAGCTACAGATGTTGGCCGAGGGACTGAACATCTCCAACACGTCGGGGCTGCGAAAGCAGGACCTCATCTTTCGCATCGAGCAGAATCTGCTCGATGCCGAAACGGTCCTCCGTGGCGAAGGCGTGCTGGAGATCCTGGCGGAAGGCTATGGTTTCCTCCGCAGTCAGGACTGGAACTACCTGTATGGTCCCGACGACATCTACGTCTCACCCTCGCAGATCAAGCGGTTCGACCTCCGCACCGGCGACGCCGTGCTCGGTCAGGTCCGACCGCCGAAGGAATGGGAGCGGTACTTGGCCCTCTTGAAAGTAGAATCGATCAACGGCGACTCTCCAGAAGTCGCCAAGCAGCGCGTTGCGTTCGACAATCTCCGGCCGCGCTACCCCGACGAACGACTGCGTCTCGAGGACGGCGACCTCAGCATGCGCGTCGTCGATCTCATCGCGCCAATCGGCAAGGGACAACGTGGGCTGATCGTCGCGCCTCCCCGAGCGGGAAAGACCATTCTCCTGCAGAAGATGGCGAACGCTATCGCGGCGAATCACCCGGAGGTCTCGCTCATTATCCTGTTGATCGATGAGCGCCCCGAGGAAGTGACCGACATGGTAGCGAGCGTCGAACGCGCGGAAGTGATCAGCTCGACATTCGACGAGCCCGCCGATCGGCACGTGCAGGTCGCCGACATGGTGATTGAAAAGGCGAAGCGACTCGTCGAGCATGGTAAGGACGTCGTCATCCTGCTCGACTCCATCACTCGGCTCGCTCGCGCACACAACACGATTGCGCCCCACGGCGGAAAGATTCTCTCCGGCGGTGTTGAGGCGACAGCGCTTCACAAGCCGAAGCGGTTCTTCGGCTCGGCACGAAACATCGAGGCCGGCGGCTCGCTCACCATCGTCGCCACGGCGCTGATCGAGACCGGGTCGCGCATGGACGAGGTGATTTTCGAGGAGTTCAAGGGCACGGGCAACATGGAGCTCGTGCTCGACCGTAAGATCGCGGATCGCCGGATCTTCCCGGCGATCGACATCAACAAGTCCGGCACGCGCAAGGAAGAGCTGCTGCTCACGCAGGAGGAGATCAATCGCGTGTACCTCCTGCGTAACTTTCTCGGCGACATGCCGCCGGACGAGTCGATCGTGTTCCTCCTGAAGCAGCTTTCGCGGACGAAGAACAACAAGGAGTTCTTCGTCCTGATGGCCCAGGGCGGCTGAGCCGGCTTGGTCGATTCCCGATTCCCGATTCCCGACGCACCGTTCCCCAAGCGCCTCCTGGCGATCGACTACGGTGACCGCCGAGTGGGCCTCGCCGTCAGCGACCCCATGGGGATCATCGCGTCGCCAGCCGGGTTCATCGTGCGGCGTCGCGGCAAGCGTCCGCCCATCGCCGAGATGATTCGCCGCGGCGCGGACCTCGCGGTAGAGGGGTTCGTGGTGGGACTGCCTCTGGATCAGAACGGCGACGACACGCCGAGGGCCGTAGAAGCCAGACACGTGGCGGCGGAACTGGAGAAACGCACGGGCCTGCCTGTGCGTCTCGTCGACGAGAGGTATACGACCGCCGCCGCGCTGCGCGCCGTCCGCGAGATGGGCGGCTCGACACGCGGCCGCAAGGGAGACGTCGATGCCATTGCCGCTACTGTGCTGCTCCAACATGCGCTCTCGCTTCCACGTTAGGCGCCGCGCCGCTCGAGCGATCGCGCTCGTCGCGCTGGCGTGTGTCACGGGCTGCACCTCGTCGAACGAGAAGACCGTTCGCGTGACGGTGCCCCCCGGTGCCAGCTTCGGGACGGCACTCGATTCCCTGGCGCGCGCGGGTGTCATCTCGTCACCCAAGCTGTTCGGGTTCTACGCCTCGGCGCGCGGACGGGATCGCGACCTCAAGGCCGGAACGTACGCCTTCCAACCCGGCACATCGTGGAACGGTGTCCTCGACGCGATCACCCGCGGCAAGGGACTCGTGCACACGGTCACAATCCCGGAAGGACTCTCGCTCACGAGCATTGCACAGCTGATCGGTCGGGCGCTGTCCGTGCCACCGGAGTCCGTGATGGCCGCGTCGAGCGACACGGCATTGCGCCACCGCCTCGACGTCCCCACCCCGACGCTCGAAGGCTATCTGTTTCCGGACACCTACACGTTCGCCGAAGGCACGTCGCCCTCCGAAGCAGTCCGAACCCTTGTCGCTCGATTCGAGCGGGTGTGGAAGCCCGAGTGGGACGCGCGTCTTCAGGAACTGACGATGTCGCGCCATGACATCATGACGCTGGCGTCGATCGTTGAGAAGGAAGCGCGCCTCGCCGAGGAGCGGCCGGTGATTTCGGCGGTCTATCACAATCGCCTCAGGATCGGCATGCTCCTGCAGGCCGACCCGACGGTACAGTACGCGCTGGGCAAGCACGTCGACCGGGTGCTGTACAAGGATCTGGAAGTCGACTCGCGCTACAACACGTACAAGCACGTCGGTCTTCCCCCGGGCCCCATCGCCTCGCCGGGCGCCGCGAGCATCGAGGCGGCGCTCTATCCGGCGAACGTGCCCTACCTGTACTTCGTCGCGCACCCCGACGGTCACCACGAGTTTCGACAGACGTTCTCGGAGCACACCGAGGCCCGCGCGCAGATCCGTCGCGAGAATCCCCCGCGTCCTGCCAGCCGCTGACCCTCCGGTATCGCTTTGTCCGTTTCCGAAAGCATTCGCCTCATTGCCATCACGGACGACGTCCGTGACGGGGTCGACGGACTCGTTAGGCGTGCAGCGGCGGCGGTGCGCGGCGGAGCAACGATGATTCAGCTGCGGCTGAAGGAGGTCGACCCGCGCGATCTCCTGATCGCGGCCCGTGCACTCGTCACCGCCCTGCCCGTCCCCGTGATCGTCAACGGTCGCGCCGATGTCGCGCTCGCCGCCGGTGCCGCCGGTGTCCACGTCGGCATCGACGACATCCCGGCGAGTGCGTTGCGTCGTGTCGTCCCGCCCGGATTCATCATCGGCGCGTCGGTTGGCAACGATGCCGAAATGCCGGGGGCCGTCGGCGCCGACTACGTCGGCATCGGCCCGATCTTCCCGACCGCTTCCAAGTCCGCCGCGGGTGATGCCATTGGCACCACGGAGTTCACGCGACTCGCGATGCGGGCGGCGCTTCCCGCGGTCGCCGTCGGAGGTATCGACGCGTCGAACGTCCGACAGGCGCTGGATGCCGGCGCGATCGGCGTCGCCGTGATCAGGGCGATCTTCGCAGCTCCTGACCCGGAACAGGCGGCGCAGGCGTTGTCGTCCGCCACCGGAAGGTGAGGTCCGGCCGGTGCGACGTCTCCGCCGAGCGCTTGTTTGGCGCGCGGCGCGGGCGAGGTGCATGGTCCGCACGCAGCACGGCCAGGACGTCCTCGAACACTGGCGGCGACAGAAACAGGTCCACGAGGTCTGGATCGAACTGCATCGCGCGCCCCTCCAAGATCTTCTCTGCGGCTTCTTCGGCCGTCCGCGCCGAGCTGTAGCGGCGATGGTACGTAATCGCGTCGAAGGCATCCGCGATGCTGACGATGCGGGCGGCGAGCGGAATGGCTCTGCCCCGAAGCTGGCGGGGGTAGCCGTTGCCATCCCAGCGCTCGTGGTGCGAGAGGACGCCGCGCGCTAGCTCCGGATAGAACGCGGCCAGCGGCGCGAGCACTTCGGCACCGCGTGCAGGGTGCGTCCGCACGGCCTCGCGTTCCGTGGGGCTCAGGGTCGTCTCGTCATGGATGATGTCGAAGAGCGCCTCGTCGATCTTGCCGATGTCGTGGAACAGCGCGATGCGTTCGACGTCACGTTCTTGGGCAGAGTCGAGGTCGGCCGCGTCGGCCAGGATCAACGCATACCGAGCGACGCGGCGGACGTGGGCACCCGTCTCATGGTCGTTCGCGTCGATCGCGCGAAGCAATGTCTCGAGCACAGCGGCAGCAAGTCGCTCCGCCGCCAAACGGCGTTGTCGCTCGCGAACGAGTAGCGTTGCGCCAGCTGCCCCGACCGCGATCCCCAGAATACGCATCATGCGTTTGGGGGAAGAAAGAAACGGGCCACCCATTGGGTGGCCCGTTTCCACAGAGGTGCCGGCGATGGCCTACTCTCCCGCGACCTCTCGGTCGGAGTACCATCGGCGCTGTAGGGCTTAACGACCGTGTTCGGGATGGGAACGGGTGTGGCCCCTACGCTCTAATCGCCAGCGA
>Ga0105249_10000404_pt1 | contig 41507 bp, 58 predicted proteins | sample KBSS44metaG_FD_81522 | JGI IMG/M metagenome (GOLD analysis project Ga0105249, IMG submission 81522) | Switchgrass rhizosphere microbial communities from Kellogg Biological Station, Michigan, USA - KBS S4-4 metaG | ecosystem: Host-associated > Plants > Roots > Rhizosphere > Soil | place...
GTTAGATTTTTGTATGCGTCAATTCGCGTTCGGGGGGACTCGTGAATAAAAGGGCCAGCACGGGGTCTGCGGTGACCGTGGCGGGGTCGGTGGAGGTTTCGACGGGGGAACAGGCCGGTCCCGCCTTCCGGCCCGTCCAAAGCCGTCGGATTGATTCCCTTCGGCCATATGAGAAAAACGCGCGACTCCACGATGACGCGCAGCTGGCGGACCTGCGGCGTTCGATGATCGAATTCGGTTGGACGATTCCCGCGTTGATTGATGAAAACGGCGGCGTTCTGGCCGGTCACGCGCGGTTACTGGTCGGCGCGGCCCTCGGGTACGTGGACGCACCCGTGATCGTCGCGGAGGGTTGGACCGCCGCGCAGAAAAAGGCGTACATTCTCGCAGACAACAAGCTGACCGAGCGGGGCGGATGGGATTGGAAGCTGGTTTCCGCTGAACTCCAGGACCTTCAAGCGGCGGCGTTCGACCTGAAGCTGACGGGGTTCGAGTCCTACGAACTGGAACCGTTGCTGGCCGCGCACTGGACCCCACCGGCACCAAGCGGCGGCGGCGAAGGGGATGGGAAGGCCGAGACCAAGGGGCACTCGGTGAACCTGACGCCGCACCAATACCGGGAATTTATGAAGGCGGTCGGGCGGGCGCGAACGAAAACCGAGAACGAGGGGCTGACCGAAGGTGACGCGGTCCTGGTCCTGGCCGAGGCGTACCAATGAGCGAAAGAACCTTCACGATTCTGCCGGTCTGTCGCCATTGCTCTAAGCCAGAAATAAACTGCGATTGTGACGGTCCGTTTTCGCCGGCCGATTTCGCGGCGGATGTGCCGCTGGCAACGCGGCCCGAACCGGCGCGTGTGTTGAAGCCGGGGTTTCTGGCGATGACCGTTCAACGGCGGCTCACATTCTGCGCGGGCCACCGGGTGTATGGTCACGAGAACAAATGTGCCAACCCTCACGGGCACAATTACGCGGCGTTCATCACGGCGGCGGCGGAAGAACTCGACACCATTGGGCGGGTGATCGACTTCGGGGTTATCAAGGAAAAAGTCGGCGGGTGGATTGATGCCAATTGGGATCACGCGTTTCTGTATTACGCCGGGGACCCCGACATGCGGGCGTGGTTCGAGGGGTCGGTGTCGTGCCGGTCGTACAGTTGCCCCTTCAACCCGACCGCCGAGAATATGGCGCAGTTCCTATTGCACGTGGTGTTGCCTCACGTGTTCCAGGGGACCGGCGTCGTGGGGCTAGAAGTGATTATCGAGGAGACCGAAAATTGCCGGGCGACTGCGCGACTCTGACATTCCCCGCGATCCGCATGGCGGCGGTCTCGACCGGGACGGCGGCTAGCAGCCTGTTCGATCCGGCGCGGACCCGGCCCTCGCTCCTGGTTTCGTACGTGTACTTCGCCAATTTCAACGAGGGGCGGCGGTCCCGCCCGCTGTACTACCGGGACTGGGTCCTCGACTCGGGGGCCTTCAGCGCCCATAACTCGGGGCACAAGATCGAACTGGCCGCGTACATCATGTTCTGCCGGGAGTGGTTGAAGCGGGACCCGCGCCTGACCGAGGTATTTTCCCTGGACGTGATCGGGGATTGGCGGGCGTCCGAGGTCAACACGCGGAAGATGTGGGCGGCGGGGGTTCCGGCGATCCCGACGTTCCATTACGGGGAGCCGTTCGACGTACTCCGCGGTTTGGCGCGGGATTATCCGAAGATCGGAATCGGCGGGGCCGTCCGCGTCCCGATGGACGCCAAAGCCGCCTGGGTCAACGATGTGTTCGCGGCGGTGTGGCCGAAAAAGATCCACGGTCTCGCGATGGTCGCCGGTCGGCTTCTCCGCGCGGTTCCGTTCCATTCGGTCGATGCGTCCTCGTGGGAACTGACGACCCGTTCGTTCGCCGTCTATACCGCGTTCGACGGAGCGGTTCTATACGGGACCGGCGGGGACCGGGTGAAGGATCGGTACGGCGAGATCGCTCATTATCTGCGGCTGGAAAAGGAAATTCAATTCCAGTGGCGGCGGGAAATGGAGGAACTCGAAAATGCGGCGTGAAGATTGGAAAACCGCATTGGTCCTGTTGAGCGGCGGTGTGGACTCGACCACGGTTCTGCGGAAGGTGCGGGCCGAGGGGTTCGACGTGGTCACCGTGACGTTCGATTATGGCCAGACCTTGAGTAAGGAACTCAGTGTCGCCGCGTCCAACAGCGACCGATATGGTGCGGTGATCCACCACGAAATCGTGATCGACCTGGGACCGGCGGCGGGCCGGTGCGCGTTGTTCAAGAACGCGAAGTGGCCGCTTCCCGTGGACCGGACCCCCGAGGAGATCCGCGCGGGCGGGACCCCGGCATCGTATGTCTCGTTTCGGAACGGGATCTTTTTCGCGTACCTGATCGCAATGGGCGAGTCCCTCGGGATCGCGGACATTTACGCGGGGTGTAACGGGTTGTTGAGCGGGAACTATTACGACGACACCGAGGAGTTCGCGGCGGCATTCTCGCGGGCCGCGCGTGTGGGGACGACGCCGGATTATTCCCCGACGATTCACGTTCCCTTCGCGGCGACCGACAAAAGCTGGATCGTTGCCGAGGGGCTGCGGTTGGGGGTCGATTACGCCAAGACCTACTCGTGTTATCGGAACCAGACACCGCACTGTGGCCGGTGCGACTCGTGCAAGGAACGGGCGGCGGCATTTGCGGCGAACGGGTTGAACCTGGAAGGGGAACCAGTTGGAACAGCGGCGGTACAAGGTCAACGAAATTTATAGGACGATCCACGGCGAAGGGGTTCGCTATGGAATCCCGCACGTGTTCGTTCGGTTCAGTCTGTGCAACCTGACCTGTAATTTCTGCGACACCGAGTACGAATCGGGAACCGACCTCACGGCGGGGGAAATCATCGAACAGTGCGAGATGTTGGCGGCGGTCCCGGCGCACGGAAACGGGGTCGAGGTCCCCGAGGCCCGACGAACCCCCGACAATGGACCGACCAGGGGACCTATCCGCGATGTCCTGCTTTGTGGAGGCGAACCCCTGCTTCAGGTCGACGTCGGGTTGGTGGACGACTTCCACCAAAGGGGTTGGTTCGTCGCCTGTGAAACGAACGGGACCGTGGACCCCGTCGCCAGTATCGACTGGATTACGTGTTCCCCGAAGGTGGCCGAACACGCCATCAAATTATCGCGGGTGGATGAACTGAAGTATGTTCGCGGCGTTGGACAAGCGATTCCCCGCCCGAAGCTGGCGGCGAAACACTATCTGATATCGCCGCTGTTTTCTGCAAGCCACACGAACGAGGAAACGATTCAATGGTGTATCCGGTTAGTAATGGAGAATCCGCAGTGGCGGTTGACAGTGCAACATCACAAGATCGCGTTTGCGAACCTCCGGTAGACGAGGAGCGGGCGACCGTCGAAAACAACGCGTTCAAGGCGCTGGAGGTCGGACTGCGGCGGGTCCTGACTTTGTTCCCCGACTTATCGAACGAGGTTCAGCGGAACACGCCGTTGCGGATGGTATCGGCCCTGGTCGAAATGGTCGGGGGTTACGACGAAGACCCCGCCGCGATTCTGGCCGCGAAGTTTCCCGCGCCGGGGGACGACCTCGTGATCTTGAAGGACATCGAATTCGTGTCCATCTGCGAACATCACTTGATGCCGTTCGGGGGTCAGGCCCACGTCGCCTACATACCAGATGGAAACGTGGTCGGGTTGTCGAAGCTGGCGCGGCTGGTCGATTGTTATTCCCGGCGGTTCCCGATGCAGGAGCGGCTGTGTCACGAAGTCGCGACCGCGATCATGACCCACGTATCAGCCAAGGGTGCCGCGTGCGTGATCGAGGCGACACATGGTTGTCTATCTTGCCGGGGGGCGCGGAAATCGCGGGCGACCTTCATTACCTCGGCCATCTTCGGCCTGTTCCGCGAAAACGGGGAACTGCGGCGGGAGTTCTTCGCCGCGATTCAGTTGACCCACACAAGGATCTAATATGCCGGTCGGTCGTCCGCCCATGCCGTCCCATTTGAAAATCATCCGCAACACGCGGAGTAAAAAGAAACCGAGTCCCCTCGAACCTCAACCAGTCGGGGACCTGCGGGAACCGCCCCCGCACTTTGACGGGGAACTCCGCGATGTGTGGGAATACGCGATCGAGAACGCCCCTCGTGGGCTGCTGAAGCGGATCGACTCGTCGGTCCTGGAGACATGGTGTTCGGCCCATGTCCTCCATCGTCAGGCCCTCGGGGAAGTGCGGAAGGTGGGGCTGCTCGTCAAAGCGCCGAACACGGGTCTGCCGATTCAATCCCCGTACCTTCCTATCGTGAACAAACAGGCGTTGATTATGATGCGGGCGATTGATCACCTCGGGTTCTCACCGGCCAGCCGCACCCGAATCATGATGGGGGACAAGCCGCTCGGGGCAACCGGCGGATGGGACGACATCGAGGGGGCGGGATAAACCATGTTGGACTCGTTCCCCTGCTACCGGCCCGTGACCATCACGATGGAGACCGACGAGGTCACCTCGGTCTGCCCGAAGACCGGCCAGCCGGACTGGTACACGGTGCGGATTCAGTATCGGCCCCTGGTCGCCGCCATCGAATCGAAGTCCCTGAAGCTGTACCTTCAGGAGTTCCGCAATCGCGGGGTTTTCTGTGAAGCCCTCGCGGCGGAAATCTTAGACGAGGTCGTGAACTCCATCGAGCCGGAATTCTGCACGGTCACCGTGACGCAGAAACCGCGCGGCGGGGTCACGATTGTTTCCGAAATTCACTACGATTCGGCGGACACCGCCGGGGTGGACGAGGACACCGAGGCGGCGGCGGCGGGGGCTACTCCTCCTCACAACCAGCAGTACACCGAGGACGCGTAGATGATCAGCTTGAAATTGATTCTCCTGGTTCTGGCGTTGGTCTGTTTCCTCCTGGCGGCTATCGGGGTCGCCTGGACGCGGGGGAACTTGATCGGCGCGGGTCTGTTCTTCCTTACCTTCGCGATGACCGTGGCCGTCTAGCCTTCCATGCCAGCAGTGTTAGCGAAAACGTGTCCCAACGTGACGCGAGGGGACGAGTACGTTCAAGGGGTCCTCGCCGGAAAAGTTCCCGCGTGCGCCTGGGTGAAACTCGCGGCCAAACGCCATCTGGACGACCTCGACCGCTGGAACGGGAAGGACCAGCCGTTCCATTTCGACCCGAAAACGGCGGAACGGGTTATCGACGTGATCCAACATTTCCCCCACATCCATGGGCACTGGGCGAAACAGCAAATGCGGCTGGTCCTCGAACCCTGGCAGTGTTTCATCGTCATGGCGGTGTTCGGCTGGAAGGCGACGGCGACCGGGGCGCGGCGGTTCCGAGTCGCGTATATCGAGGTCCCAAGGAAGAACGCGAAATCGACCCTCACTAGCGCGATCGGCCTGTACCTCCTCGCCTGCGATGGGGAACACGGGGGACACATCGTCAGCGCGGCCAATACGCGGCAACAGGCGCAGCTGGTCTTCACCGACTCCCAATGGATGGCGCGGAAAGAGCCGGGTTACTGTGCGCGGTTCGGGGTCGAGATCCTGGCGCACACCATTGTCCAGATGGAAACCCAGTCGAAGTTCGAGGCGTTGAGCGCCGAACATTCGAACCTGGACGGGTTGAACCTCCACGCGGCCCTGGTAGACGAGCTTCACGCACACCCGACGCGCGGCCTATGGGACGTTCTCGCGACCGCGACCGGCTCCAGGATTCAGCCCCTGATATGGGCGATCACCACGGCTGGATTGAACCGCGCCAGTGTCTGTTACGACCAGCATAATTACGTCCTCGACATTCTCCAGGGCCGGGTCGAGGACGACTCCTACTTCGGGGTCATCTACACCGCCGACGACGGGGACGACCCCTGGTCCGAGGTCACGTGGGCGAAGGCCAACCCGAACTATGGGGTCAGCGTGCGGCCCGAGGGAATGCGGCTCGACGCCAAACGGGCCAGCCAGATGATGTCGGAGCAGTCCTCGTTCTTCACCAAGCACCTGAATATTTGGGTGAACGCGGCGATGACGTGGCTTCCGGCGGGTTCGTGGGAAAAGTGCGGGGTCGCGGATCTGGACATCGAAGATTTCGCCGGGGACGCCTGTTACCTCGGGGTTGACCTCGCGTGGCGGAACGATATCGCCGCTCTTGTGATCGGGTTCCCGCCTACGTCAACGCGCGATTACTGGGCGGTGTTCGGGTATTACTACCTTCCCGAGGACACCGTCAGCCAGGGCGAGAACCAACACTTTCAAACATGGGAATCAATGGGCCGCTTGATCTCAACGCCAGGGAATGTGACCGACTTCGATTACATCATCGCCAACATGGCCGACCTTTGTACGCGGTTCGATGTCCGCGAAATCGCCCTTGACCCATACCACGCGGGACCCCTGGTTGTGGACATCGAAAAGGCGGGACTGCGGAAACCTGTCGAGGTCCGCCAATCCGCGCCGAATATGCATCCGGCAATGGTCGAACTGGAAGGGCTGGTTCTTTCGCGGAAGATCCGCCACGACGGGGACCCGGTCCTCAGCTGGATGATGGCGAACGTCAAGGTCGAGAAATCGGGGGACCTCATGAAGCCGACCAAGGACAGCGAAGAAAAGAAAATCGACGGCGTGGTCTCGTTGCTGATGTGTATTCACCGGGGGATGTATCAGTCTGGCGGGACCCAGGCGTACGGGGAGCGTGGGTTATGGTCTCTCTAATTCAGCGGGCGTTAGATCGGTTGCCGGGGTTCGGCCCGCGCCCAACCGACACCAAGGCGGTTCACGGGTCCCCGCTCCACACGGTCGGGGGAACCAGTTTCAGCGGCGGGCTGGCCCCGTTCACGCCACTCGGCGGAAGTATCGCGATTTCCCCGGCGGCGAACGCGGCTCTGGCAAGTGCGGCGGTGTGGGCGTGTTGCCGCCTGATCTCGACTTCCCTTGCGTCCCTGCCGACCGACCTTACCAAGATCACGCCGACCGGAAAAGAAAAGGCGATTCACGACCCGCTGTTTCCGCTGTTGACCATGTCCCCGAACCCCTCCATGACGGTTCAACAGTGGCTGCAACCAACGCTGCTCGGCCTCATGCTGTACGGGAACGCCTACACGTGGGTGGACCGGATCAATGGCGAGGTCGTGGGGATGTGGCCGCTGAATTCGGCGCGGGTTTCGACCGTGGTCAACCAGGACGGGTCGATCAGCTATTACTACTCCGACCAGAACGGGAAACAGACGATCTTCACCGAATCGGACATCATCCATTTTCGGATGTTCACAATGGATGGCTACTTCGGGTTGCCGGTCTTGGTCTATCACCAATTGACCTTCAACCTCGCCAACGCCTCGACCACGTACGCCACCGCGCTCTACAACAACGGCGGGCAACCCGGCGGGGTCCTCGAATATCCCGGCGTATTGAAGGCCCCTCAAGTGGATCGCATTCGCGACTCCTGGACCGCCATCCATTCGGGACCAGGGAACGCGGGGAAAATCGCGATCCTTGAGGAGGGAATGAAGTACTCGCCTATCGGCATTCCGCCGGAACAGCTTCAGTACATCCAGGAGCAGAAATTTTCGGTCGAACAAATCGCCCGAATCTTCGGGGTCCCGCCGCACTTGATCGGGGCAATGGACAAGCCGACCTACGCCAGCGTGGAACAGCAGTCCATCGAGTTCGTCCGCTACACGTTGTACCCGTACGTCCGCTGCCTGGAACAAGGGGTCCGCAAATCCCTCCTCGAACCCCTGGTCCTATGGCGGTTCAACCTGGACGCGTTTGAACGCGGGGACGTAAAGACCCGGTACGATTCGTACGCCGTCGGGCGGCAGTGGGGCTGGTTGTCGGCCAACGACATCCGAACCGCAGAGAACATGAATACGTTTGAAGGCGGCGACGATTACCTAACGCCGCTGAACATGGTCGAGGTCCAACCAGGGGAACTCGCGCCAGGACAAACCGCGCCAGGGGAATCCACGCCGACAACGGCACCAACTACGCAACCGACCAAGGAGTAAGTTATGCCGAACGATACCGCCATCATGGAATACAAGGCGTTCGAGTTCGAGCGGCTGGAATGTAAAGCCGACGGCGAGGACGGTGTGTTCTCGGGTTACGCCGCCGCTTACGCGAAGGATCTTCAGGACGACCGGATCGCGCCGGGTGCGTTCGGCCAGACCATCGCGGATAAAAAGGGGCTGGTTCCGATTCTGTACAACCACAACAGCGACCGCCCGCCGCTCGGGTTCTCGACCGCGCTAGCGGAAGACGGCCACGGGTTGCTGTTGACCGGGAAGCTCGCGACCGGGACCAGGGACGGGACCGACGCGTACCAGATGCTGAAGTTGGCCGCGCAGGTCGGGTTCCGCATGGGGATGTCCATCGGCTTCACGACCAGTGATTACACATGGGACGACCGCACCGGCCAGCGGACGATAAACAAAATCGACCTATGGGAGGTCTCTATCACGCCGTTTCCCGCCCAACCCAAGGCGTTTGTGGCGGACGTGAAGACCTCCCGCGATTTCGAGAAATACTTGCGGGATGCCGGTATTTCGCGGTCTGATTCGCGGCGAATCCTTCGTCTCGCGTCGGAACTGAACCCGCCGTCGCGTGGGACGCCCGACGGCACCAACGTTCACAGATTCCTGCGCGGTCTCGCCGCACAGATGGAGAAATAAAAGAAAATGCCGGAACCACAATTGTCCGCTGAAGACGCCGCGATCCTTCAGAAATTACGCGGTGAATGGGTCGAAACCGTCAAGGAAGGTATCGCCACCCGAGACGCCAAGGGCTACACCGACTCCGAAGCGCGGGAAAAGGTCGAGCGGCTGGACGCCGCGATGATCAAGAAACACGACGAACTCACCGCCCAACTAACCGGCGCGTTGACCAAGGTCGGGGACCTGGAAAACCAGCTGAAGGCGGTCGCCCAACGAAGTTCGCGCCCGCCGGGTTCGGGACCTGGGTCGATGGAACTGAAGTCCCTCGCGCAACAGGTCATCGAAACCGACCAGTTCAAAGCCTGCTCGTTCAACGGGCGGTTCGCCATGCAGTCTACCGTCAAGGGGCGGTTCCGGCCAGACTACACGAAGGCCGGAACTACGATCATTGAAGGCGGGCCGACCGTCATCACGCCGCCGGTCGGCGGAATTCCCATCTTCCCGTACCGCTACGGTCTGGTTCCGCAGCCGTTCCCGCCTATCGTCATGCGGGACGTGGTCCCCGTGTTGCCGCTCGACGGGACCAACGCGGTCGAGTATGTCCAGGAGACCTGGACGGTTCCCGGCGCGGACTATCAGGTCCTCGAAGGGGACAAGAAATTTCAGACCGGAGTCACGTACACCGACAAGACCGCCAACGTGCGGACCATCGCGAACTTCGTGAAGGTTTCGCGGCAGATGGCGTCCGACGTGCCGTTTATCATGTCAACCATTCAGCAGAAACTGTCCATGTTCGTTCTGCTGAAAGAGGACCGCGAAATTTTGTACGGCGACAATTCGGCGGGCCACCTCCACGGGTTGATGCCGCAGGCAACGGCGCTTGCGTCGTTCTGGACCGCACCCGGCACGAACAATACCTTCACCTCGGTGGACGAACTGAACATCGCGGAAACCCACATCGAGAACCTGTTTTATTTCCCGACTGCGGTTATCCTCAACCCGACCGACGAAGCGAAAATCGAAATGATGAAAACGACCTTCGGGTCATATGTCCTCAACGACCGCGCCCCGCGCGAAGACGGCCTCATGCGGTTGTGGGGCCTTCCCGTGGTCACCACGCCGAACATGGCGGTCGGTGATTTCCTGGTTGGCGCGTTCCCCGGCAACTGTACCCTGTTCGACCGGGAGACCGTGACCGTGGAAATCGCATTCCAGAACGAGGACGACTTCGTCCGCAACTTGGTCACGATTCGCGCAGAAGAACGGGTCGCCTTCGCGGTCTTCACGCCGCAGGCATTCGTCAAGGGTCCGTTCCAGTGTCCGCCGTGTGTGGGCGGCGGCCCCTTCGGCCTGTTCGTTGGACCCGACCAGACAACCACGACCGGGACCAGCACCGGGACCGGCGAGAAAAAGGCGAAGTAATCCGCCATGACCATCCAGGTTCTCAAGGACATCGTTCTGCCGAACGGCATGACCGTGAAAGCGGGCGGTGTCCTTCAGGTCCCTGACGCGATCGGGGCCGCGTTGATCGAGAAAGGATCGGCGCGGCTCCGTAATCGACCGGGACCCGTGGAGCGGAAATCGGCGGACCTGCCGCCCGAGATCCCGAATGTCCGCGTTCCCGCCCCGCCGTCCGACGAGATCGCCTTGGGCGCGTTCGAGGACCGGGATAACTTCGTTCGTAATCTCATGACCATCACAGACGGGTCCGCGCCGTGGGGCGAGTCGGGGTTCACGTCGGCCCCGCCGGTCGTCCCCTCGGATTCCGCGTCCAGCCGCCCGCCGGTCCTGACCCTCGACCAGATCAAAATTCATTGCCATATCGAACTCGACCAGACCGAGGAAGACGAACTGCTGAAGGGCTACGAAATGGCTGCACGGCTCGACGCCGAAAACTTCCTTCAATACCTGATTGATCCCGCCGTGGGCGAGAACATCAAACAGGCGCTGTTGTTGTTGATCGCCTATTGGTATCGGAATCGCGAGACCACGGGCCAGAGCAAGGGGAACGTGTTGCAGAATTACCGCGACCTGTTGTATCCCGAGCGGGACTTTCCGAGTTACTGATGCCGACCAGGGACCCCACTATCGCGGCGGGTGACCTCGACCGGCGGGTCTCGCTGTTGCGGCCCCTGTACAACGAATTCGAGGACGAAATTACCGCCTGGGAGGAAGCCGCGAAAGTGTGGGCGGGAATCGACCCAACGTACGCGCAGGAGAGCAACGAGGCGGGCCGCGAAACGATCAATCTGATGGTCACCATTGTGATTCGTTACCGGCGGGATATCGACGCCCGCTGGCGGATTCAAGACCGCGAACATCTGTATGACATCACCGGAATTCAGGACATCGCCCGTCGGCGCGTACGGCTGGCGTTGTTGTGCCAGGAGGTTCTATGAGCGACCTTAAACCGATTCAACTAGATGTGGACCTAGCGCAAGGGGTCTTCGACGCCCTCGACGCGTACATCGCCGGAACCCCGTGGGTCAGTTCGAACGCCAGCGTTTCGTTCGACGGCGGCGGAACGATTCACACAATGAACTGCAACGACCGGACGCAGACCGGGAGTTTCACGTACACCCAACGGAGCGCCGGAACCCGCGTCAGCATCGTGCCGAACGCGGCGTCCCTCGGACCAGGGGAAACGATCCAGTTCACGGCGACCGCGACCGGCCCCGACGGGGTCCCCGTGGCGGCTCCGGTCTTCACGTGGGCGGTTAGCGCCGGATCGCAGGGGACCGTCAGCGCGACGGGGTTGTATACCGCGCCAGCGGTCGTCGGCGCGGCGGGATTGGACAACGTGACCGCGACCCTCACGGGGGAACCTTCGTGGGCGTCGGTCACGGTTCAGCTTCACGTGTGAGGACCCAATGGCGGTAGGACGCGGACCCAAGGTTACCTTCTCGCTGACCGGCTGGAAGGAAGTGCTCAAGGACCTGAACGAGGTCGGCATCAAACTGGACGACAAGGACGCCGAGATTAAAAGCGTGATCCTTGAACCATCGAAACGGATGATCGAGAACGCGCGGAACCTCGCGCCCTTGGGAAAAGTGAGGACCGAGAAACACGAACCCGGCGAACTGCGGCGGTCCCTGATCGCCTTGACGGGTTCGCCCCGGCAGCGTGGAGTCCTCCTGGTCGCCCGCAAGCGGATCGCCCCGTACGCGGTCTATGTGGAAATGGGGACCTCCAAGATGTCCCCGCATCCGTTCTTCCGCCCCGCGTTTCTGGCGATGGCGACGACCTACGCCAACGACATTGCGCCGGGGGTCAAGAGAATCGCGGAAAAGACCGCTGCCGCGAACGCATTTCACCCAAGCAAATGAAACGGTACATCGAACGCAAAAGGAGAAAGCCGATGGCATACGAAGCCCCGGCGGTCGGAACCATTCTGCCCGCCAAGAAAAACACGACCGTTCAGAACCCCGGCGCGGTTCACAGCCCGCACGGGAACGACGAATGGTTGCAGGCCCAGGCGCAAAATACCGCGTTTGAAAACAATATTGACTTGATCGAGGAGTGGCACAACGCCAAGGAAAACTCGCCGGAATACGCCCAACGTTTAGGCGCGGGTTTCAGTTGGGCGGTCAAGGTGGCCGAAGCGGAAGCGGGCGGCGTGGACTTCCAACAGTATCGCGGCGGTCCTCCGGTCTCCACGTTGGGATGATCATATTCGAGCAGACATTCCGCGACCTGTTGATCCGCGCAAACCTCGGGGTCGATAACCGGGTCTTCCTCATGCAAGCGCCACAGGTCCCGGCCACCCAGGCGAAGAACCCGTACATGATTTTCTTCATGGTCGCGCCGGTCGATCCCATCGGCCTCAAGACCATGAACGGGCCGCTGAATTACGAAAACCGCCTGTATCAGGTTTCCATCTACGACACTTCGCAGACACGCGCGATCGCGATTGGCGATTCCCTGCGAATGTATCTCGACACCTTACACGGGGACTTCGAGAACGTCCATATCGGCCACACGTTTTATCTCACGCAGACGTGGAGCCGCGAACCCGACACCGAACTGTTTCAAGTGATTCAGGAATACCGCGTCATGTTCCGCTATCTGAATTACGATCCACCCGCAACACCAACCCGCAACACGAGGAGAACCGCACCATGAGTACGCAACCGAACCCGCTGGCGACCAGCGATGAAATTGTTGGCGGCATTCCCGCCTACGGAACCTTAATCCAGGTCTTGAGCGACCCCGGCCCGCCCGAGGTCTACACGACCATTGAAGGCGTCGGGGACATCACGGGACCCGGCAATTCAATGGATGAAATCGACGTGACCTCGCATTCGACGGGGGTCCCGATTAAACAAGTAATCCCCGGCCTGATTGACCTTGGCGAATTGGCCTTCCCGTGCTACTGGATTCCGAGCGATCCCACGCAGAAGATGTCTTCGCCGTATGGGCTGGAGTATCTGTTCTTCACGCGGAAGGTCACCAAGTTTCAGCTGGTCAACACCGACCCGACCCACCGCACCCGGCAGTTCAAGGGGTTCGTCAAGTCCATCGCGGAAGACGCGAAAGTAACCGGCGTGATGCAGCGGAACTGTTCGATCCGTATCACGTCCCCGTGGGTGGACGCCGCCGCGCCCATGTCGGCAACCCCTTCGACGGTTTCGGCTCCATCGGCGGGGACCCCGTCGGGAACGATCGCCGTGAAGACCGGCGGAAGCCACGCGCCCTGGAACCCCGTTCCCAGTGTGGCGTGGATCACGATAACCGCGCCGACCGCCCCGCAAATGGGGGACGGGGACATCACATACACGGTCGCGGCACAATTGCCCGCCGCGCCCGCGCGTTCTGGAACTATCGACATTACCGGCCTGGGTCTCGTTGTCACGATTGATCAGGCGATTGGGACATAACGCCATGACCTACTCGAAACCGGAACCAGGGCAACCCTGCTTCATCATGATCGGGGAACGCCGGATCGAATTGCTATTCACGTTGCGGGTCCTGAAGGCGCTAGAGGCCGAGCACGGGATCTCGGTTCTCAAGGGCGACGGGTTGGGGTCGATTATCAGCGACCCGACGAAACTCGCCGTGGTCTTGTTCGCGGGCGCGAAGACCCGCCAACCAGACCTCACCGAGGATTGGATAGAAGACAACGTCGATGCCACAATGCTGCTCGACATGTCGCCCATGTTGGTCCGCGCAATTACCGGACGATGGTTCGATATGGAAGCACATCTGGCGGCTCGACTCCCAAACGTGGAGCGGCCAGCGGCGGCGACCACAACAATTGGCTCAAACTCTGGGCCGTTGGCCGGTACGACCTCGGATGTTCGGATGTAGAATTCTGGGACCTCACGCTCGAACAGCTTAACGCCCTGATCGAACGGGACCTGGAGTTCCACGACACGCTGGAATACTACGCCGCCCTTGCGCCGTGGGCGGTTTTCAATGTGAACCGCGCGAAAAACGCCTCGTTCATGGACCCCATGGAATTCATGATGCGGCGGCGGGCGCGTCTTGCCCTGGTCGATCCCATGCCGAAACCCGCGCAGGGTAGACCGGCGATTCTCCTGGCCCCACTACCAACCACGGGCGTTCGTCCGGCAATCAAGGGCGAACGTCCGCCATCCCGTTTCGCGCCGGGTCAGTCCGACGGGGTCATTGAGCGATTCGATGCCTATCTGATGGCGAGGGGCCGGAGGGTTAACTAAACATGGCCGCTGATGCCGGTGAACTGAAAGCTAGAGCGACACTCGACAACGCCGAATTCCTGTCCTCGCTGAAGGACATGGCGAATAAGACGGCGGACCAGTCGCGGGAAGTCGCGGGTGCCATTGATTCCATTTCCAACGCGTTCTCGGCGGTCGGGAACGCCCTCGCCGCGCTTGGTGCGTTGGGCGCTCTCGGGAAGTTCTACTCCGAGGCGTTGGACGCCGCCGCCGCGACCGACAAACTGGCGGCGGGATTCAAGGCGATCAACGGACCCAGTAAGGAAACCGAGGAGGTCTTCAATTCGATATCGGACCTGGAGATTAAATCGCTTTTCGATTTTGAAGATACCCTCGGTCCCGCCGCGAAACACATGATGATGTTGGGGGTCAGCGCCGAACAGACCTCCGAGACCATGACCGCTGTAGTGGACGCCGCCGCCGGTCTGAAGGAAGGGCCGGAATGGATCAAGGCGGTTACTGACTCCATTGCCGCGATGTCGTCCCATCTGGTCGTGTCGCAGCGGGACATGAAGGGACTCCAGGCGCAGGGAATCGACGCGTGGGGCGCGTTGGCGAAAGAGATTGGAACCAGCGTCCCCGAGGCGATGGAGCAGGTCAAGAAAGGGATCATCTCCAGCGAGACCGTTACCAAGGCGGTAACGCAGTCAATGGGGGAACAGTTCAAGGGCGCGGGGGAACGGTCCCTCGATTCGTGGAAGGGGGCGCTACACGTTCTTGACGAAACGACCGAGGACGTTATGGTCGGGATCGGCCACGCGATTAAGGCGGTGTTGGACGACCTGAAGCCGGTCCTGGTCGCCGCGTCCAACGCAGTGAAGGCGTTCGGTGAGTTCTGGAAGGAACTGCCGGGTCCCGTTCAAGATGTCCTGGTCATCGTCCCCGCCGTTCTGGTCGGTGTGGTCGGGGTCACCGCCGCGTTTACCGCGCTCCAGGTCGCCTTCGCCGCGTTGTCCTTCAATCCTGTTGTCCTCGGGATCGGGGCGCTCGTGGCGGCACTCGCGTTGATCGGGAAATGGGCGTACGACAATTGGCCCGCGATCAAGGCGGTATTTGACGAAGGGGTCCGCTTCCTGTCCGAGGTCTTCTCGCCGCTGATTACGATCTGGAAAGCGGAATGGAACGCGATTACCGGCGTTCTTTCGAGCGTGTGGGATTGGATCACCTCGACCCTTGGCGGACTCAAGGGGACCGTGGGCGATTTCCTTGGCTGGCTCGGCGGGCTGTTCTCGAAATTACCCGGCGGCGGCGAACTCCAGAAACTCGGGACGATCTGGGAGGAGGAGCAGAAGAAACTCCAGGGGGCCAAGGCGGCGGTTGACGCGAAGAAAGCGGCGGACGCCGAAGCGGCGGCACAATCGACCCAAACGAAACTAGCCGCCGAACGGCAGAACGCGGCGGAAGTCGCGGCGGCAAACGCTGCCAAGGACGCGGCGGCGGAACGGAAGAAAGCGGCGGACGAGGCCGCAAAAGCCGCGAAGGAACGGGAACAATACGAAAAGAAACTGGAAGCCGCCAGCGAGAAGCTGAAGGACAGCGAGGACAAACTACAGGACACTATCGCGAAGGGATACAAGATCCTCCGCGACGAGTCACACCAAACGGTTCAGGTCGTGGTGTCCGACTTCGAGCGGTGGGGAGACGCCAGTCCAGCGGCGGTATTCGGGAAGGCCCAGGCCGCGCTGAAGGAACTTGGGATCACGAGTACGGCGGTCTACACCAAGGCGATCAAGGACGCCGAGGACCACGCGAAAGTAGTCAAGGCCGCGTTTGACAAGGGGTCCGCCAGCGCGGAGGATTACGAAGCCGCCCTTGCGGTCGTGGCCGGGAAGCAGAAGGACCTGAAGGACTACACCGAAAAGGACCTGACCCAGGCGTTCGCCACCCTCGGCGTGAACTCCAGCAAATCTCTCACCGACACCGCAGACGCGGCGGTCGCGGCGTACGGGCGGATCGCGTCGTCGGGGACCGCGACTACGGCCGATTTAACCGCGGCGTGGAACTCGGTCAAGACCGCGCAACAGAACGTGGTCGATCACGCGAACAAGGACATGACCGACGCGTATCACGACTTCGGTCTGAAGACATCGGGGGAAATGGCCACGTTGGCGACGAACGCCAACGCCGCCTACGAAAAGATTGTCGCGGACGCGGGGGTCAATTCGGTTGCCGCCAAGTCGGCCTGGGTGACCAAGACCCAGGAGGCGTACGCGGATATTCTCGCCCAAGGCGGGACCCTGACCCAAGGGCAAAAGAACGAACTGGACCGCCAGAAACAACAGGTCGAAGACCACCTGACGATCACGAAAAGCCAATGGAAAACCGCGTACGACGGGATCAAGGGGACCATCGGCGGGTTCGTGGACGATTCGATTGAAAAGCTGGTACACGGCGATTTCAGTTTTGGCGAACAGGTCAAGGGAATGTTGCAGTCCCTGGCTTCGACGGTGATCCACACGTTCATTGATCCATTCAAGGACGCCATCGCGGACTTTATCGCGACCTCGCTGGCGGACCTGTTGAGCGGGAAGGGACTCGGCGGCGTAATGGATTCGCTAACCAAGATCGGTTCGAGCGTTGCCGGCCTTTTTGGCGGCGGCTCGAAGGGGCTGGTTGGCGAAGGGGCGATCCCCGGCGGAATTCCCGGCGGCATCCCCGGCATCCCTGGTCTACCGGGGGCCGGTGGCGCGACCAGTGCGGCTGGTTCGGCGGCGAGTATGGGACTGTCCCAAGTATTCGGCATGGTCACGGGCGCGATCAGCGCGGTGACCGGAATTATCGGGATCTTCCAATCGGCGCACCAAGAAACTTCGTTGAACGCGATCGAACACAACACCCGGTACACCATGATGTACGTCGGGGAACGCGGCGACGGCGGCATCCTCGGGGTCCTGTTCAAGATCAACGAGGAAATCGCCTGGGGCGTGAACACAAAGGCGACCGAAGCCTTGCGGGATATGTTCCTCGACTGGCGGACCCCGGCGCTCGAAGCCATGCAGAACATCCAACACGTCCTCGAAAGTTGGGGGCCATACGTGGTCGAGGTGCGGGACCTCCTCGCAGATATCCGGCTGATCGCCCGCGACCTCGGAAACAGCGTCACGAGCGGGTTCAACAAACTAACCGTGACGATCAACGCGGGGAACCTCACGACGGCGGACGCGGCCCGCCAATTGGGGGACCAGATCGCGCGGAATCTCGCGACCCAAATGGTAGCGGTGAAGTGAACGCCATTATCAAACTGAACGGCCAGGACGTGACCGACTCCTGCCGCATGAACGAGACCCGAATCGCCTACGACACTTCGCGGCGGATCACGACGGCGTCTATCACCGTCATGGGTCAGGCACTCACGAAGGCGACCGGGGCGCGGTACGACACCGCGCGGTATGACGCGGCGGTTTACTCGGTCGTCATTAGCCAGATGTTCCCCGTTCAGATCCTGGATGGCCGCGACGGGGTCACCAAGCTGTTCGACGGCCAGATATACGCGATGACCCTGGCGCAAAGTGACGCCGAGGACTTCACGGTCTTCTATCAGTGCGAACTGAACGACTGGGCCGCGTGGCTGGACCGTTCGGTCTGCTGGAACGCGGCGGTTACGGTCCCCATGCCGAACAGCGACCAGGGGATTATCACCACGCTATTCACCGAGTTCTGCCCGAAGATCCACTTGGCCGCCATCGCGGAAATCGTCCCCGTGATTCAGAAATTCGATTGGCTCACGAAGACCTGCCGCGCGGTTCTGGACGAACTGTCCGCGCTTTCGATGGGAACCTGGATCGTTGATTTCGACGGGGGTCTGCACTACCAGCTGGCCTCGACCGCGCCACCCGCGCCGTTCGGTCTATCGACCACGCCCGACTTTGTGAACACGTTCCCCGTGAAAGTCGAGGGATACAAGCAGGACTTCACCAACCCGGTAAACCACGCCTACGTTCGGGGGACCCAGGACCCAACGACCGGCGTTACGATCGCGGCGGAATACTCCGACCCGGTCTCCATCCAGACATACGGCGAGTACGCGACCGGCGTGGTAGACGACCAGATCGTCACGGGTTGGGACGCCGCGTTACGCGCGAAAAGCATGGTCCTCACCAACGCTTATCCGATTGAGTCGGGAAGTTTCGCGGTGTGGGGGCTGGACGGTCTCGCCTGCGGCATGCAGGTCCACATCACCGAGGAGAATATCGGGATCGACGGGGACTACATCATCCGCGCTCTTACGATGCAGTGGGTTGACCCCGAGACCGTGGCGTATACCGCGCAGTTTGGCTCCGCCCAACCCGACCTGGAAACGGTCCTGCGGCTTCTCGATCAGCGGACCCGCTGGAAGACCTCGAACGTGCCGGTCACGGTCTCGACCCCTGGTCCCCCGCCGCCGGGAAGCGTCACCGACGCGAGTATCGCCCCTCCTGGGTTGAGCGCCAGTTCCATTCAGAGTGTCAGCGCCTCGACCATCATAGGGACCATTGACGCGGGCCAGATCGGCAGCGTGAACGCGAATACGATCATCGGCCAACTAACCGCCGACCAGATTGGCGCGGTCAACGCGGGGTCCATCGTGGGGGTCTTGTCCGCCGGTCAAATCGGTTCGGTGAACGCCAGCGCGATTCAAGGGGTCATCACCGCCAGCCAGATCGGCAGCGTGAACGCGACCGCGATATCGGGGCAAGTTCAAGCGAACCAGATCGCGGCGGTGAACGCGACCTCGATTACCGGCCAGATCGCGGCGTCACAAATCAGCAGCGTGAACGCGACCTCGATCAGCGGGTCTATCACCGCCGGTCAAATCGGAAGCGTGAACGCGGCGACGATCAACGGTGTTGTGGTGTCGTCCCAATTGGCGGACCAGATCATCGACAATCTGGCGAAGTACGCGGACGCGCTGAAACCGATTCAGATGATTCGCTCGACGGACCCCTGGCCGCCGACGATGCCGAATAAAAACTTCCCGCCGAACTCGTTCTTCTATTACGAGCCGAACGGGAACTTCTATCAAGTCGATCCGAGCGGGACATGGTGGCAAATCAACAACAACCCGCAAGCGACATTGATGGACTTCTACTACATCGGCGCGATCAACGCGACCTCCATCACCGGCCTGATCACCGCCGCGCAGATTGGCAGCGTGAACGCCACGACCATTGTTGGTCAGGTCACGGCGGGCCAGATTGGAAGCGTAACAGCGGGCCAGATCACGGGTCAACTGTCCGCCTCACAAATCGCGGCGGTCAACGCGTCCTCGATCACCGGCCAGATCGCGAGTACGCAGATCGCCACGATTACGGCGGGCCAGATCACGGGTTCGATTCAGGCGAACCAGATCGCGGCGGTGAACGCCTCGGTCATCGCGGGCCAGATCGCCGCATCACAGATTGCCAGCGTGAACGCGACCGCGATTCAAGGCGCGATCACGGCGGGCCAGATCGCCAGTGTTACGGCGGGCCAGATCACCGGCCAGATCACGGGTTCTCAGATCGCGAGTATCTCGGCGGGCCAGATCACGGGGTCGATTTCCTCGGGCCAGATCGGCAGCATTAACGCGGCGACAATCACTATCGGCCAGCTGAACGATACGCAGATTTCCGGCATGAGTGGCGCGAAACTGTCGGTCGGCTCGATCGCGTCCGACAAGTTCAACGGGTACTCTATCGACGTTGGCGGCTTGGGGAACATGCCGGGTCGAATCCGCGTGTACGACGCCACCAAGGTCGTCGGCCAGATTGGCGTGTTGACCGAGGTCGGCTACGCGGCGTACGGCGGTTGGTTCCTGGTTCTTGCGGCGGGCGGAACGGGTTACGCAAGCGCGAAGCTGTACACCGACACCGGCGGCAATCTGTTCCTGAAGGATTGCGACCTCAATATCTCCGGCGTGATCAAGACCAGCGCGACCACGTTGGACGCGACCTATTCGACCGTGTGCCTCAAGGCGGAAGATTCGACAGACCGCGCCACCCACCTTTCGCGCGGGCTGGTCTTTTACTACAACAATTCGAAAATCGGCGCGTTGGTCCGCTCTCCTAGCGGCGGCTGGATGGAAATGGAATTACTCGGGGGCGGGTACGTTCTGATTTCAGGGAGCCAGGGCGTCCGCTCCGACTCGGGTTACTCGGTCGGCGGCACGAGGGTCATTAACTCCTCGGGTCAGTTCACCGGCACGGTCACCGGCCCGGTAACAGGGACGATCACCGGCAGCGTGAACACGTCGGGGACGGTGAACGCGACCGGCGGGCACACGGGGGGCGCGTTCACGGGATCGAGTGTCAATACCGCCGGGTTGTGTACCGCCAGCGGTTTCGCGGTCAGCGGCTATGGCCAGGGGGTCTTCGAGACCGTCGGGCCAATGGCCCTGGTCGGCGGCGGGCAGATTTATTTGTACTTCAAAAATGGCCTCTATTACGGTCACACCAACTAAGGAGAAACTATGGAACCAGAAGTCAACGCAGCCACACCGCAGGCCGAGGTCGAGAATTACCCGCTCGATGAAGCCCTGATTCAGATGCTGGCCGAGATCAATCAACAGTTAGTCCCGCTTCAGGCGCAACGCCAGGGCGCGTTGGTCCTGTTCATTCGCCAGCACAAACTACAGGGGAACTGGCAGGTCGCGGAGAATGGCCGCGAACTGGTCAAGATCGCCGCGCCTCAACAGTTGCCGCCAACCAGTTAAGGGGTCCCCATGAACCTTCCGAATTCCTCGCCGCTCGATTTCCGCCCTGGTAAGTTCCGACTGCCGCCGACGTTTCAGTTATGGCCGGAATTGTCCCAGGCGGTGACCCTCGACGCGCCACCCGGCAAGGTGTTCGTTCCTGTCGAAATGAAACTGTGGCCGGATGCGTTCCCCGACCTTCAGACCCCCGCGTTCCCTGTTACGCCGCCGATTCCGCCGACTGTGGCGACCGGCGACTTGATCACGGCGGTTCACGAGAACACGGTCTCGACCGGGATCAACGATCTATGGATCGACTTACAATGGCTGGCCGCGAATAGTGCGACCAACCCGACCACGGCCAAAGGGGATCTGGTCGTGAACGACGGCACCGGCCTAAACCGTCTGCCCGTGGGCGCGGACACCCAGGTCCTCACGGCGGACTCCTCGTTGACCCTCGGGGTCAAGTGGGCGACACCGACCGCGTCGGGGTCCTTCGTTCCCACGTCCAGGCAGGTTATCGCGGGCGCGGGGATGACCGGCGGCGGGTCCCTGGTCGCGGACGTGACCCTGAACGCGAACGTCACTACCGTGTTCGGGCGAACCGGCGATGTCGTCCTCGGGGCGGGTGACATCACGGCAGCGGGCGGCGTCCCCTCGACCCGGCAAGTGATCGCGGGCGCGGGGATGACCGGCGGCGGTTCACTCGCGGCGGATGTCACGTTGACCGCGAACGTCAAGACCGTGTTCGGGCGAACGGGGGACGTGGTGCTGACCTCGGGGGACATCACAACAGCGGGCGGGGTTCCCGCGACCCGGCAGATTATCGCAGGAACCGGCCTGTCGGGCGGCGGGAATTTAACGGCGGATCGGACATTCGCGGTCGTGGATGACACGACCACGCAACGGGGCCAGTATTCCAAAGATGGCGCGTTGGTCGGAACCCGGCGCGGCCTCAACGTGATCACGGGATCGAACGTGACGATCACGATGGCCGACGACGCGGCGAACAACCGCGTGAACCTGACGATCGCTTCGACCGCGACCGGCGGCGGCGGATCACAGACGCCCTGGCTGCAAGATGTCAACGCGGCGGGCTTCAGTTTAAGCGGCGTAAAAGCGATTGGGATGCCGGGGGGCGTCACCGCGCCCGCAAACGGCGGAATCAATATGAACCTGGGTGCGGCATCCGAATGGGGTCTGACCATGACCCAGTTCTCCGCGACCAACCGCGCCGGGGTCTATCTCTCCGACGAGGTCGGGGACTACTGCATCCTCGGGGTCACGGGCAGCAGCCACAACGCGACGAACCTTCAACGGAACGGATGGGTCGCCGCCGCGCGGGACTTCGTGATTATGGCGGGCGGACTCACCGAACGGGTGCGGGTCTCGACGGGCCTTGTTACCGTCGCGGGGGCGGTCGATGTTCGGCCCGCGTATACAGCCGGGGTCATCCCCGTTCTGACTGGCATTTCCAACGCAGGCCCGAGTACTCCTGGCGATAGTGTCCGCATCCGCCTGGGTCCATCCGGCGGTTACGCGTCGAACCCGCAATTATCGCCGTACATGGAAGCGATCAACGAGGACAACAGCCAGGGCGCTGGACTCGCGTTCGGCACGTACAACGGCGGGCTGAGTGAAAAACTGCGGATCGCGAAGACGGGTTATCTGGGGGTCCTCACGTCCTCGCCGTTGGCTCCGCTCCACGTCGCGGGCGATGTCGCGCGACAACTATATCTCACGTCGAGCAGCGACCCCGTCAACAAGCAGATGCGGATTGGCTACGACACGAGCAATAACACTTGCGTGATTCAAGGTCTATTGAACGGCTCGGGAATCGCCTTGAATTTGAATCCGGCGGGCGGCGTCGTCAATATCGCAAGCGCGCTCAACTTAAACGGCGGGCTGGATTCTGCGATGCAAGGCGTCTTTTCTCAGTACTACGGCACGGCGGACTGGGGCGGCGGCGCGCTTCAGATTCGCGAGAACGCAAGAGTAACGACGGCGGGTCCGTTCGATGTCGCGCACTGTCCGCGTATTTCGTTTCATTGGGGCGGGCAAGTCGCCGCGCAATTCGGCATGGATTGGAGCGGGAACATTAGAACCTTCGACAATCCCGGCACGAGTTACGCTCCGTTCGCCTGCTCCAGCTTCGTGGCATACGGCACTATCACTTCCGCCAGCACCATCAGCTTCACTGGCAGTATTTATGGCAATGGCCTAGCAGTGGCCCAGACGGATGATTCCTACCTGCGAATCAATCAGGTTAACCAATTTAGTAGCGGGATCTGGTTTGGCCCGAGTGCTTTGAAGATGGCGAACGGACATCTGTTCGTCGGCACCACGGGGGTTGATACTGGCTGCGTCGATATCTCCGCGACCTCCGCTGATGCCGTCAACCGCGTGACCATCAGCGGCAACGCGAACGCGTCGAACGTGTTCAATACGGGCGGCAACTTCGGGATCAACCTGCCGAATCCCACCGACATGTTGACGATCAATCTCGGCGCAAACGGCAATGTGAAGATGTTGGCGCAGCCGGGATATGGCGCGTCGTTTATCGCCGCCGTATACGGGAATAGTCTGTTCTCCGCGAACGCGAACGTTTCCGGCGGCTGGAAATACGACGTGGCCGGGGCCGCTTGCCAGATGCAGTTGAGTTCCTCGAACGGTTCCCTGTTAATGGCTGACGCGGCCAGCGGATCGGCGGGTGCGGCCATCACGTGGCGTTACCGCTGGCAGTCCTTCGGTGATGGCTCGATGGCGTTCGGCGGCACAATGTCAGCGGCGTCGGCGGGCGGCTCCTTCATGGCGATGACGGCGGCGGGCTACATCGGGGTCCGCACCACGAAGCCGAACAACGTTGTGACGATCATTCAGCCGACGAACCAGAGCGACGTGTCTTACGCGAATCAGCAGTTGGCGCTTGGCGAAAACACGGACAACGAGATATACCGGCTGACCTTGGGTTACGCGATCCTCGGTGGCGCGTGGGCGGGCGCGATTCAGTCGTGGGCCGGTGGCGCGGGCGGGCAATTGTGTATCAACCCGAAGGGCGGCTCTGTTGCGATCGGGATCAATGGCCAGACCTCGGGGTTCGCGTTGATCGTCAGCGGGGACACCCAGGTCCAGAGCGGGCGAATTCTTTTGAGCGGCTATCCCTCGAACGGGATCAGCAACATGGGTTCGTTCCCCTACGCCGCTGGATGGACGAACAGTCCGAGCTTCCCCACGCCAGGGGTCGGCCTGAACGGCTTTATCAACGTGCTGTACCTATGGGGGTGCGTCATCCCAACGGGAACGCCAGCCGGGGGATGGGTCACGGTCGGGACGATTCCGGCGGGGTCATTTCGTCCGCCGACCGACCGATACGCGACCATCAGCGCGGCGACTGGCGGCGGCAATACGCCTGCTGGGTTCCCGTTGCGAATTACCGCCGGGGCGATTCAGATTTTCAGTCCCTCCGCGAACGCCTTTTACTTCCTGGACTGCCAGATTCCCATGTGGACATAGGAGAAAAACGAATGGCTCTAACCTACGATCAATCCGCCGCGCTGATGACTGACTCCGCGTTTCGCGGGCGAATCAAGGTGTCGGCATTGAAGTACGCCGACTCGATCATGATTGAAGCGAACACCGTGCCCGCCCACAACACGCGGGAGAAATGGGCGGTTAACGCGATGAACAATCCCGAAATGGTCGCGACCCAGTTGCAGCCGCCGACGGTGATGGACCCCGCCGTCCAGGAGTCGGGGTCAGCGATCACCGACGTGGCGCTTCAGGGGGCGGTTGAGGGCGTGGTGAACAAATTACTGTAAGGCGCGAGGTCGCACAAAAATATTTTTCACCCGATTCCGCGCGGTTCGCGAATCGTATATAGTGGCGGCGAATCGAGCGCCACGAGCCATGAAAATCGTTGGTCATCTGCGACCACGATGCCGGTCCCCGACATCCCGCCGTTGTGCCATGTGATCGCGGGTTTTACTGGCCTTTTAAATCTGGCATACCATCCCGTACCACTTGCGTACTGTCGCGAGACCGGCAACGTGACCACATGTTACATTGCACGACCAACCTGCATTGAACCAGCAGTAAGTGACATACTGCCGCCGTTACTGAGGACTACTACGCCGTTACACGTGAGTAATGGCAACCGATTGATTCTGCGCGACTTCCCTATTGACACGTGAAGTCATGCGGCGTATATCTGGAGTTTCAAGGGGAACACATCGCAGGCGGCAACCCCGGCGGTGATTTCCATAAAACACGGCGTTTCACAACCAGAGGAGTAGTGTGTCTATGCCACGGGTTACACCGCCAGACAACGAGAACTTTCCGCGCGTCAATACGCGGATCACCCGCGCGGCCCTCGACCGCCTCAACTATGCCTGTGAGGTTCGGGAGCGCCGGGAGCCGCGAATCTGCCCGCAGGGAACCATTCTCACCGAATTGATCATGGAACATCTCGGCCCGACGCCGGAGCAGCGGGGGAACGAGAAAGTCGAGGCCCAACCCGCGCGGAAACGGGTTAAGAGTATCCGCCGCGCCACGGCGGGTCCGAAGTCCATGACGGCATGACGACCCCGGCCCTGGTCGAGGAGGAGGGGTTGGCCCTGGCGCGGAAGGACGAACAGTCTTGCCGCTGCGAAGTATGCAAGACCGCGCCAGGGTCTCAATTCTTCGACCAGTCCTGGACCTGCGAAACGTGCCGGGAAATTGTGCGGCGGCGGCTTCGATGGGAGCCGTACCGCGAAAGTCAGGAGGTGCGATGATCGACCACAACATACGGCGGCTCGGGATCGGCGGCAGTGACGTAGCCGCGATCTTCGGGGCCGACGAATTCAAGGACGCGTTCGCGGTATGGGCCGAGAAAAAAGGTGGCTTCAAGCGGGAACCCGGCCCCGGCGATGAACGGATGATGATCGGGAAGGTTCTCGAACCGGCCATCCTGGAGCTATACGGGCGCGTGACCGGGCGCGACATCGAATACTGCGATGTGACCTATCAACACCCGGTGCGGAAATTCCAGGTCTACACGCCAGACGCCCTCGTGACCGGCGAGAAGCGCGGCGTGGATGCGAAGGCGGTGTTCTGGGACCAGCGGAACAAGTGGGGTTCGGTGGACGACGCCGAACCGAACATCCCGCAGCGGGTTCTGTTCCAGGCTTGGTGGTACATGTCCGCGATGGACTACCCGAAATGGGATATCTGCGCGTTGTTGGGCGAAGGACTTCCACGAATCTACACCGTGGACCGGCTCGACGTGACCGCCGAACGGCGAATGCTGGTCGTGGTCGAGGAATGGTGGCGGAGGTACATCGTCGGGGACGACCGGCCCGACCTCGGGAACAGCGAGACCGCCGCGAAGTGGCTGGCTCAAACATATCCCGAACACAAGCGGCCCGACATGCGGGAAGCGACCGCCGAGGAATCCGCGCTTCTGGAACGGTACGTGGCCCTTCGGCTGATTCAGCGGGGAATGAAGGCGGAACAGGTCGGGTTGGAAAACGCGATCAAGGACGCGATCGCGGATCGCGAGGGGTTGAATTGGGATGGGAACGCGTTCACGTGGCGGCGGTCGAAGGACGGCGAGTACCTGGACGTGAAAGCCTTGGTCGCGCTTCTCCTTCACAGATTCGTTCCTGACCCCGACGAACAACAGCGGCTGAAGGACAACCACACGCGGACGAAACCAGGGACCCGGCGGATTCATGTGAATCATCCCGACCTGCGCCAGAAGCGGTACACCGAGCCGGTCGAGCAATCCGAGGAGGAGGTCACCGCGCCATGAACCCCGAGGGAAACGAACTCACCGTAGCGGAACAGACATCCGCGCAGCTGGCGAAACAGCCGGGGACCCTGAAGGACATTCTTCGCGGGAAGGAATTCAAGGCGGCGTTACGCGAGGTCCTGCCGGAAATCATGCGGCCCGACCGCTTTGTTAGAATCGCGCTCACAACGATGATGCGGGTTCCCGAACTGGCCGAGTGTTCGCGTCCGAGTCTGTTTCGCGCGTTGTTGGACCTGTCCAGTTACGGACTCGAACCAGACGGTCGCCGCGCCCACTTGATCCCGTTCAAAAACAAGAAAATGTGCCAGTGTGGCCACCCGCAAGACGCACATCGCGGCCAGGACTGCATCCATTGCGACTGTCGCCAGCGGCGGACCCTGGTCGAGTGTACGTTGATCATCGACTATAAGGGGCTGGCGGAACTGGTCCGCCGGTCGGGGGACGTGAGCTACATTCACGCCGACGTGGTCTACGAAGGGGACGAATGGTCGTACAGCTACGGGACCGACGCCCACTTACGCCATAAACCGGCGGCGACTCGCGGCGGGAACCGGGTTGCCTTCTACAGTTACGTGCGGCTGAAGGACAACAGCGAGGACTTCCGCGTTCTATTGCCGCCCGAAGTCGAACGGGTCCGCCGCCGCAGCAAGTCGCCCGACGAGGGACCCTGGAAAACCGATTACGACGCGATGGGAATCAAGACCGCGTTTCGCCAGCACTCGAAATGGTTGCCCCTGTCCCCCGAGGTGCGGGACGCGGTCGAACACGATGACCCCGAGGCCGTCGATATCGCCGGGACGTGGGGCGAGTTACTGGACGATGGGACCGAACCCCCGAAGCGATCGAGCGCCCGCGACCGGATCATGAATCAGCCGGGTTTCGCGGAACCGGCGGCGGAACCTCCAGCGGAGGAACCCGCGCCATGAAGGTTGCAATTCTGTTGCTGGAGACCGCCTACGGGACGCCGACCGAGTTCGATGGAAAGTACGTCGCGGCCTATGACCCCTCCTACGTGACCCCCGACGGGAGCTACGACGGCGGCATCCTGGAGGTCACCGACGATCTGGCGGCGGCGATGGCCTTTCCGACATTGACGGCGGCGTACGCGAAGTATCGCGAGTCGTACGGCATCCGCCCCGACGGCGAACCGAACCGTCCGCTGACCGCGTGGTCGGTCACGTTCGAACAGATCCCCGAGGCGCTATGACCAAGCTGAACGGGACGCGGCGAATCAAACGCGAGACCGAGGTCACCGAGCGGAAACGCGCCATTATCGTTGAACTGTTTCCGTTCCACTGCGGTCTGCGGCTAAAGGGCCGGCGGGATTTTTACACGGTCCCGTGGGAAGTAATCCTCGATCTGGCGCGGAAGATCGACGCCAAATCCAAACTAGCGGCGAGGGAACGATGATGACCAGTGATCTATGGAGACCGCACGCCCACGCGGTGAACGTGGACCTTGCGGCGGCGTATCTGGCGAAAAGTAATCGGGCGATCCTCGAACACTTGAGGGACGCCGCCGACAATCTCACGCGGGCCATCGACGTGGTCTTGTCCGAGATAGACGGGACCGACGAATGACCCCGAACCGCGTGATTCGGCGCGTCCAACCAGGGGACCAGGGGATGTGCCATAACTGCAACCTTCGGCGGGCGTACGTGGCGGCGGTTACCTACGAAAAAAAGAACCGCTTCGGACTGCGGGAACCGAGGACCCATAACTATTCGTTCTGCTCGGCCCACGGGAAACTGTACGCCGCGCGGTTCAAGCTGGAGATCAATGGATGAATCGGCCCGAGGAACCCAACCCCGCCGACATCGTTCGGACTCGGTGTCCGCGATGTCGTAAATGGTCGGTGTTGCTCGTTCTATCTGAGCGCCTGTATTGGTGGTGCCTGTCGTGTAAATGGAAGCAGTACCTCCGAAAACGCGAACGGCGGCAGTGGAGAGAACTGAAGTTATGAATCGTCTATCGTTGAGCCGCGCGAAATCTTGTGAAACCGCGACCACGGGGAAATGCCGGTGCCGGTGCGGCGGGCTTCTCCACGGGATGAAACGCGGCGACGATTCCGCGTTCTTCGAAGGTCTTCCCCGCGAAGATCCACACCACGCGCGGCGGAAGCGGGAGCGGAAACCACGCGTACTGAAACGGGACCGGGTCCCGCCGTTGTTCGAGGGTCTCGTATGAGCTTCGATCTCCTCGGTTCAGATCCATTTGAAGAATACATTTACAGTTCGCAGCCTGACCCCGAGGTCAGCGCCTTCGCCTCATTGGAATTTGCGATCGCGGGCGAAACTGAAGACGCTTTGGCGGCATTACCGTATTCACAGTTTTTGGAAACCCGTTACTGGCGGATCGTACGCGACTTCGTGAAGTACCGCGCGAATTATGAGTGCGAGGAGTGCGGCGATGACTATAACCTTCACGTCCACCACATCACGTACGCTCATCGCGGCTGTGAGTGGCGATTTCTGGACGATCTGGAGTGTTTATGTTGCGACTGTCATAAACGGCGGCACGGGTCGAAGGTATGGAGCAGGTAGCGGATGACGAACAGGTCAGCGGGATCGCGGCACAGCGGATCTGGCATAACGGGGCCATCCCCGTCATTTTTAAACGCGCCAATAAACGGCCCCTGGTCGTTCGCCTTCCCTATGCGGAAGGCAACCGAGTGTGGCTCCAGGGGAATGGGCGGCGGATTAAATGGCATCGAGTGTGGAAGGCGTGGGAAGTGCCGAGATCGCGGTTTAATGATTGCGTCGGTCTGGTCCTCGCCCGTCATGGTAGGTGTTACGTGATTCAGGAATATAGGCCGCTTGAGATTTGCGCCCCCGCCTGTTGGAACGCGATTGGCCCCGACTGCCAATGTTCGTGTCTCGGGGCGAACCACGGTAGCGGCAACTCGCTGGCGAATGAAGTGAGCGAAACATTCGCCTTCGAGTACGGGGGAAAGACGTTGGCCTGCCGACTGTTAACCGCGCGGCGACACGCGGGGGCCGAATGAAAAAACGCCGCTTGACTATCCATGAAATTCTAGAGGCCGAGGAGTGGAAAGAGTATGTCTTCATTCAGTGTGCGCGGTTGGCGTCCAAGGACCCAACGCGACGTGCGGAGTTCCTCCGGTTCGCGGCCCCCGAAATAAAGATCCTTGAGGCGGAAGCGGAACTGATTCGTGAGATTTACCAGCGGCGTAGAGGCACCGAGCAATGAGCGTAACGGTCAAGATCGAATGGCACGAGTACCTGACTGCGGCCCTGGTCGGTGTCGCCCGCCAGATTGTCGCGGAAGCGCGGGATTGCAACCGGCCCTTGTACAGCGGCGGCGACGAGGTCATTACGAACATCCAGGGGGCGACGGCGGAACTCGCGGCGGCGAAGGTCCTCAACCTGTACTGGGGCGGGATCGGTCTCCCGAAGCGGGTTGATATTGGCCGCGACACCGAGGTCCGCCACACCGAGTACCCGGCGGGCGGGCTGTTGATCAAGGATAAGGACGAAGATAGCCGACCTTATGTCCTGGTACGGGGAACGCCGCCGTTTCTGGAGGTCGTCGGCTGGATGTATGGCCGGGACGCGAAACAACAGCGGTGGCGGAAGGACGGCTATTTCCTGGTCCCCGGCGAAGAACTGGTCGCGATCAACGAGTTCCGCGCGAAACCAGATGGGGGCGCGATCGTATGACTCTGGACTGGCGAACGATCTATCCCGCCGCCGCCGCCGAGGTCTCGGTCCCGTTCGAGCCGCTCACGCTGGACGAGGTCAACGAGTTCGGGGAACACTGGGTGTCGGCGCAGTATCAGGTGACCAAGCGCCGGTATTCGAATGACCCCGTGTTCGGGTCCCTTCACGGGATGATCTACTTGGCGATCTCAAACGCCGACCAGACAGCGGGCCGGGACTTTCGCCATTTCCAGGCGATCAAGAACCAGCTGGCGGGCGCGGATTGGGAAGGGATCGAAATCTACCCGCGCGAAGACCGGCTGACCGACCCCTCGAATTTATTTATGTTGTGGTGTTTCCGCGTTCGCCTCAAGGTCGGACCCATGAAGCGGACGGTATTCAACGCGGCGACGGCGGTAGCGCCACAGCGGCGGTTTCCCGAGGAGTGATATGGACAAACGCGAATACGAACTGATCCCCGTTCCCCTGACCGACGAGGAGGTCCGCCATATGGGGGAATCTCTCGCGCGGGAAACCCAAAACATTCAAGACCTCCGCGAACAGAAGGCGGCGGCGATGGCGACCTTCAACGGGGCGATCAAGGAAGCGAGTCAGCGGGCGGCGGAAACCGCGGTTAAGGTCAATAACCGTTATGAACTCCGCGAAGTCGAGGTCGTCCGATTGATGGACACGCCGCGCCCCGGCATGAAGGCGATCGCGCGGATCGAGAACCCCGACGAGGTAATCCGCATCGAACCCATGACCGCCGCCGAAAAACAGGGGACCTTCGGGTTCTCACTTTCCGAGGACGACGAGGGCGGTGAGAAATGATCGAAGCCGAGATTTTCGCCGCAGGGTACGACCGGGGCCGCGAAGACGGGATCGCCCTGGCGGTCGCCTTCGTCGCCATCGTGGTTGACTACTTCGGAATTCCGCCGGGTGCGGCCCGCCGACTTTTACCCGCCGCAAACGGGGATGAACTCGCGACCGCGATCAAGGGGTTCGGGGACCGTTGTTACAGGTCGGGAAGGAAGGACCAGAAACAGCGGGACCTGGAGGGAATCGCCGCCCCGAAGCCGACCCGCAAGACCCCCGTTCCTGGTCCTGCGGACCCCGTGGCGGGTCCCGAGGGTCCCCGTTCGACAGATGACACCCAGGAGCCAGCCGGGGCCAGGGACGAGGACCAGGGCGGCCAGGACCAGGGCCACGGGCACGACCCCGATTCCGAGGTCTACGGACCCCTGCGCGGGCCTGACGGGGGTTCGTCTTGACCTCGACACCCGACCGGCCCGAGTTCCTGGAACGCCACTACACGTTGTCTGAACTGGCGAAGGTCTGGCACGTTTCGCGGCCCGTTCTGCGGTCCTGGTTCCTGAACGAGGCGGGGGTCATTCGATTCGGAACTGGAAAGCTGAAAAAGGGACGCAAACGAATTCATGTTTCGTTACGCGTCCCTGAGAGTGTCGCGAGGCGGGTCTATAAGACCCACACCGGGCGGGAGGTTTATTAACTTGCCAGCGGGAATTCGTAGGCGAGAACGCGGGTCGATTTCGACATCCGTTCCCGATAACCAGGGACGAGTTTCATGTAATGTTTCTGCGTGATCTTCACGTCGGAGTGGCCGAGTGTCTGCGACACTGTGAAGATATCCGCGCCACCGACCAACATATTGATGGCGAAAGTATCGCGGAACTTATGGCACGCCCCGTCGATTCCGGCGAGGTCGAGGACCTTCAGAACCAGGGCGGTCGCCTCGCGAACTTTCTTGGTGTAGTCCCCCATGAGGGTCGAGAATTCCAGACCATCGCGGAGGGCCTTCCGCGCCTCTCGGTAATCGTCGGCCCGGTCGGGTTGGAAAAAGTAGGTCCGCGACGGCGGCAACTTCGCAAGGGCGTCAATCGCGGGTCGTTGGAGTTCCGGCGGCAGACTGATCGGGCGGCGGGTCTTGATCACGTAGTAATCCATATTCCCCTCGGCGGTCAGGTACGACCGTTCGCAGAACGTGGCGTCCGAGATTCGCATCCCCGTATACAGGAGGAGGTAAATCAGGGCGCGACCGCGATCCCGTTGCGCCTTCGGCAACCGCTCGACAGCGGCGAGGACCTGGGTTATCTGTGCGGGGGTCATGGGGACGCGGGACGAACTCGACCCCGTGGACTTGCCGCGTTGGTTCAACGTGCGGTCCTCGGTCGGCGGAAACGCGATCCAATGTTTCGTACGGCAACACCAATTGAAGAACACCCGCAAGTGAGTCAACCGCCCCTGTGCGGAATTCTTATTCCACGTGGTGTTCGCGTCGAAGTACTGGCGGATGTGGCCGGATTCAACCTGTTTCAAGGTCTCCAGTTCCTGTTTCGCGGCCCACTCGCAGAACTCATTGACGGCGGCGGCGTAAAGTTTCTGCGTACTGGTCGCAAGTTTCTTCGTGGTCTTGAGGTATTCGATGGCGGCGTACTCCAGGGTTTCGGCCCCGGCTTTCCTGGTCACCAACACGGGACCGGACGCGGGGTCATCCCCGCGCCCTTCCTCAAGGTCCCTTTGCCGCGATACGGCGGTCGCCAGGGTCCGCGTGTCCAGGGAAGTCCGCAGGAACTTCCCGCGAATCTTCCCGTGAATCCACAAAGGACACTCGCAATTGGCGGTGTTCAATGGTTGGTCCTTGATCGGGCACTGTCCCGCGTGTCGGCGGTAAATCGTGGTCTTGGTCTGGTTCATTCGTTTGGTCATTTACTTGTTCTCCATTTCTGCGAAGGTTCCCGTATCAAACGCGAACCCGTTCCCTACGCGCGGCTCGATTACAATCTGCCACCAAGTTTTGCACCCGCCGCATTTCCTGGTCACGACCTGGACGGCGACGTTCATTCCGGCGGCGACTTTCAGTTTCCGATTGCAGTTCGGGCAACGATACCCGAGGGTTCGGGTCGCGATCTTGTTATTTGTTGTCTTGGTCATTTCAGTTTCCGCTGTCCTTTATTTCCAGAGGCACCCGCAGTCGGCGGCACCGTTCCTGGTTGGCCGACCACATACGGGGCACGAATCGGGTTCGGGGGTCTCGACAACCCAACGGCGAAAACCGGGTGTATGCGAAACGTCGCACGAACCGTTCCTGGTTGGCCGACCGCACACGGGGCACAGGTCAGGTTCGACCGGCGCGTCCGAGGTCTCCACGACCCCGGCGAGGTCCCGCCATTCCCACGACCAGTAGTCGTCGGTCCCGTACGGTCCCATATGGTCCCCGAGGTCCCGCAACTTCGCACCCGAGATATCGAACGTGGCGTAGTCCGAATGAAACGAGGTCGGCCCGTCGATATACTCGACCCCGAACCAGCGGTCCCGTACGTACGTTTGCAGGTCCGCCAGGGTCTTGAACGTTCGGACGACCGGGTTTCCCCGGCCCTCCTCGCGACACTCGACTGTATAGGTCCGCTTCATCTATCGAACCTCCACCACGAAGGAATCACCCGCGACCTTCGCCGTGAGGTCCTGGGTCGCCTTGTTCCAGGTCGTGTCCTTCAGGAGTTTCGACACTCCGATCTGCGAATGGCGGACCTCCAACGCTCCATCGGCGGCGGTCTTGGCCGGGGTCATGGTGACCTTGTTCTTAGTGACCACGACCTGCACGAACGGCAGACCGTTCAACAATCCCGTGGCCGACTTGGTGAAGTAGAAGACGCCCTTCGCCAGGAGTTTCACGATAGGGTCCCCGGCGGGTTTCGCGGCCTTCGGTTCCTTCGGGGTCTTGACCTTCGCGACCTTTGCGGGTTTCGCGGCCTTCGGGGTCTTTTCCTTATTGATCCGCCGTTCCCGTTTCGCGGCGGTCTGAAGTTTCTTCAGGTCCTCGTCTGTAACGGGGGTCGCGGTCGGTGCGGGGGTCGCGGCGGGATCGTAATCGACCGGCTCGACCTTGGTCGAAAGGTCCTCGGCCAGTTTCGAGGCGGCGAATTGGGAAATCAACATGTTCACCCGCCGGTCCCTGGTCGCGGCGTTGGACAGTCGTTCGTACTGAACCCCCGTCGGGGTCGTCAGTTTGACCCCGTATGGCCACCGTGCGTTCGGGGCGTGATCATCCATTGTGGAGGTCGGTGCCGGGGTCGGCTCGACCTTCGCGGTTCCCTTCGGGGTCTTGGGGGTCTTCGGGGTCTTGGCGGTCTTTTCGGTCTTGGCGGTCTTATTCGTTTTGGTCATGTCGTTTTCCTTTTCGGTCGTGGTTGTCTTTTTCTTGTTTTCAGTTCTGCGGTGGGAAACAGTTTTCGCCCCACGCGCGGTTTTACATTCGATACAGTTGGTCTTGCCGTGTTTCTGGCACCCGGTCGATTTCGCCATGTTAGTTCCCCTCCTGGTTCGTACAGTCGCAGTTCGGGAGTTTCTGTTCGCAGATTCCGCAGACTTTCAGGTCGGCACAATTGCAGTTCTCAACACTTTCGCCGCACCCGATGCAGATTTCGTCGGCGGGTTCGCCGCAATCCACACATGTCGGATCACATTCGCGGTCGCAGTTCGGGCAATAGAAAAAGTTTTCTTTGGTGTTCAAGGTCATTTCGGAGTCCTTTATCGTATTGGGTTCAGCGGAACGAACCTCGACCCCGTTTACTACCGTTGTCATATCGTTCGTCATACTGTATACCTCTATACAAGTATACGAAATTTTGTACGGGATTTGGAAAGTGTTGAAGCGGAAGGAGATAAGGTGGGTAAAAAACTTAGAAGGTCTAGTTTTTCGACCGCGCGGAATCAACGACATAGACCGCATAGTATTGGCGCGATTGAAAACGTTGTAATGGTTGTTTCCCCCGCGTGTACAACCTTTGTACGTTCGCGGGTGCCAGGGCGGCGGCGAATCGCGGAGGTGCGGCCATGATTTGCCCGAGGTGCGGCGGCTTCGTCCCTGAAAACCTGATCGGGTGTCCGACCTGCGCGGACTCCTCGACGCGGCGGTCTCAATACCTGCCGGTCGTGTGGGTCAAGGACAATCGCGGCCACCTGAACACCCGCGTTCTCGCCGGGGTCCGCCACGTTCAAATGTTCGCGGGAGCGCCGAAGACATTCTGCGGGATCTCGACCGAGAACGCGGTCAGGAAGGGGTCGGTTCGGTTCGACTTCCTGCGGGACCGGGAGTCCCACATTTGCCCGACCTGTTGCGACCAGATCGAGGAGATTCTGCGGGAGGCGACATGTGCCGCGCGATCGTAAGGACCGCCGTGGTCGCCGGTCGGCCTCACTACCACGTCCGCCTGTCGGTCGAACGGTGCGGCGAGTGGAGCGTCTGCGGGGTCCTGGTCTTTCATTCGACCGAATGGGCGGCGTTTCTTCGGATCGCGGCGGCGGAACGAATCGAGGTCATTCATGAAACGGTTCCGGCTGACCCCGCCACGACCCGCGCGGCAAAGTGAAAACGATATCGAGCGGCAGTGTCTTGACGCCCTCCGGTGGCGGCACTACCGCCCCGAACGGCTCCAGGTCGGGCGGTTCCGTTCCCTCGACGGGAAACGGGTTATCACCGGCCACCCAACGGGGACGCCAGATTACATCGTCTGCCATTCCCTGTTTCCGGCATTTTATCTGGAGGTCAAGCGCCCTGGAGAATCCCCCGCGCCAGAGCAGGAACAGAAACACGTCGAACTCGCGTTGAATAATCTCGCCGTCGTGTGGGCTGACGGCTTCGAGGTTCTTCTGCGATGGGTCGAACAGCACGAACAGACCGCCCGCGAACGATGGGCGCGAGAACTGGAGAAACCATGTTGAGGTCACGAGTAATTCGCCCTGGTATCGCCGTGAACGAGGATCTGGCCGCGTTGGGTCCCGAAGCGATCCTGTTATTCGAGCGGCTCTGGATGCTGGCCGACCGCGAAGGCCGCGTCGAGGACCGGCCCGACCGAATCCGCGCGGAAGCGTTCCCGTACTGGCGTGAATTTCCTGTGGAAAAGCTTCTGGAAAAGCTTGTGGAAAAGTGCTTCATTGTGCGGTACACAGCGCGACACTGTAACGTAATTGTCATACCAAAGTTCGCCGCACACCAACCAGTACACGCACATGAGGCAAAAAGCACACTTCCGCCGATGCCGCGAAGGGCCGCAAAATCAACGAGTTCAAATGGGAACGCGCGAGTCCGAAATGTAGATACATGCCGCGACAAGCAACGTAATGTCGCCTTGTCTTTACCTTTACCTTTACCTAATACAAGCGGCGGCGTTTCTACACTACGTAGTGACATTTCCACACCGAGGGATTCGCCGCCGCCGAACCAGGGCCGAACCCCTCAACGGAAACCCCCGGCGCGGGAATCCCGCCCGCCGGTGGGACCCCAAGAAACCAACGAAGAAACCCGCGCGGCCCCGGCGGAAATAGCCTACCTCCGCCAATCCCTCGTGAAACTGGGTCGGGAAGTCGGGATGCCGCCGCCTGACGACCTGATCGTTCAGCGGGTCTATGACGCCGGTCGAGGGGCGAACGCGGCGGCGATTCACGAGGTCCTGAAGACGCTCTATCATCGCGGGAAATTCCGCGACATGCGGTCATGGGGGTTTATCCCGATAGTTCTCGGGGACTGTTTCAACGAACACGCCGCGTCGTCTTGCGCTTGACAATGTAGGCGGTAATGTGTAATGCGTTGGGTTAGAATACACGTGTTCGATAAGTACCGAAGACACTACACCAATGCAGGAGAAATGACCGAATGAAAAAGACGAGCAACGACCTTGACCAGTTCGCACAGATGGGACTCGCGGCACTGTTGCCGGGGATGACCTATATGCTGGAACTCATGACACGCGCGGTAAGCGAGAAACGCGACCTCCTCGGGTTGCTTCAGGAAGGATTACCGGCGATGTCGCGACCAAAGGGCAAGCAGGGTTGGTCTGACGACCCCGAGGAACGTTCCCGCGAAATGAAACGCCGTCAGCAAGTAGGGCGGCTGAAACGTGGTGAGGGTTTCGCGACTGCGTCCGCGAACGAGGTCCCGATTCCCAATCATCCCCGCAACAAGAATCACCCGCAACATAAGCTCTGGCTGAAGCGGATCAAGAAAAGCCGCGAAGGATATTGGGACAAACTCACACCGGCCCAACGGGTCGCCCGACTGAACCAGATGGCAGAAGGGAAACGGAAAGCAGACCGCGAACGAATGAAGGCGAAACGTGCCGCCGCGAAGGCCATCACTCCCGTGGTCACAATGGAGAAAACCGCATGACGCGTTTATCGAACCGCCAATGGCCGATGTTGAAGATGCTTTACGACAACGGCAGCGATCATTACATGACCATCGAAGACGCGCAACAGTTCGACCAACGGCCCTTCCGCAGTATGTTGATTCAGGGTTGGTGTGCGTTCCGCCCTGGTCGAGGGTTTCATATCACGAAGGCAGGGAAAGCCGCCATGTATGAGTTCCAATCGACCGACATCGTGCGGAAGAACCCGGCCCAGCCGCTGACCGCGTATTTCGATCCGACCGCGTATGGCCTTCACGTCCCGAAGGCGAGGGGGACCACGCCGCCAAAAAAAGCCGCGACCGTTCGTGAGTTCGTTTCCAAGCGAGGTGCCGCATGACTAAGGTTCGTCCGATTACCCGCCGCACCATGCCGCACCCGCCACCCTCAAGTTGCCCGTTCTGCGCGAATCCTGACCTTAAGGAAGCCCCAATCGACCAGGAATACATGAATGAAATTTCGCGGTGTCCCCGCCCTGGTTGTGAATGTACCGCCGTTGAACTGATCCACCGTTGCCATAACGACGCGGATTCGGAGGTCTATTACTGCCGCGTTCACGGGGTCGTGATTGTCGCGTGCGGCCAGTGCGGCGAGATCCACGCGGCGTTCGAGGTCGCGAAACACTGGAGCAAATCATGGTGAAACCCAAAGACGATTGGCGGTGTTCGGAGTGCGGCGGCATCTGGCACGGGTTGACCGCGTGTCCCGAACGCCATTGGATATCCTGCGTAAAATTCACGGTCGAGGTCGAGGTCAATTCTCAAGGGGTCATCACGAGGGCCGCGCCGGTCGCGCGTCGGTTCGTCGGACAACAGTTACTCAACCTGTTGCAGTGGGCCGAGAAGCTGGGCGGGATGCGTCACGAGGTCCTATCATGACCGCCCGACTTTGTAACTGCGGTTCGGGGTTCCCTTCGCGGGAACTCCTCGACGCGCGGGGGATCTACTGTTGCCGGGTGTGCGATCGTTGCGAACGCGCGAAGATGGCCGAGTTCCGGCCTGACATTTTCGCGGACCCGAACTACTGGACGAACGAACCAATCGAGGAGGACCAATGAGCCGCTGCGATGTGGGCGTGACCTTGCACCTCCTCGGGGTTTCCCGTGAGGACTACGAAAGCGGAAAACTCGCGACCCTGATCGGTTACGCGGTTCAGCAGTGGGGACTCGCCGCGCAAGTGATTGTCGAGGACGTGGGCGAAATGGAGAACGGCTAATGGAAACGATCATGATGCCGACCCGTATCGCCCGTCTTTCGCGTTATCACGGTTACCCGGTCCCCTGGAACGTTCTTCGGGGGACCGATGGTACACCGTTCTTCACAATCAACGATGACCGCCGCCACTGTCGCGCCCTTCGGGAAAAACTCTGCCCGTTGTGCGGTGAGAACCTCGGGCGGTGGAAATGGTTCGTCGGCGGGCCGGGGTCCGCGTTCAGTCCGAACGGCTGGTATCTCGACCTGCCGGGGCACCACGACTGCGTGATCTTCGCACTCGCCACCTGTCCCTACTTAGTCTCGCCGCGTTACCTGCGGCACAAGGACATGATTCCCAACCCCGAGAAACTCCCGCCCGAGGCGCGGGTCTTGCTGGATGAAACGGTCTCGCCAACCCGGCCCGAAGTATTCGTCGCGGTCGCCAGTAGTGGAATAGAGGTCAGCCAGAACCGGGTCGGCCTTCCCTACGTTCGCCCGCAGAAACCCGCACTTGGATATGAGTTCTGGCGGCACGGATCGCGGATCGCCCCGTCCGCCGCGTTGGTGTATGTCCGCCAATCCCTCGGGGACGATTCCTGGCAGTTCCCGCGCGAAGTCGTGGAGGGCACAACATGGTGATCGACACGACCAAGTTGCCCTTGTTCGCCCTCGGGGCTCTCGTGACCACGCCGGGGGTTCTCGCCAAGGACCCTTATGTCGAGGAAATCGTCATGGCGCTCTGGCGGCACATCACGGGGGATTGGGGCGACCTCGACCAGGAGGACAAGGCCGCGAACGATTGGGCGCTACAGACCGGCGAACGGATTCTGTCGGCGTATCACCTGACCTCGGGCGAGAAAATCTACATCATCACCGAGGCCGACCGCTTCTGTACCACGATCCTGTTGCCGGAGGAATACTGATGGCCGCGAAATACCGCATCGTTGAAGTGAAACTGACATTGACCGAGAACCCGAATAGTCCCTGGTTGGTTGCGGTCACGAAGGAATTCTTGCCGGAATCCGGCGGGGGCGCGGATACCGTCCGCGCGACCGCGTACGATCTGGACAACGCCATTGAAGTCGCCCGAGGTCTGGTATTTGTCGCGCGTCTTGCCCCACCACGCGCGGTAGAATAGTATCGGTCATTTCGTTCGTGTTCGTTCATTTCACAAACGGCACCCCTTCGTGGGTGTCGTTTTTTTTGCGCTCAACGGTCGCGCGTTGTCCGCCGCGTTACTTCGGTTCTGGTCGCGGGTTGGCGAATGGTAGTAATCCATCCGTCGCGGATGGTAGTGCGCCACCCACTTGCGCCGGGGGGCGTGACCGGCGTACGATTGTGTCCAGATCAATCGGGCCGTGTGGGACGAAGGCCCAAGAACCAAGCGATAGCATCCCGCCAACCCTGACGCGCGGAATCCGTGCGCCTGTCTTTTCGAATCCAATTCTGGAGTGCGGCAATGTCCCAAGTTGGCACGATACACCCAGGTCTGGCGACTATCCATATCACGTGGCTTGACACCAATGGCGGATCGCCCGTGCCGGTAGACGGCGACACGGTGTGGAGTTCTTCGAACGCGGCGATCGTCGCGGTCACGGTGTCGCCAGGGAACCCATTAATCGCGAACCTCAACGCTCCTGGTCCCCTCGGGACCGCGACCATCACGGCAACGGCGGACGGGAAGATCGGCGCGGGAGTAGTCCCCACATCCGCGACAATTGACATCACAGTTGTTGCGCCATGATTACCTACCATTCGCGCGTGGCCGTTTTAAATGCCAGGGGGGACCATATCCGCTATGTCCATAGTGCGATGGCGACCGCGATGGTATCGGGCGGGACGGCATCTCAACCCGACCCCACCATTGGCCGCATTCGCGCGATCACACTGTCTCGAACAGCGGAGGTACACGCGCACCGTACGGGCGCACCTACCGCCTCTCCGTTCGGCGGCGTTCGGTTCTTTCGCCAAGTGCGGTTGGACGAATCCGCGTGCCGGATCTTCGAACATCACCCGCGATGTACGTATGAGTAACCAGTGCCTACAGGCGCGTATCGCGAGTGCCGCGTCCCCCGATGCCAGGAATACGCGGTCGCCGGTGGATTCTGCGCGGCCCATGCGTCCAGGGTTTCGCGGGTCCCCTCGTTCATACGCGAAGATCCGACGTTATCGAACCTCAACAACAGCAACCGGCGCTTCAGGCGTGCCCGCCATAGTTTCCTGGTTCGCCATCCTATCTGCAACATGTGCCATCGTGAGGCGGCGTCGGTCCTTGATCACGTCACGCCACATCGCGGCATACCGCTACTGTTCTGGTCTCAACGGAACTGGCAAGGTTTATGTGTCACGTGTCACGGGATCAAGACGGCTCGTGAAACGTGGGGCCGATGAGCGGCTCCCGCGCGTACGGACAGTCCCCGCCGCGCGACCAGTCCCCATTGATTTCTGGTTGGTCTCCACACTCCCGCCTCAACCGTCGGTGGCGTGTTGCTTCGTGGGGCTGACCAGATCGAACCTGAAGCCACGCCGTGTTGCCGCCGCGTGGTTCAGGGTGCGGGTGGCGGCGTATTGCCCGCCGCCGCCCATTCATTCGCGTTTTCGCGCGGTCGCGGGGTGGGGGGGTCGAAAAACATTCGCGAAGCCGGTCGGAAAA
>Ga0105249_10000406_pt1 | contig 41452 bp, 33 predicted proteins | sample KBSS44metaG_FD_81522 | JGI IMG/M metagenome (GOLD analysis project Ga0105249, IMG submission 81522) | Switchgrass rhizosphere microbial communities from Kellogg Biological Station, Michigan, USA - KBS S4-4 metaG | ecosystem: Host-associated > Plants > Roots > Rhizosphere > Soil | place...
GGACGTAAGGAAAGTATTACTCCTTTACGAAAGATTTTATGATCATCGGCAATAGCTACCTTGATTATTCCCATAGTTAGCAGATATTGGATAAAATTAGGAAATTCTCATTCATAATAACAAACCTCACTATTCATAAGGTGCATCTTTCGGCATTTCAATAGTTACCTTATAGTATGTTTGAGAAATATCTTTTTCAAAATTTATATTTCCCTGCACAACCCGCAAGCGGCTGCTGATATTCTTTAACCCAAGCCCTACATTACTTTTATTCAGCTTTTCAAAATCAGACTGAACAATGCCCCGCCCATCATGATGAATGCGCAAATAAAATTTATCACCATGAACATTTTGCGTTAGATGGATAAAGCTGGCATTACTGTGTTTTAAAATGTTATTGATCAGTTCCTGTACTATTCTGAATATTATAAGTTCTTTTTCGCCTTTAAGCCGTTCTTTGTATTCATGAAAGCGACTGCTTGCATTGATTGCTCCCGAACCACTAATTTTTTGAAACAAGTCATTGATGGCAGATTCTAATCCAAAATTCTTAAGAGTAGGAGGCATCAGGCTATGGCTTATGTTTCTTACCAACTGTATAGTGTCATCAATGATCTGCCTTGCCTGGAAAATAGACTGCAACTGCGTTGCCTTATCCTGGTTTACTAAATTTTCATTCAGGTAAAGACGGGCCGTAGCTAATAAAGGCCCGGCATCATCATGAAGATCTGCAGCCAGGCGCTGGCGTTCTTCTTCCTGCAACTTAATAGAAGCGTTGAGCAAAATCTTTTGCTGTTCCTGCTCCATCTGTTGCAATTTATTTTGATATCGTATTACTTTCCGTTGGTGCATTACAATAAATATGATCAGGCTCACCGTAAGCACAACCATTCCCAATGTGCCTAAGAAAAGCACAATGGAAACTCCGGGTTGGTTGGTGGCTTGCAATAAGAACATAATAGATAGTAGTAGCTTTGAGTTAAATCATGTCAAGATAAGGAACATTAAATGCCTCTTTTTCCGAATTATATTGTTTTTTTCTCGCAAAGAAAATTACAGCAACAGCGAAAAGAATATTTTTTAAAATATCGCCAAGGTAATTGTAATAAAAATACTTTTGAAAAAGCTCCTCGTTTAGACTATTTGCCAGGATATTAAAAAAGAATGTAAAGCCAAGATAAATTAAGATTCCAGTTACAAGCCAGAAGGAAGCATTCTCGTAAATGTAACCGGCGCTAACGTTCTTAAAATAGAGGTAAAAAAAATAGATTATAAATACAATTAGAACTATGGTTTCAATACCAATAGGAACGGAATCAAGTCTTTTGATTTTTACAGTTGAATAGAAAATAATAAGAAATATTGTAAATAAACAGCTTAAAAAAACGATACTTGATTTGAATTTTTTATTGACTATACTATTCCACATAATATAGACAAATGTGAAATATTCCAATAATGTGTAAACAAAGTAGTATAGTTTTTTACCTAAAATAGCCTTACTCTCTGCGTAAAATAAGTTTAAAAAGAAAAAAAGAAGAAGATAAAACAATAAGGGAGCTAGAATACGCCAATGCTTTACTTTCTTAAAATAAAAGAAAATAATGATTACAGGAAGTAAAAATGAGAAATTCAGCGTATGTAACAAAAGCTTTTCTATATTATTGGAATTTGCTCCAAATATAGAAAAGCTTTAAAGAAAATAAAAGACTTAAGTCAAAGACTTTAATCTTCCCAAACAAAACAAGACAAATCATTAGCGTCTGCTTGTCTTGATAAAATTTCATTCTTTTTCATAACAGTAACGTTTTTAAGGCCTTTACTAATTTTTTTGCTGAGATAAAAATTGATATTAGCGATGTGGAATTCAAGCCACATCCTAAGCAATTGAGCAATTAAAGATTAATGAAAGCAAATAGGGTAAAGCGTTCCAGCGGATTTACTTCGTAAACATACTTCTAAAAAATAGGTACATTTTCTGAGATAATTGCGTATATTTACGATTATAAAAATAGTAAACTTTCCCAGAAATTTCACTATTTAGGGAAGTTTATTCACAGGTGTGAATAGCGGAAATAGGCAAAATGGTAAATAATTACTATCTGTATTCAATCCGCTGTCTTACGGATTGTTTGAGGGTTTAAAGGAAAAAAAGTTGATTGACACTGGATTTCGCTTGGCTTTTCATCGGTTTGGATATTAAAACTAAAATTCAGGACGATTTCAAAGGACATCAGACGATTTCGGAGGCTTATCCCGGCCAATCAACTGCGACAAAAATAGTATCCACACCGGTATGTGCACAAGAGCAGTACTTCTATGTTTGCAGGAAATGGAATTTACTATCAGTTTAGTATTATTTCAATAATGAAATGAAAATATACCAATAGGGCTATAGGAAAAACACGAAATGACTTAATTGTAATAAGTTTTCCTAAAAACTCTATAGTTTATTTGACCTTATGATGATACTAAAAAAAGTTTGATCAAATGGATAGTTTGATTATAAGATGGATTATTAGATATTAAATGGATACTATTAACTTAAAGACTTATCGTCTTATTTAAAAAAGAGTACTTTTACGCAAATTCATTACCCTTTCTGCCGGCAGGCGGGAAATAAATTAACTGCAAAATCAATATTCAATGGCTTCCCAGGAAATAAAAGTTTCAATTGCTGACGATCATAAGATCTTCCGCGATGGCATTCGCATGGCTTTAAAAGATAAAGAATACCTGAAAATACTTTGGGAGGCGGAAGATGGAAAAGACCTTATGCATAAGCTTAAGCTAAAACAACCTGATGTTATATTGATGGATATCCGCATGCCGGAAGTAGATGGAATCAATGCAATTAGTCTTATCCGCAAGGAATATGAAAATATAAAGATAATCGTCCTGACCATGTATGATGACCAGGAGATGATAACTAAAATGATGGAAATGGGAGCAAACGCCTACCTCACCAAGACTACCGATCCGGAAGAAATATACCAGGCCATCCTCACGTGCATGAACGATGATTTTTATTTTAATGAGTTAGTAAATAAAGCCGTTTTATTAAAACTGCAACATAAAAAGACAGTACGCCAGTTTTATCCAAATCCAGTAAAGCTTTCAGAAAAGGAAATAAAAATATTAAAGCTGATAGCAGAAGATAAAACAACAGAAGAAATTTCAAAAGAAGTTTTTCTTAGCCCTCGTACGATTGAAACCATCCGGCAGAATATGAAACAAAAAGTTGGGGCAAAAACTATTGCCGGTCTTGTTATGTATGCAATGCGAAATAAGTTGCTGGAATAAAAAGCCTCCCAAAATCTCTCCGAGGAGGGACTTTCGAAGATTCTGATAAATCAAATTCATTTCTTTTTAAATCCTTTATATGGTAAACGTCAACGATAGCTATTTTGATGGATACTATAAAGAAATATGGCGCAATATTATTCCGGATGAATTAACGAACAAGGAAGTTGATTTCATTTTCTCCTATTTCAATCTACAACAAGGAAGCAACGTTTTAGATATAATGTGTGGGTATGGGCGCCATGCCATAGCTCTTGCAAAAAAAGGAATAAAGATAACCGCTGTCGATAATTTACCCGATTACATAAATGAAATAAAAAATGTAGCAGAAAAAGAAAATTTACCTCTTCAAGCTTTTCAGGCGGATATAGCTAATTATAAAACGGAATCTTTGTTTGACCTGGTAATATGCATGGGCAATAGCCTTAATTTTTTTACACCTCAGGATACCTCCTGCATTTTAGCGTCAATTTCTTCTTCCTTAAAGCTGGGAGCCCATTTATTGATCAACACCTGGTCGCTTGCAGAGATCGTCATAAAAAATTTTAAAGATAAAAGTTGGAGCACGGTCGGAGATTTGAAACTTCTGGCTGACAGCAAGTTTCTTTTTCACCCTACCCGCATTGAAACACAAAGCATCATTATTTCAGTAGATGGAAAAGAAGAAATAAAAACTGGTATTGATTATATCTATTCTATTAACGAAATGGAAATGATGTTGAAGAATGTGGGGCTATCGGTAAAGGAAGTTTATAGCATTCCTGGAAAAAAGAAATTTACTATAGGCGAACCCAGGGCTTATATTATCGCACAAAAATTTTCCTGAACTTTTTTATATTGGCAAAACAAAACCCCGGCGTTATGAGGACCGGGGTCAAACGTTACTGTTATGAAAAGAAAAAGATTTTTATGTGCCGAATTTCATAAGGACAGGGTTTAATGGCTCGGCTTTCTCAACAGGTTAGTGGTTTAAAAACGGGAATCAGTTTTTTTATAAAAATAGAAAGTTGATTGGCCGGAGAGTGTCGTATTGGTTTTTCAATGGATTTGGAAATAACTTTCTGGACGGTAATGGACATTGGATGAGAAGGATTAACGAATCATCCGTATCAATCAACTTTCGTTGCAAATATATATTCACAACTATGTGTGAACAATAGAATAACTGCCCTATTTAATGCATTCGGTATTTACTGATACAATCGTAAAACATCTTAATTACTATAAGTAATGTTTCGTTTTAGCCTTAGGAGTGGTACTTTCCACAAATACGAAATCAAGTACTAATACTATGGTATATGTTATGGGATTTTTTCATCTTGCACTGCTGAATTAACATATGTCCAAACATTTTTTTACTAATATCATAATCCATGAAAAACCACGAACCCAACTCCGTAATTAAAGTAGCAATCGCAGACGACCATGCACTTTTCCGCACTGGCGTTAAAACATCTCTTCAAAGTCGTAAAGACATTCAAATGGTAGCTGAAGCCGAAAACGGCATGCAGTTAATGAATTTGCTCAGGCATATACAGCCAGATGTGGTTTTGCTTGATATATCTATGCCCATTATGGATGGCCTTGCTACATTACCTGAGATTAAAAAATTATATCCGGGTGTTAAAGTCATTATGCTTTCTATGCATAACGATCACTCTGTTATCTCTAAGATGATGGAAATCGGGGCTAACTCATACCTTACTAAAGAGTCAGGATCTGAAATGATCTATGAAGCTATAAGAGGAGTATTTGAAAATGATTTTTATTTCAATGAACTTACCAATAAGGCTCTTTTGAGCGGTCTTCGTACCAAACGTACTTCTGAATCATCAATGATGCAGGATGTACACCTTACAGAGAAAGAAATAACTATCCTGAAACTTATGTGTGAAGAAAAAAGCACAAAAGAAATTGCTGATATAGTTGACCTCAGTCCACGTACTGTAGAAGCTATCCGCGATAAACTCAAAACAAAAACCGGTACAAAAAGCATGGCTGGCCTTGTTATGTATGCTGTAAAAGCTGGTTTATTGGAACAGGCATAAAATATTTTCTGAAAATTGACTCTTGCCATCCCGAAATTTCGGGATGGCTTTTTTATTTACTTTCATTGAATGAATAGCGTTTCCATCAATGGAAAAATATTAAGCGATTTAAAACCAGCCTTGCTTGTTTCAAATCGTGGTTACCGGTATGGCGATGGGCTATTTGAAACAATCAAAGTGATCAATGGGAAGATCATTTTAGAGAGTTTGCATATTGAAAGATTATTCAACAGCCTGCAGGTACTGAAATTTAAAATTCCACGACTCTTTACAGTTGAAAAAATACGAAATGAAATTTTAGCACTTGCCAATAAGAATAGATGTTCACAGCTTGCCAGGGTAAGGCTATCTGTGTTCCGGGGGCATGGTGGTTTATATGAAAATGACAAAGAAAAGGAACCTCAATATGTAATTGAATGCTGGCCTTTGAATGAATCAGTAAACGGCCTGAATGAAAATGGTTTTGTAATAGATATTTATCCAATTGCGAGAAAAAGCGCTGATATATTCTCCAATTTAAAAACGGCTAATTTTTTGCCTTATGCAATGGCCGCTATATATGCAAAAGAAAATAAGTTGAATGAATGTCTTGTATTGAATACTGCCGGCAATATTGCCGACGCAACTATAGCGAATATATTTATTGTAAAAGATGGAACGATATTAACCCCCGCACTAAGTGAAGGATGTGTAAATGGTGTAATGAGAAAATATCTGGTCAAAGAATTAAATAAAGCAAATCAGGATGTAAAGGAGAGCATATTGACGGAAAATGACATTAAAAACGCCGATGAAATTTTCCTGACCAATGCTATAAATGGTATCCGGTGGGTAAAACAATTCAGAGATAAGGTTTATTCAAATACGAGGATTTTAGAAATATATGATCACTTTATAAAAGGTTTAAATAAATAATTCTTCTTCAGAATGAACCTCTCCCGGTTCTCTTATTGAAAGAAAAATTTCAAAAAGTTTTTCAATAGCTTCTTTACCTTCCTTACCTAAGTCAATACTATAATTGTTTACATAAAGATCGATATGCTGTTTCATCACTTCTTCGCTCATGGTCTGTGAATGGGCCTTTACATAATCAGTGATTAAAGGATAATTGACAAAAGCATATTCAATACTTTCTCGGATCAATTTATCGATCCTTAAACTTGTTTGTTTATCAATAGTTCTCTTTATAGCAATACCTCCGAGTGGGATAGGTACTCTCATTTTTTCTTCCCAATATTCGCCAAGGTCAAGTACTTTGTGTAAATCTCTTTGCTGATAAGTAAACCTGTTTTCATGAATGATAACACCTAATTCAGTTTTGCCGCTTAACACAGAATCTTCTATTGAAGAAAAGATCATCGGTATTTTTTCTTTGGCATCTGGAAAAGCAAAGCTTAATAAGAGATTGGCGGTTGTGTTTAATCCTGGTATGGCAATTGATTTTTGATCTATGTTGTTGTTGCCACTTTTAAATTTCTCTTTTGATATTAAAAGGGGGCCCACCCCTTTACCCAGTGCGCTGCCGGCATTTAGCAATATATATTTATTAAGTGATTGAAAAAAAGCAGGAAAACTAAGTTTAGTAATATCCAGTTTTCCTTCGAGTGCCCATTGATTTAATGTTTCAACATCTTCAAGGATTACATCAAAATCTAATTCTTCACTATCAATTTTTTTATTGACCAGGGCATCAAAAATGAATGTATCATTGGGGCAAGGAGAGAATCCAAGAGTTAATTTCATTAGAAAAAAATTATTAATTCTTAATTAATAATTGTTTTGATCAGCACATCATTTAAATTCATGATAGATTCATTCATATTCCAATTCTTTTTATTCCTTTCACCAATATAATTGGAAATACTTCTTAACTGTAAGAAAGGAATATTCTCCATCAGGCACACATAATGTAAAGCCGCACCTTCCATTGATTCAATTACAGGATTAAACCTGCTTTTATAAAACGTTATCATCTGTTTTGACGTAGTTATCTGGTTTACTGAAATACCTTTTACCATTTTCAATTTGGTCTTCTTAAACAAAACATTGCCCGGATTTTCCAACCATCCGTTTTTAAAAGGGAATTGGCTTGTTTGTAATAACTGCAGGTCAAACAGGGTTTTTAATTTTTTCAACTCTACTACACTTTCGTCAGCAATAGCATCCTGCTTTATTTTTACAACAGTTCCCAAAGGAGTTTGTTTATCGAAACAACCTGCAACGCCTGCTTGTATAACCATTCCGGGTTTTTTTAATTGCAATTGTTTGGTAAGATGATAAGTGGTTGAAGTAAGGCCAATGCCCGTAATTAAAACGTCAATATCCAAAAATTCTTTTTTTATTCTGCTTCTGTAATGTTCAAGAAACGGCGCTATTTCTTTTGCTGTAGCGACTATCAACAAAATATTCATTTTCTTTTTTTATCGATTGCAAATGTCGGATTATTATTGATACATTAACTTTGCCAGCCTAATTGAAAAGAGATGGTTTACCTGACGAGAACAGAACATTTTAATGCAGCTCACCGCCTTTATAATCCAGCCTGGAGCTATGAAAAGAATGAAGAAATATTTGGCAAATGTGCCAATGAGAACTGGCATGGTCACAATTATGATCTTTATGTAACTATAAAAGGAATACCTGATATTGATACTGGTTTTTTAATGGATGCAAAAGCATTAAGTAGTTTGATAAAGGAGCATGTAACAGAAAAACTGGATCATCGTAATTTGAATCTGGACGTTGCATTTATGAGTGATAAAATATGCAGCACTGAAAATCTTGTAGTAGGAATATGGAATGAGCTAAAACCACATTTACCTTCTTCCGTTCAATTGCATTGTATTAAGCTTTATGAAACGCCTCGTATTTACGTAGAATATTTTGGGGAATAGGCCAGTCTTTCCCCATATAAACTTAGTAATTTGATATTATGAATAAAAAGGTAGCAGTTTTTCGCAGCGAACATTTTAATGCAGCTCATCGGTTATTTAATCCAAAGTGGAATGATGCTATCAATGAAAAAGTCTTTGGCAAATGTGCTTTACCTAACTATCACGGACATAATTATGAACTGGAAGTAAAAATAACAGGTAAACCCGATAAGAAAACGGGATATGTAATGGACCTGAAAGAATTATCTGATCTTATAAAAAAAGAAATACTGAGTCGGTTTGATCATAAAAATCTGAATTTAGATACCAAAGAATTCAAAGATTTAAATCCTACGGCAGAGAACATTGCAATAGTTATTTACAAAATATTGCGACCATTGATTAATAAAAAAAAGGATCTGAAAATAAGATTATATGAAACACCAAGAAACTTTGTTGAGTATCCCGCGAATTAAAAATCATAAACTATTATGTCCTACAAAAAAACAGAGCAATTTGATGATAAGACAACAAGCGGATTGATTGACAGCTATCGTTCCGTATTGAATTTATTGGGCGAAGATGCTGAAAGAGAAGGGTTGATTAAAACACCGGAACGATTGGCCAAAGCTATGCAATATCTTACCCAGGGTTATGGCCTTGATGCTCATGCAATCATTAATTCAGCTAAATTTCATGAACCGATCAGTGAAATGATAGTAGTTAAGGATATTGAGCTTTATAGTTTATGCGAACATCATGTCCTGCCTTTTTTTGGCAAAGCTCATATTGCTTATATACCTAACGGTTGGATAACAGGGTTGAGCAAAGTAGCAAGGGTCGTCGATGTATTTGCACGCCGTCTCCAGGTTCAGGAACGATTGACTGTCCAGATCATGAATGCAATAAAGGAAACATTAAATCCGCTTGGCGTAGGTGTGGTTATAGAAGCACAGCATTTATGTATGATGATGCGTGGTGTACAAAAACAAAATTCAGTTACCACCACTTCTGCATTTGATGGGGAATTTATGAAAAATGCTACACGTAGTGAGTTTCTTAAATTGATCACAGCAGATCTGAGTCGATAATAATTAATCAGTGCCACTTCTTTTATCACTAAATTCAAAACCTTTAGTTTTACCACATTAAAACGGACCAGGGCAATGAAGCATGCATTTGTTTTTCCAGGGCAGGGTTCTCAGTTCCCTGGAATGGGTAAAGAACATTACACCAATAGTGCCTTTTCAAAAAAATTATTTGAACAGGCTAATGATATTTTAGGTTTTCGCATTTCAGATATAATGTTCAATGGCACTGAAATGGATCTGAAGCAAACCAATGTTACACAGCCAGCCGTTTTTCTCCACTCTATTATTGCATACAAAAGCATAGATCCTTCGATCAACGCTGGATCAAAACCAGATATGGTTGCCGGCCATTCGCTTGGTGAATTTTCTGCATTGGTTGCCAATGGCACACTGAGTTTTGAAGATGCATTGAAATTGGTTTTTATAAGAGCAAAGGCAATGCAACGGGCATGTGAGATGAATCCATCAACAATGGCAGCCGTACTTGCATTACCAGATGATAAAGTAGAATCTATTTGTGATGAAGTGCTAAAAGAAACCGGTGAAGTAGTAGTACCTGCTAATTATAATTGTCCTGGCCAGTTGGTAATAAGCGGATCGTTGAAAGCAATTGATGTTGCCTGTGAAAGAATGAAAGCGGCAGGAGCAAAAAGGGCAATGGTGTTGCCGGTCGGTGGGGCATTTCATTCACCATTAATGGAACCTGCACGGGAGGAACTGCAGGCCGCAATTGAGAGTACCGATTTTCATTCACCTACTTGCGCTATTTATCAAAATGTACTGGCGAAAGCTGTGATGGATAAAGATGAAATAAAAGAAAACCTGATTGCTCAGCTTACCATGCCAGTCCGTTGGACACAAAGTGTACAGGCCATGATCGCCGATGGTGCATCAAGGTTTACCGAAGTGGGCCCGGGAAAAGTATTGCAGGGGTTAATTTTAAAAATTGATAAAACTGTTTCAACAGAAGGCGTGAGTTAAATAAGAATTATTAGCCAGGCTGTATATCCCTGATCATCGTCCCTTGCGTCGCACACTTCAACTGTAGTAATTCTATTCAGCAAGATTTAATGCAAATGGTATTAAATATATATGCTGCAATTCAACCAGCCGCCATCAAAATCCGCATTGTATTTTTTATAAAAATTAATCGCTGGTTCATTCCAATCTAATACCTGCCAGATGATGCGATTGAATTTTTTTTCCTTTGCTTCTTCTATTAATCGATCAAATAAAAGTTTACCAATTCCTTTACCTCTCATTTCATTTGTAACAAGAATATCTTCAAGGTACATTGCCTGCCCTTTCCATGTTGAATAGCGTATGTAATAAAGTGCAAAGCCTTGTATTACGCCATCTGCTTCTGCTACAAATGTCCACCAGACTGGATTTTTTCCAAAACCACTTTCAATAAAATGATCAAGAGTAACTGTTACTTCATTGGGAGCTTTTTCATAAGTAGCCAATTCCTGAACTAGTTCAAGCAACCGGGGACAATCTTCTTTTATTGCTCTTCTTATTGTAATATCCATGTGTAAATAAAGTATAATAGTGCGATAATAACTTTAGCTAAGTCTTCCCTTGGGGAGATTTAGAGGGGTTTAATGCTTGTTCAAGATCATTAATAATATCCCGCAAATTCTCTATTCCAACATTCATTCTTATCAATCCATCAGTGATACCATACTTTTCTCTTTCCTTTTGCGGTACACTGTAATGTGTCATTGAAGCAGGGTGAGAAAGAAGTGTATCACAGGTACCAAGAGATACAGTTCTTACACACATTTGAAGCTTATTCATAAAATTGATCCCGGCTTGTAAACCATCTTTCAATTCAAAACTCAGCATAGCTCCGGGATGTTTCATTTGTTTCATCGCTGTTGCATGATCAGGATGATTTTTTAATCCCGTATAATTTACTTTACTAATTGCCGGATGTTTTTCTAAAAAATGGGCCACTTCCATTGCATTATAGCAATGCCTGTCCATTCTTAATTCAAGCGTTTTCATTCCATTGATCAATAAGAACGCATCAAAAGGATTTGCGTTACCACCTAAAGTTTTAGCAAGTACATAAACTTTGGTTTTCATAAATTCAATATCACGACCTAACATGATGCCACCAATGGCAGTTCCGTGGCCATTCAAAAATTTAGTGGTTGAATGCACAACGAAGTCAACTCCATATTTAAAAGGTTGCTGCAAATAAGGAGTTGCAAAAGTATTGTCGCAGGCTGTAATTAAATGATGATGTTTAGCTAATTTAGTCAGCTCCTCTATATCTACACATTGTATAGTTGGATTAGCCGGAGTTTCAATGTAGATCATTCTGATCGCAGGATCTTTTTTAATTGCATCTTCTGCTTTGTTGAGATTTCTTAAATCAGTAATGATAGCATGGATGCCTAATGGCGGCAGCACATTAGTAATTAATTCTTCTGTTCCTCCATACAATGAAAAATGGGTGAGTATTTTATCACCGGGTTTTAGCGTACTTAATAGTAAAGTTGTAATGGCGGCCATTCCCGAAGCATGGAGTTGACCTTTTAATTCTAATTGAAGTCCGTTTTCTTTAATTCCAAATGATTCTAATGCTGCGATTTTTTTTTCGGCTTCTGTAAAAGTAGGATTGCCCCAGCGGGAATAAATATATCCTTCTTCTTTACCACTAAATCTCCGCATGCCTTGTTCTGCTTCATCGTAAACAAAAGTACTGCTCGCATAGATAGGAACTAAATGTGCATACGTAGGATCCTGTTCATGTCCTGCATGTACAGCTACAGACCCAAAGCCTGATAATGGTGAATTTTTATCCATTTAAACTATTTGAAAGTGCATTACAGAGATCAATGCAAGTGATAAATCAATAAGCCCATTTTACCAAGGTAGCTCCCCATGTAAATCCGCCACCAAAGGCTGCTAATACAATTTTGTCACCTTTATTTAATTGTTTTTCCCATTCCCATAAACAAAGTGGAATAGTAGCGGCAGTTGTGTTACCGTATCGTTGAATATTTAGCATCACTTTATCATGAGAAAGACCCATGCGATTGGCGGTAGCATCAATGATTCTTTTATTGGCTTGATGTGGTACAAGCCATGCAATATCATCACCAGTCAATTTATTTCTTTCCAATAGCTCTGCACTAATATCAGCCATACCTTTCACCGCAAATTTGAAAACAGGTTGTCCATCCTGGTAGATAAAATGCTCTTTGGCCATTACAGTATCTACGCTTGGTGGTTTCAATGATCCTCCCGCTTTCATATGCAGATAATTGCACCCGCTGCCATCGCTTTTTAAAAGACTATCTAAAATTCCATAACCTTCTATATTGGGTTCCAATAAAATTGCAGCTCCGGCATCACCAAAAAGTATGCAAGTGGTACGATCACTGTAGTCTGTAATAGCACTCATTTTATCAGCGCCAACGATCACTACTTTTTTATAACGACCACTTTCGATCAATGCGGCTCCAGTTGTTACACCAAATAAAAACCCCGAGCAAGCTGCTTCCAAATCAAAACCCCAGGCATTTTTTGCACCGATCTTATCGCAAATAATATTTGCTGTAGCGGGGAACATCATATCCGGAGTAACGGTGCAACAAATAAGGCAATCAATCTCCATAGGATCAATACCTCTTTTATTGCACAGCTCAATTACAGCCGGTGCTCCCAGGTCAGAAGTAGCTTTTCCCTCACCTTTTAAAATGCGACGTTCTGAAATGCCGGTTCTTGTTTTGATCCATTCATCGTTGGTGTCAACCATTTTTTCCAGGTCAGCATTGGTCAGCTTATCCGGAGGAACATATCCGCCAACAGCTGTGATAGCTGCAGTTATTTTTTTACTCATCATTTTTCTTTAAGGCAGGCAAAGGTACGAGGAATAGGCAATGGACAATATGCCAATAAGCAAGCGTAATAGATTGAAAGTTTTTGCTTATTGTCAATTGCTTATTGCCAATTGATTTGCCTTATTTTCGCAGGCATGATTGCATTTTTGAAAGGAGATTTTGTTTATAAAAGCCCTGCTGTCGTTCATGTAGATGTGAACGGAGTGGGCTATGAATTGCAAATCAGTTTAAATACTTATTCAAAGATTCAAAGCCTTGATAAAGGCATTTTATATGCCAGTCTGCTGGTTAGAGAAGATGCTCATATCCTTTACGGCTTTTTTGAACTGGCTGAAAAGGAAATGTTTCTCCAATTGATCAGTGTATCAGGTATAGGTGCTTCCACTGCCCGGGTTATGCTTTCTTATATGAAACCAGAGGAAATTGCAAGGGCAATTATTAATGGGGATGGGCGGACTTTAGAAAGTATAAAAGGCATTGGAAAAAAGACAGCTGAAAGAATGATATTAGAACTTAGGGATAAGCTTGCAAAACACCCCCTTGAAACAAATATTCCCGCTCTGAAAAACAATACTTTGCAACGAGATGCGTTAAATGCTTTAACAGCTTTAGGCATCAACAGGCAGGCAGCGGTACAGGCTTTGGAAAAGACCTTAACTGCTGAACCAAACCTCCCGGTTGAAGAGCTTATTAAAAAAGCGCTTCGTACCCTCTAAAATCCAGTTAGCAACTAATTGATAGGGAGAAAAAATTGAACCTTAGGACTGCTCATATGTTCCGTACATTGGTATTTTTTACCATGCTGCTTGCATCTTGCACGCAAGTCAATGCCCGTTATTTTTTTCAGACTAATCCTCCTGACACGAATCGATATCCATTAGGTGATCGTCGCGGTGATCCTTATAGCTATCCAAACAAAAATAGTTTTGATCTAAAGGATACAAGTTTCGTCAAAAAAACGATTGAATACGATCCAAAAACAAAGCAATACTATATCGTTGAAAAAATAGGATCTCATTATTATCGTACGCCTACTTCCTTTACCATGGAGGAATTTGTTCGGCTGCAGGGCAAAAAAGATGAAGACGATTATTTCCGCAAAAGGGCTAACCTGCTTGCGAATATGAACCGCAGATCATTCAAACCTAAATTCAAAGTTTCGAATGATTGGTTTAATAGAATAGTTGGAACGGGCAAAATAGAAATCAAACCTTCGGGATATGTCGATCTTACCGGCGGCTACCAGGGGCAAAATATAAAAAATCCAACCCTGCCTGAAAGAGCAAGAAAAAATGGTGGTTTTGATTTCAATATGAACTCGCAACTACAGGTAGATGGTAATATCGGTGATAAACTAAAACTGCCGATCAATTATAATACCCTCGCCAATTTTGATTATGAGAATCAATTGAAACTCGATTATCACGGCAAAGACGACGAGATCATAAAGCAATTCCAACTTGGTAATGTAAACTTTAATTCAAAAGGGACATTAATACCTGGTGCTCAATCTTTATTTGGCATCAAAACACAATTACAGTTTGGCAAACTTTTCATAACAACTGTATTAGCTAATCAACGATCACAACGGCAATCTGCAGGATTGCAAGGCGGAACAGCTTCGCAAGCGTTTTCTGTAAAAGCAGATGAATACGATGAAAACCGTCACTTTCTATTAGCTCAATATTTCCGCAACAATTTTAATAAGGCAATGAAGCAATTGCCTGTTGTTAATTCAGCGGTTCAAATAATGAAAATAGAAGTTTGGGTAACCAATCGTAATGGAACAACCACTGACACAAGAGATATTGTTGCGTTAATGGACCTGGGAGAAGGAAACCCATATGTCGGACCACCAGGAAATCCCAATGCATTGCCTTCCAATTATGCCAATAATCTTTATAGTACAATTATTGCCAATCCTAATAGCCGTAATTCAACCTTAGTTCAAAGTACATTGACAGGGATGGGGCTTTCGGCAATTCAGGATTTTGAAAAAACATTTGCAAGAAAATTACAGTCGAGCGATTATTATTTTAACCCGCAAATAGGATTTCTTTCACTTAACCAACCATTGCAACCTGATGAGGTATTGGGCGTAGCTTATCAATACACTTACAATGGAAGAGTTTACCAGGTAGGAGAATTTTCTCAGGATGTGCCGCCAGATACGACGGGTACAACACAACGGGTTTTATTTTTAAAATTATTGAAAGCAACATCTCAACGAACTAACCTTCCGATCTGGGATCTGATGATGAAAAATGTTTATTCAGTTGGTTTCGGTCAATTGGAAAGGCAGGATTTTAAATTAGACCTTGTATATGAAGAACCAAGTCTTGGGGAGAAAAGATATTTGCCACCAACTGATGTTCTTTCGAATTACCAGGGCGTACCGGTTATTTCATTGGTAAATCTCGACAGGCTGAATAGTCAGAACGATCCGCAACCCGATGGTGTATTTGATTTTATTGAAGGTTACACCGTAATATCATCGCAAAGCCGCATCATTTTCCCAGTACTTGAACCATTTGGTCATGATCTGGATTATGTATATGGAACGCAGCCTTTACGAGATAAATATTTATATTATCCACTGTATGATACTATAAAAGCTATAGCTCAAACCTATGCAAACCTTAATCGTTTTAAATTAATTGGGCGATCTAAATCGTCATCGGCAGCAGGCAATACAGATTATCAATTGGGATACAATATTCCCCGTGGATCGGTAATTGTTACTGCCGGTGGCCAGACACTCCAGGAAAATATTGATTATGAAATAAACTATGATCTTGGAACACTACGAGTGATCAACCAGGCCATCGTTGCATCAGGTATTCCTGTAAATATTCAATATGAGAACCAGGCAACCTTTGGGCTGCAGCAAAAAAACTATATGGCTTTGCGGCTTGACTATCTCGCAAATAATAAACTTTCATTGGGTGGAACTATTGTCCGGTTAAGTGAAAGACCTTTCTTTATTAAACAATCTTATGGCGAAGACCCGATAAGAAATACGATGTATGGTGTCGATCTTGACTATCGTAATAACATACCAAGATTAAGCAAATGGTTGGATAAATTACCTTTTTATTCTACCAAAGCAATGTCATCTGTTACGGCTTATGCAGAAGCTGCCGTTCTTGATCCAGGCCATGCACCACAAATTGGAAAAGGAAATAAAGGGCAGATCTATATCGATGATTTTGAAGGAACCCGGTCAAGTATTGATCTTAGGTTTCCTTTAATAAGCTGGACACTTGCTTCCGTACCACAGAACAATAATCTCTTTCCTGAATCAGCATTGAACAATGATCTGCAAAGCGGATATAACCGGGCGAAGATGGCTTGGTACAACATTGAAGCTGTGTTGCAGGAGAGAAGGAACCAAAATAACCCGTTGCGTAATAATCCCGCCGAATTATCAAAACCAGAAACAAGACAAGTATTACAAAGTGAGATATTTCCAAATCGCAGTAATGATTTCGGGCAAGGATTACTTACCACTTTTGATATTGCATTTTATCCTAAGGACAGAGGCCCTTACAATTATGATGTTAATCCCGGCCCTTACTCATCAGGTGTTGATGCAAACGGAAAATTGATCAACCCAAAAAGTCGCTGGGGCGGATTGATGCGTAATATTGATCAAACAGATTTGGAAAGTGCCAATATCGAGTTTATCGAATTCTGGATGCAGGATCCTTATATTTTAAATCCGGGAAGCCAGGGCGGACAATTATATTTTAATCTTGGAAATATTTCGGAAGATGTATTACGTGATGGTAAGCGTATGTATGAAAATGGTTTGCCAACACCAACTATTCCTGCACCTGTTGATAATAGTACGGTTTGGGGCAAAGTACCGTCTAACCCTCTGCAGGTAACCAATGCTTTCAGCAATAATACAGAAGATCGCCAGTACCAGGATGTAGGATACGATGGTTTAAGAGATGAAGAGGAGAAAACAAAATTCAATACTTACTTAAGTAAATTACAGGTTACTGCGCCGGGTGCTTACCAACAAGCATTGTCCGATCCCTCAGCGGATAACTTCAAACCTTATCGTGATGAAAGTTTTCCTGATAACACCGGTATTTTAAGAAGGTATAAAGATATTAATAGTCCACAGGGCAATTCACCGATTGCTAATAACAATACGGAGTTTGTAAATGCATTTACTCAGTATCCCGATGCAGAAGAATTGAATCGTGACAATACACTGAACGAAACAGAAGAATATTTTCAGTATAAGGTCGATATAAAACCCAACATGCTGGTAGGTACAAATTTTATTACTGATAAAAGATTAGTAAATGTAAATCTCGCTGATGGGTCTCACCGTACTGAAACATGGTACCTGTTCCGGATTCCTATTGATGAATATGAAAAGAAAGTTGGAAATATTCCTGATTTCAAATCTATCCGTTTTATCCGCATGTTCACAACCAATTTTGATGATTCCGTTGTAATGCGTTTTGGTAAATTAGAATTAGTGCGAAATCAATGGAGGAAATTCAAGAATAAAATTGACACAACAGGATTGAACACTACTCTTCCTGTTCCGAATCCTACTTCATTTAATGTGCTTGCCGTAAATGTGGAAGAAAATGACCAGCGGCAGCCAATACACTATACAATACCTCCTGGCATTGAAAGGCAACAGCAGCTTAGTAACAATAATGTGTCTTTATTTTTAAATGAACAATCATTAAGCATGCAGGTATGCGGTTTGCCTCAGTATGATGCCCGAGGTGTCTTCAAAACATTGAACCTTGACATGGTGAAATATGGCAGACTGATGATGTTCATCCATGCTGAATCAGTGCAGGGAGTACAACCCTTAAACGATAAAGACATTAGTGCAGTAATACGTATTGGAAGTGATTTTTCCGCTAACTATTATGAGGTAAAGATTCCATTAAAAATAACACCTTTTGGTGCGACCGATTCGTTGGCGGTTTGGCCTGCAGAAAATAACCTTGACTTTGACCTTGCCGATCTCACCAAATTGAAAATGAAGAGGAATAGATTGGGTATTCAACCATCTAAATATTACAGCGAATTGCAAGCAGATGGAAGATCCTTTGCTATTATCGGAAATCCAAATCTTGGCGAAGTGAGGGGTATGTTGCTTGCAGTAGAAAATGAACGGCTTGAAAACGCTTGCACAGAAGTATGGTTCAATGAGCTTCGCTTTTCTCATCTCGACGAAAAAGGCGGCTGGGCCGCAATAGGCCGCATGGATTTTAAATTGGCCGATCTCGGAACGCTTACTTTATCGGGTACTGCACAAAGCAGTGGCTTTGGCACATTGGAGCAAAGAGTAAATGAAAGAAGCCGGGAAGATCTTTATACAATTGATGCTGCTACTAATATTGAAGCAGGCAAGCTATTACCGAAAAAACTAGGGCTACAAATACCAGTATATGCTGGTATCAGTAAAACTATAAGTACTCCTCAATATGATCCTTATGATCTCGATATATTCCTAAAAGACAAATTGAAAGAAGCACCTGCTTCTAAAAAAGATTCAATAAGAAATGATGCGCAGGATGTGACCACTATTAAAACAGTAAACCTTACCAATGTAAGAAAGATAAAGACAGACGGTAAAAGACCAAAGCTATGGAGCGTATCTAATTTTGATTTCAATTATTCATACATAGAAACACAGAGGCATAACCCTCTTATAGAAAATGACCTGATAAAAAGGACCCGTGGAGCTTTAGGGTATACTTATACTCCGCAAACAAGACCACTTGAACCGTTTAAACGGCTTATTAAATCAAGATCACCATGGCTGGCGCTGATCAAAGACATTAATTTTAATTATGCACCCAGCCAAATATCATTTAAAGCAGATGTATTCCGGCAGTTTGGAGCTATCCGGCCACGCAATGTTGGAGGCGGACCTTACAAAATACCCGAGACTTACGATAAATACTTTACGTTTGACCGCTATTATATTTTGCAATGGAACTTTACAAAATCTATTTCTATTGATTTTAATGCCATTAACAATGCAAGAATAGATGAACCTTATGGCCGCATTGATACCAAAGAGAAAAAAGATTCTGTAAGAAAGAACTTCTTTAAAGGTGGAAGAAACACCAACTATCACCAGGAGGTCACATTAACTTACAATGTACCTACACAAAAAATACCTTTGCTTAGCTGGACAACGCTTCGTGCAAGCTATAATACAAAGTATAACTGGCTTGCAGGCTCTTTACTTGAAAGAACCGGAGATAGAACTCTTGGTAATACATTAGCCAATACACAAACAAGAACATTGAATGGGGAATTTAAATTCGATGATCTCTACAATAAATGGAAATTCCTGCGAGCTGTTTACAGTATCAATCCACCTGCTCCTATAAATAATACTGTTCATAATACAAAAAATGCAACGGATACAAGCGGTAAGAAAAAAGTTAAAGTAAAAGACCCCAACAAACTTCCACAGATTGGCGCTGTACCTAAATTTTTCTTTAAACTTTTAACCTCTTTAAAAAGAGTAGGTATTCAATATAATGAAGACATGGGTACTACTTTGCCGGGCTATTTAGATAGTACAAAAGTGTTGGGTTATAATTACAGAAGCGGTCAACCCGGATTCGGTTACATTTTCGGTTATCAGCCGGATACAAACTGGATTAACCGATTTGGAGCAAAGGGATTACTGTCTCATGATACATTATTGAATGCAATGATTCAGCAACGATACAATCAACATTTAAACATTACAGCACAATTAAGCCCCATCCGTGATTTCAATATTGATATTAATTTGGATAAAACATTTGATAAGCAATACTCAGAGCTATATAAAGACACAAGTGCCTTTGATAATGTGGGGTTAACAAGATTGAATCCCTATGCGTTGGGAAGTTTCAATGTGAGTTATATTTCTTACCAGACTTTGTTCAAAAAATTTGATCCGAATGTAGTCTCCGAAACATTTAAAGAATTTGAAAGTAACAGGTTGATTTTATCAAGAAAATTAAAAGGATTAAATCCCTATGCAGCCGGTAACGCCACTGACCCTGATGGCTATGTACAAGGCTATGGTCGCTATGCGCAGGATGTTGTGATCCCCGCTTTCATTGCCGCTTATACGGGTAAAGATCCTACAAGCATTAAACTTATAAAGAATGATAATCCAAATCTTCGCTCCAATCCATTCTCAGGCATTACACCAAAGCCAAACTGGACAGTAACTTATAGCGGCTTGTCAAGATTAAAAGGATTGGATAAAATATTTACCAATTTTACGATACGCCATGGCTATCATAGTACATTTAGCATGAATAGCTTTAATACAGCCTTGTTATTTGCCGATCCTTTTAGGATCAGTTATCCATCATTCAGAGACACGTTAACGGGCAATTATATTCCTTTCTTCCTTGTTCCGAATATATCTATTCAGGAAGCATTTGATCCGTTGATCGAATTAGATATGACATTCACCAACCAACTTGCAGTGCGGTTTGAATTCAAGAAGAGTCGCCAGCTTAGTTTGAGTTTGATAGATTACCAGTTAGCAGAAAATCGTTCTACAGAAGCAACCTTCAGTTTTAACTGGCGAAAGAAAGGATTGCCACTCATTAAAAGACTTGGCAAAATGAAGTTAGACAACGACGCCACTTTCAGAATGGACTTCAGCTTGCGTGATGATGCAACTGCCAATAGTAAACTTGACCAGGGCACTTCATTTGGTACAGCAGGGCAAAGAGTAATTCGTATTGCTCCTTCTATCGATTATATTCTTAATAACAGGGTGAGCTTGAAATTCTATTTTGAGCAAAACCGAAACATTCCAAAGATCAGCAATGCCTTCCCTATCACGAATACAAGAGCCGGCTTACAAGTAAGAGTTTCGTTATCGCAGTAGAATCAGGATTTGTAAGATTAAAAGATTTAAAGAAAATAATACAAAACATTTCTAAGATAAGTAATGCGAAAAATTTAATGGTTCTTATAGACTCAAAATAAAAAAAGCATCCGCCGTAGGGGATGCTTTGATTTTCTCCAACTGCTATTCTAAGGTTTCGGAACAGTATTAGCATTCTCACCTGCCTTTTTAAACAACATCACATAGCCACATAAATTCTTTTTCTTCTGTTTGTTTACCTGTACAGGTTTCATCATGTGAAATTCAGAGAATTGAGGAATATAGGAGTAAGTGATAATATTGCCATCCACATCACCCCATTTTTTCTGGCGAAAAATAACTTGTCTTTCGTTCCAGTCATACATTCTTACTTCATATAATTTAGAAGTATAGTCACCGATAAAAATGAATTGATACCAGCTTCCCTGGGTAAGAGGAATAACAACGGGCATTTCGAATTCACTTTCCATCATGATGGATGCTTCTTTGAGCAAAACATAACCATCATTGGTATAAAGGCTTTTTAGGCTATCAACTTCTTTTTGGATCATATCATTGCTGCAGGATTGGAGGCGTATTACATCCTGTGAAAAAGTTGTAATGCTGAAAAATAGCAACGCTGCAAGAGTGGTTAGGTACGGTGTTTTCATAAGGGTCTTTAAATAGAATTGGATGAATACCATAAATATAGCAGGCAAATTCCTGTATTCTAAATTTTTAAATAAAATGTTGTGATTTCAGGGGCATTTTCGCCGGAAAAATACGTCAAGTATCAGGCCGGTTGAAAGGGAGAGGATGTTAATGGGTATAAATAAAATAAAAAAGAATTGATTATGCAATTTTTTTGACGATAATCAAGAAGACGAAAAAATCAAGCTCCCACTTGCCATTCGATTATTGAATCATTACTCACCGTATTAATGTTACTGTTCCTTTTGCAAAGAATGATTTGCCTGTATAATCAATAGCGTTTACGATCCACACAAATACGCCGCTGTTTTGAAGCCTGCCACCGATCTTTCCATTCCAGCCTTTTCCATTTTCAGTAGTTGTAAATACCATTTGCCCCCAGCGATTATAAATGCTGAACCATTTAATTTGTTTAATGCCAACTGCAATAGGCCTTATTACATCATTCAAGCCATCATCATTGGGAGAAAAAGCAGTGGGAACAAATACCTGTGGATTAGTTTTGAAAACTTTTACGGTTACAAAAGCCGAATCAATGCAGCCAGCCTGGTCTGTTACAATTAGTTTATACCTCACACTATCGATCTCAGCACTATAAATACCCTTTGGATTGGGAATTGAAATATTATTTAATCCCGTTGGAGGACTCCATAAGTAATTGACACCACCATTGCCATTGAATTGTAATTCCTGGTTTACAACCACAGCTGTATCATGACCTGCAAATGCTCTCACACGTGGAAGCACAGTTACTATCACCGTATCACGACCGGGTTTGGGACAACCCAATGTATCAAGTACTGAAAGTATATAAAAAATTGTTTTTGGCGGGTGGCTTACTGGATTCAATGAAACAGGATCATTAAGATAGGCAGCAGGCGACCAGGAATATGAAATGCCCGTATAAGTTCCGTGCAATTGTGCCGATGTATTATAACAGATGAGTGTATCATTACCTGCGTTTGAATAAGGATAAGGAACTGTCTTTATAGTTACATCATCTGTGGCGGTACAACTTCCGATACGGGCTAAAATTTGGTAAGTTGTAAAAGTATTTAAAGGAGTCGCAATCGGATTTACGATAACAGGATTATTCAACGTAGCAGATGGTGTCCATTGAAACTGCAGGCCATCAGTCACTGCTCCGAGTTGCACTTTATCAGTAAGGCAAATTGTTGTATCGGCTCTTGCTGCAAGTGTAACAAACTTTACAACCCTTACTTGAACCGAGTCTTTATTAATACAACCCTGATCGTTTAATGTTACAGTGTATGATGTAGTCACAGTTGGGCTTACAGTTGGCGTTGCAGTATTAGCGTTGATCATATTTGCAGTGGGCAACCAACTAAAAATTCCTATACCACTTGCATTTAATTGTACTGCATCCGGCACACATATCAAAGTATCTTTAAAGCCAAGTGTCAGGATCGGTTTGTCAATAACAGTAATTGTTGTTTGCGCTGTATCGATACATCCTTTGCTATTGGTAACGATCAATGTTACATCTTTTTGGCCCGCGGTAGGATAGGTCCATGATGGATTTTGTAAATGGGATGTATCCTTACTTGATGAAGGATCTCCAAAATTCCAGTTCCAGGAATCAACAACTCCATATAAAGTATTAGTGGCATCAGTAAATTGAAATGGATTTGTGTAGCAAGCGCCGCTAAAATTAAATGCTGGAAAAAAGCCGGGGTAAACTTTTACTATAGCTGTTGTTGAATCAGAACATTGCTGATTACGGTTAGTAACCAATTTCAAAGTATAGAGTCCCGTGTCAGGATAAGTAAACGTTGGGGTTGCAAGGGTGGATGTATCAGTGGTTGATATTTTTACTCCAAAATCCCAGTAATAGCTATTGATCAAAGGACTATTGCTTAAATTAGAAAAGCTCATGGTAAAGCCATCGCAGGTTATATACTGAGGATTAAGCAGGGCACGGGCAACATTACAATCACCAACTTTTATTTGCAGATCCTTTCTTTGGGTTGCTATTACAATTCCGTTTCTTATTTCATTTACACAAACAGTAACGACATAAATTCCTGCTGCCGGGGCAACACCTGTTATCAATCCTGTAGATGTATTTAATGAAACTCCTGAGCCCAAAGGCGATGCGCCGCTAAATGAAGAAGAATAAGGAACAAAAAAATAAGGCGGTGAGCTTGGAGGATTAGGAATAGCGTTATTACGTGAGCCTCCTCCATAAGCATCGCAAAAAGAATAAACCAATTGATCTCCGTCCTCGTCCTGTGCAGCAAAACTGTACGTAAATGCATTATTCGCACAAACAACTATGGTATCAGCCCCTATAAACCTTGCACTATTATTTTCGGGAGCAACAGGATTAGTAACAATACCTGTACCTGGAATTTCGGCAGTATAAGTAACACCAACAAAGCTGGAATTGATAAGATTATTTATTCCAGAAATTCTGCAGCAGCGCTGATAAGCTACCGTATATCCTCCTGCTGACCCCTTCAGGGCTACATTGAGTTCATAATAACCAACCTGGTAACATACCTCAGGTGGATTGGTAATACAAGGATCTGGAGAACCCAGGTCAAGTACAACTATTTTAGATTGTTTTACAGAAAAATTTAAGGAAGCGCCACCGCTTTTATTAAAAATTGAGATAGCGGCGCTGGCGTCTAATAGTGCCCCGTTGGAATTACAATCCCGGTATAATTTGAGAGTTATATGATATAAATAATAACCGGCAGAGTCTCCTCTGTAACTGTAAAACATTTCACCACCGGTGATATGATCGGCAAAACAAGGCACTGACAAAAAAAGGGAAATCGATATAGAAAGTAAAAAGCGTTTCATTGACCGGATTAACTGAAAATTAAATTTCCAATAAAAAGTTTTCAAGAGCCCGATTAGTTTTCTCTGTTTCTTCCAGCATACCCATGTGTGCAGCATCCTGTAGTATATGAATATACGATTTTTCAGGCAGAAGGCACTGCTGTAAACCGTCTTGCAAGGGCACCGCTTTGTCTTCTTCGCCCATAAAAAAAAATACTGGAACAGTGGAATTCTTTAGCGTATTTGTGCGGTCCGGTCGTTGCATCATAGCCTTGTAATAAGAAACGAGTGCAGACGCTGAAAAGTTGTGAAGACTATTGATAAATTCATCGATCAATTGAGATCGTTCCTCTTTTGTTTTTTCCGAAAAAAGACCTGATGTAGAATTTTTTAAAAACTCAAATGATCCATGTTCTTTTATGAATTCAATGCCTTTGGCCCGGGCACTTTTCTTTTCTTCAGTATCGGCATAAGCAGTGGAATGAACCAAGCCAAATGCATTTAAGTATTGAGGATATTTTTCTATAAAAGCCAGCATAATGTAACCACCCATGCTATGGCCGATGAGAGTACATTGATCAATACTTTCTTTTTGAAGCAATGAATGAATTATTTCTGCCATTCCTTCCATGCTCATGTCATCGATCATTTCTGATTGCCCACTTCCCGGTAAATCAGGTATGATTAATTGAAACTTGTCTTTCAAAAATTCGACTTGTTTATTCCATACCTTACTGTCTTCTCCAAATCCATGAATAAGTAATACAGGTTTGCCCTTGCCTTCAATAGTATAAACGATCTTTTTATTCTGATATAAAAATTCTTTAATCATGGTATTGAGACGCCTCTTCTAAACAGTGGCATGTCCTTATTATTAAAATTTCTTTTTAATCCAATAACCAATATTTAGAAGGAGTAACAAAATGCTTATTACTGAAAAGATCTTCGACAAAATATCACCATGCTTTACGAAAAAAGTTATTTGATCGTTGGTTGGCACATTTAGTTTAATAGCTGAAGCCTTATCCCATGGTTGTGAATCGAAGGCATTGCCGTATGGATCAATAAAACAGCTGATGCCGGTGTTCGCACTTCTTACAATCCACTTTCTTGTTTCAATAGCACGCAGCCTTGCATAATTCATGTGTTGCTTATAGCCCGGAGTATTACCCCACCATCCATCATTGGTAACGATGCAAATGATATTAGCGCCATTCCGGATATATTTACTCATGAATTCCCCATAAATACTTTCATAACAGATCGCCGGTGCAATGGCATACCCATGCTTAGCATCGGTTAAAGGAATTCTTTTATCTTGTTTTGCATAACCGGCAGTAGTGCCTCCGAATTTTTCAAACCATTTATCGATAAATTTTAGAAACCAGGGCAATGTTTCCACTCCCGGAACAAGCATTGATTTGTGATAATAATTCAACGGACCTGAGCTGTCGAGTAATACTGATCCGTTATAAGCCTCATAAAATTGACCATTATAGTTTTGGGAATATTTTGTTGCAGACGCAAAACTTCTGAAACTTTCAACCCCGGTAAATAATGATATACCCGGATGTCGTCCAAGAAAATCCCATAGTGATTTTAGTTGTGGATTTTCTTTCATTTTATTCTCTTCTATTCCGCTCGCCGTATATAAAGCCGTTTCGGGCCATACTACCAGCGCAGTGTTTTCATCAATAGCAGATTCACTCGTCATAATAATTTTTTTCAGTTGTGCATCAAATGTTCCTTCTGCTATTTTTTCATAAGGATCGATATTAGGCTGAACAATTACAATATTATGTTGAGGGACGATAGTTGTTTTATGTACAGCAGTAATAGAAGAAAGCCCGATAGGTAATATCAGCAAAATAAAAGCGATCACTAAATTTTTATAGGACCTTGTTCCGCCACTTATAAAATTTCTTCTTACATGCAGGAATAAAAAAATGTTTACGATCATTATCCATAAGCTGCCGCCGCTGGTTCCTGTGTATTCATACCATTGGATCCAGGATGGATGAGTAGCAAAAACATTTCCCAATGTTAACCAGGGCCAGCTCAATCCCCAATCATGTAAATGGATATATTCAAAGCAAAGCCAGAATGCAATAAGCGAAGTATAACCAATTGGTTTACCTAATTTCTTTTTTGTAATTCTAAATAACACCCAGGGAAAACACATCAATAAACTATTCGCTAAAAAAGCTCCTACAGCGCCGGGTGCTGATGCATTCCATATCCACCAGGTGGTAAGCACATTCCATGCAAGCATGGTAATGTACGTAAATGCAAAAAATTTTCTATTGCTTATTGATGTCGTTTCGAGCCACAGCAATGGTACCCACGCAATAAAAATAAGTAAGGTGAGCGGCGACACCGGCCATGCAGCCCACAATAAAATACCACATGACAATGAAAGCAGGAGATTGTTGTAACGGTTCAACTTGCTTGTTTATGTAAAAATAGGAGTTGTTGGCGATGCTGATGAAAGCCATTTCCATAAAAATAAATTTTTGTGGAAATGATTACGGCTCACATCTAAATCATAAAACTATTAACCATGCAAACCAATCAAATTCTTTCAGCAAATCTTCTTGACCTGTTATTTGATAACAGGAACAAAGAGTATGGAGCTTATGAGCTTCGCAATACTTACCAACGTCGAATTACAAAAGCAATGCTTGTTACAGGCGGTATTACATTAATGATCTTTGCGGGTTCTGTATTGGCTAAGAATTCAAAACCCGTTAAACCAAAAATGACCATACATGAATCCGTTGAAATTTCAAAAATTGTTGAAAAAGAACCAGAGGTTATTAAGCCTAAGGAACCTGAAGTAAAACCAGTAAAGTCAGAACAGTTTACAACTAAAATTGAAATTAAGCCAGATAACGAAGTAAAGCAACCGCCTCCATCACAGGATGATTTAATTAATACAAAAATTGATGTAGTTACACAAAATGGAGTAGAAGACAATGGTCTTGTCACACCCACCAATGTAGATGATGGAAAAGGAATTATTGAAGACAAAAAGAATGCAGAGTCCGACGAGCCATTCAGAACTGTAGAAGTAGATGCAACATTTACCGGCAACTGGCAACGGTTCCTGGAAAAAAATTTAAATCCTGAAGTCCCTATTGAAAATGGTGCACCTGCCGGCAACCATACAGTCGAAATACAATTTGTAGTAGATATAGAAGGCAATGTAAGTGATATAAAAGCATTGACCAATCTTGGTTATGGAATGGAGCAGGAAGCCGTAAGAGTTTTAAAGAAAGCTACTAAATGGGAACCCGCCATTCAAAATGGCCGAAAAGTAAAAGCTTATCGCAGGCAAAGAATTACTTTCCAGGTATTAAATAATGATTAAAATGTAAAAGGAAATTTAAAATCATTAACCATTAAACTCAGGCCTATGCCGGCTCTTCATTTAGAGGGCCGGTTTCATTTTTATAAAAGCTATTAATAGTAATTTGCCTTCTAAAAACAGTTAACATGAGTAAGAGATGTATTAGCCTCTTTTTATTAATTGCTCCATTGTTCATAGTTGCCCAAAATAACCTGGCTGCCGGCAAGGCAATAATGACACCCGAGTTGCTATGGAAGCTTGGAAGAGTAACCGGCCTCGGCATTTCAAAAGATGGAAAATCTGTGTTGTATTCTGTAAGTACACCTGATTGGGAAGCTAATAAAAGTAATAAGAAATCATACATGGTTCCATTAAACGGAGAAACAGCAGTTGAAATAAGTAATCCTGATAGTTTATTGAGCAATAAAAAAATTTCACCTGATGGCAAATATGTGCTCAGCAATAAAGAAGTAAAAGTGAAGAACATTCTAGGAAGCGACAAGTATAAAGAGCTTTCAAAAAGCAACGCCTATATTTTTGATAACCTGAATGATCGCCATTGGGATAAATGGGAAGAAGGGAGCTTTGATCATGTTTTTATTGGGGCTGTGGGCAGTGCAGGTCAGGAAAAAGATATTATGCCGGATGAACCTTATGATTGCCCGCAAAAACCTTTTGGTACTGATGAAGATTATATATGGAATCCCGATAGCAGGCATGTGGTATATGTTACCAAGAAAAAATATGGAAAGGATTATGCGGTTAGTACTAATACCGATCTGTATGAATATGACGTTACAACCGGCACTACAAAAAACCTTACGACAGGTAAAATGGGTTATGATATAAGTCCATCATATAGCAAAAATGGAATACTTGCCTGGCTTAGCATGGAAAGAGATGGTTATGAATCCGACAAGCAAGACATTCTGGCTTCAACAGGAATGGGAACGGTAAATCTTACAAAGCACAGAGATGATATTCATGTGGAAGGATTTCGCTGGTCGGATGATGGAAGAAATATTTTTTTCTGGGCGCCAATAAATGGAACGTTGCAATTATTCCAGGTAGATTATACAGGAGCTACCATGAAGTTGCCGGATATAAAACAAATAACCAAAGGCGATTTTGATATTACAGGTATCGTTGGTCAATCAGGAAATAATCTAATTGTTTCAAGAACGGATATGAATCATTCAACCGAGTTATATAATGTTGATATAACAAATGGTTATATGAAGCAACTGACACATGTAAATGATTCGACTTATAATACGATCAGCTTATGTAAAACAGAAAAACGTTTTGTTACAACTACCGATGGAAAGAGAATGCTGATATGGGTAATTTATCCGCCCGGCTTTGATCCTAATAAAAAATATCCGACACTTTTATATTGCCAGGGCGGACCTCAATCCCCACTTACCCAATTCTATTCTTTTCGTTGGAATTTCCAGGTCATGGCATCACAGGGATATATTGTTGTGGCGCCGTACCGCAGGGGTATGCCCGGTCATGGTACAAAATGGAATGAACAGATCAGTAAGGATTGGGGTGGACAAGCAATGAAAGATTATTTATTAGCAATAGATGAGGTGAGCAAAGAAAAGTTTGTTGATAAGGATCGTCTCGGTTGCGTAGGTGCAAGCTATGGTGGTTACTCTGCCTTAATGCTTGCCGGCATTCATAATAATCGTTTTAAAACTTTTATTTCTCATGATGGTGTATTTGATCTGAAAAGCTGGTATGGTACTACCGAAGAAATGTGGTTTGCCAATTGGGATATTGGAGGTCCTTATTGGGATAAAAAAAATGCTGATGCGCAAAAATCATATACTCAGTTTTCTCCCAGCAACTATGTTGACAAATGGAACACACCGATAATGATCATTCAAGGAGGAAAAGATTATCGTACACCCGTTGGGCAGGGCTTGCAGGCCTTCCAGGCAGCGCAGTTAAGAGGAATAAAAAGCAAGCTGCTTTATTTACCCGATGAGAACCATTGGGTGCTTTCGCCGCAAAATGCATTGGTATGGCAACATGAATTTTTTAAGTGGCTGGAAGAAACGATGCCTTCACCGGTGAAGAAAGGGTTTTAAATTTCACTTCGATGTAAATTTTTTTAAATAACAGAAGAAGAAAAAAAAATCTCGCAACTGGAACAGGAGCTGGAAAAGCTTTCCTTTAGTTAAGTTATTACCTGCAGCAGGTAAATGAACTGAAAGAATCTGTTTCTTCAAAGTAATATCTGTCGAGATTTTTTTTAGATCTTCTCTTTCCCTGTAAATCATAGCTTTTCTCTTTTATTCTGGCATACAGGTTGTAACTATTCAAAGGCGAATTGTGATTTAAAAATATATTGTTATGAGGATTGCGGAAGTAGCGCCACTTTACGAATCCGTTCCACCAAAATTATATGGAGGTACTGAACGGGTTGTATCTTACCTGACAGAAGAATTAGTTAATCAAGGTCATGATGTTACATTATTTGCATCTGGCGATTCGATTACAAAAGCAAAACTTGTAAGCAATGTTGAACAGTCATTGCGATTATTTGGCAAGTGCCAGGATCATCTCGCTTATCATGTTATTCAATTACAAAACCTCGCTGATAAAGCAGATGAATTTGATGTCATTCATTTTCATAATGACTATATTCATTTCCCCGTAAGCAATTATTTCAATGCACCGTTTGTTACAACATTGCATGGAAGGCTTGACCTTCCGGAATTACAATACATCTATAATAAATTTCCCGGTCAACCGGTTATTTCTATTTCCGACAATCAGCGCAAACCATTGCCACAGGCCAACTGGCTAGGTACGGTATATCATGGCTTACTCCCTGATCTCTTGAATTTGCAAAACGGCAAAAAAAATTATTTTGCTTTTTTAGGTAGAATATCACCTGAAAAAGGAGTTGACAAAGCAATCGAAATAGCAAAGGCGGCGCAGATAAAAATAAAAATAGCCGCTAAGGTGGATGAAGCAGACAAAGAATATTTTAAAAATAATATCGAAAAACTTCTGGATGATCCTTTAGTAGAATTTATTGGTGAAATAAATGAAAATCAGAAACAAACCTTTTTAGGAAATGCATTGGCGCTTTTATTTCCTATTAACTGGCCTGAGCCATTTGGAATGGTAATGATAGAGGCTATGGCGTGTGGTACACCTGTTATTGCATTTAACTACGGATCAGTGCCTGAAGTAATCGATGATGGTAAAAGTGGTTTCATTGTTAACTCAGTTGAAGAAGCAATTAATGCAGTTAATAGGCTTCATTTACTATCGGCAAAACAAGTAAGGAAATGTTTTGAAGAACGGTTTACTTCCAAAAGAATGGCGGATGATTATTTAAATATTTTCAGGGAAATGATAAATATTGGTAAAAGAAAAAAAACGATCTATATGAATGAATCCATTTTTATTAAAGGACAAAAGACGATTAGTAAATAATTTATTCAATCTTATAAAATGATAAAGAACGCAGCCGCGGAAACTGGTGACCTCGTAAGGCCTGAAGAGGATAAGTTTCATATATCTGCAGATCTTGCAAATGCTGATGACAGGATAAAAGTTTTAAATTATTCAAACACCTTCGCCATATTCGATCGTTGGGGGGACATACATCCATTAGGGAAAAAAGTTCATGGCATTTATCACCAGGGTACAAGATTTATAAACAGACTTGAGCTAAGGTTGAATGATCAAAAGCCTGTTCTTCTTAGCTCCTCGATTAAAGAAGATAACGAAATACTTTCAGTTGATCTTACTAACCCATTTCTCAGCGTTTGCAATATCCAGGAAAATATCATTCATATTTCAAGGACACAGTTTATAAGAGACGGATCCTATTACGAAGAAATATCTTTTGTTAACTATGGCGAAGTAGAATGCACCATAAATATCTCTCTTGCATTCGGTGGTGATTTTGCTGATATTTTCGAGATCAGAGGAATGAAGAGAAACGTCAAACCCAACAGAGCGGGTATAGAGCAGAATGAAAATGCGCTATGTTTTCATTACAGTGGTTTAGATAATATTGAGAGAACGGCAGAAATTGTTTTACCTCAAAATATTATTATACAAAACAATAAGGGAACGCTTTCTCTCACTTTATCTCCGCAGGCTGTTCACCAGGTCAGCTATTCCATTTTCTTCCGGGTTTCAAACCAGAAAAAGGAAACATTGCAGTTGATGGATGCAAAAAATCTTTTACAGGAAGAATTGAAAACATGCAGGGGGATGTTTGCAGACATATTTACAGATAATGAACAATTCAATCATTGGCTCAACCGCTCCCGTGCCGATCTTATTTCATTATTAGCTACCACGCCTTATGGAAGATATCCTTATGCCGGTGTGCCCTGGTACAACACTGCATTTGGAAGAGATGGAATAATTACAGCAATTGAAACACTTTGGATAGCTCCCCAAATAGCAAAAGATGTATTGAAATACCTGGCAGCAATGCAAGCCACAGAATTGATACCATCAAAAGATGCCGAGCCTGGGAAAATAATGCATGAAACACGGGATGGCGAAATGGCAAACACCGATGAAATTCCTTTTAAAGAATATTATGGAACTATTGATGCCACGCCATTATATATAATGCTGGCAGGAATGTATTTTGAACGAACAAAAGATATAGAGACCATTAAAAAAATATGGCCTAATGTAAAAGCGGGTTTGGAATGGATAAATAAATATGGCGATCTCGATAATGACGGATTTATCGAATACAGGCATAAGGCAGAAAATGGATTAACCAACCAGGGTTGGAAAGATTCTTTTGATTCCGTGATGTATGAAAATGGAGAATTTTGTGAGCCGCCGATCGCATTGTGCGAAGTACAGGCCTATGTATATGCCGCAAAAAAATACGCTTCAAAATTAGCAACCCTTTTTGATGAAGATGATCTTGCCGAACAAATGCAACGAGAAGCAAAAGAGCTGAAAAAAAATTTCAATAAAAAATTCTGGGACTCTTCATTGGAATGCTATGTACTTGCTCTTGATAAAAATAAAAAGCCATGCAGAGTTGTTTCTTCTAATGCTGGCCAGTGTTTATTTACGGGAATTGCTGATAAGGCCAAAGCAAAGATTCTTGTTAATCGTTTAGGACAAGCTGATATGTTCAGCGGTTGGGGATTGCGTACATTAAGCACAAAAGCTTTCCGTTATAATCCAATGTCCTACCATAATGGATCGGTTTGGCCGCATGATAACGCATTGATCGCTTATGGTCTTTCTATTTATGATTATCAAAAAGAAGCTTTAAAAATTATGCAGGCATTGTTTGATGCTTCGTTGTTTATCGAGTTGCAGCGTTTGCCTGAATTGTATTGTGGCTTTCCCCGCAGATCAAATGAAGGTCCTACGGCTTATCCTGTTGCCTGTTCACCGCAGGCATGGTCCGTGGCGGCAGTATTTATGGTGATACAGTCATGCCTGCGAATACAGATCAATACAATTGAAAAAAAGATAATTTTTGATAAACCAGTGCTTCCCGAGTATTTAAACGAGGTAACTATTTCAAATCTTAGACTTGGCAATCAAACCTGTCACTTTATACTTCGCCGCTACGATTATGATGTAGGGTTTACTGTTTTAAAAAAGCCAGAGGATTGGGAATTTATAATTATAAAATAACTAAGTTGTTTTTAAATTCATGTTTGAATTATCTTTAAAGCATGAAAATTTTCAATCTCGTTTTTTGTATTCTTTTCATTTTGTTTGCGGGTTTGCAATATAACGATCCTGACCCGTATGTATGGGTGCCTATATACATGTACGCAGCTGTTCTATGCTGGCTGGCATTTAGAAACAAATATTATCCCAAATGGTATTTAGCGGGTATTATTGTTTATGCAGGTTATGCTATTGGATTAATTTTTTGGAAAAATGGAGTGATAGATTGGATCAGTAAACATCATGCCGCTAATATTACCGAAACGATGAAGGCAGATCAGCCCTGGATCGAAGAAACAAGAGAATTCTTTGGGCTTGCTATATTAATAATTGTTTTGCTGATTGATTTTTTTTATGCAAAAAGATTAAGAACAAAAATGAGTTAGTTTAGCTGGGGATCAATTGGAAAATTAGCCATGATTTCATAATCACCACCCAGATGTTTAAGTGACTCTTTCCATATTTCTTCATAGTTCTTATGAAATATAAGCTTACGATTTGCTTGGACAGTTAGCCATGTTTTCTCTTTCATTTCATCATTTAGTTGTCCGTTACTCCAACCAGAATAGCCAATATAAAAGCGTATTTTATTGAAATCGATATCTTCTGTTTTTATCATATTGACTACGGCATCAAAATCACCACCCCAATACACTCCTTTTATTACTTCCTGTCCTCCCGGAATTTCTTCAGGATATTGATGAAGAAAATGAATAGTATCCATTTGAACCGGTCCGCCATAATATACAGGAAGCTCAACACCTTCTAATTCAGGTATCAGCTCACCTAAAGTATTTTCATATTTCCGATTTAATACAAACCCAAAGCTGCCTTCTTCCTTATGTTCACATAGGAAAACAACAGTCCGAAGAAAATTAGGATCTTTTAAAAAAGGATCAGCAATTAGTAATATGCCAGCAGCAGGATCGATCATAATCTAATTAACAGCAATAAATCATATTTTCAGCAATTTAATAATAAAAGTGAAAACCCATTTTGCAGGTCTTAAGGGTAAAAAAAATTTTTCTTCTAAAAAGGTAGTTAAAATACCCCTATTTACTTTATCCAACATACACATGCAGTGACAGGGCTGTATTTTTGCCCGGCTGCCCGGATTTTAAGTGAAATAGTATCTTACATCATAATAATAAAAAGTGAAACGGATCTTTACTATCATTACGGTCTTAATAAGTCTTTCGCTGATCGGGCTGATTCTTATCCAGGTATCATGGATCAATAATATGGTACTATTGAGAAAGGAGCAGGTAAAGCACACTGTAAAAGATGCAGCAACATTTGTAGGGGAAGATCTTGCGCAACATAAAGGCTATTACTCTCCCGGTAACAATCGGGTAAACCTGATGCCCGATGATTTTACATTGGATATTCTAAAACCTGTTACTGTAGGGCAGCGATTTACAATAGAACAAATCGAGGAAAAACTTAAAAAGGCTTTTTTGCTGAATAATCTTAAAGATATCAAGTTTGAATTTGCAGTTGCATCACTGGATAAGTCTGGTTTTATGAGTTATTTTGAAAGACAATCAAAGAATTTTGTAAAGCATTATGAAGACAGCGTAAATAATTTTTCCTATATAGTGGGTTTAGTACCACCCAGCGGAACACCCGGCGAAAATCTTTCTCCGGATGAAATATTGATCGTAATAGTTCCTAACATTAAGAACATTGTTTTTAAATCACTTTTCTGGAATATTGTTACTTCAATTGTATTTACTATTATTATTCTTGCAGCCTTCTATTTAACCGTTCGCACTATGCTGCGGCAGAAAAAGATGGGTGAAATAAAAAATGATTTCATCAATAACATGACGCATGAATTTAAAACACCTATTGCTACCATATCGTTGGCGGTAGATGCTATGCGAAATGAAAAAGTGATAGAGGACAGGGATAAAATGAATTATTTCAGCAGCATTATAAAAGAAGAGAATCAAAGGATGAACCGCCAGGTTGAAACAATATTGAAAGCATCTCAATTAGAAAGACAACAGGCAGAGCTGAACATGAAACCGGTGCATGTTCACGAGATCATAAAAGATGTGGTGGACAATTTTGCTTTGCAATTAGAAGATAAAAACGGAAAGGCCGAGTTATTATTGAATGCACAAAATGACCTCGTCGAAGCTGATGAAGTCCATTTGTCTAATATGGTAAATAACCTTGTCGATAATGCCTTAAAATATTCTAAAGAAAATGTTCCTCCTTTACTAAAGCTTACTACTCATGCTACTCCCAAAAACTTTGTGATGAAGATCGAAGACAATGGCATTGGCATGAACAGGGAAACATTAAAAAGGATCTTTGAGCGGTTTTATCGGGCACATACCGGTAATCTTCATAACGTAAAAGGTTTTGGACTGGGTTTAAGTTACGTTGAAACAATGGTAGAAGCACATGGAGGGGATATTAAGGCTGACAGTACATTAGGCAAGGGGAGTACTTTCATAATAGAACTACCGTTGAAAAAGAACCATGTGTCATAGTTATTGTTGATCCATCCACAATAAACTTCCATCCCCATAGCTAAGAAATCGAAAATCATTTTTTAAAGCATATTCATATACTCTTTTCCAATCATCACCGATAAAAGCTGCTACAAGCAGCAGCAATGTCGATTGTGGTTGATGGAAGTTAGTGATCAGCGCTTTTACAATTTTTACTTTATACCCCGGCGCAATAAGGATTTGGGTTTTGCTAATCAATCTTTCAATTTTTTTTTCTTTCATTCTGGCTAATAATAATTCTAATGCTTCTTTAACGGGTATATCATATTGGGCAAGTCTGTAAACTTCCCATTGTGAAAGAGATAATATATCAGGTTGAAAAAAAGCATCAAGTTTGATCTTAACTCCCAACCAGTATAAGCTTTCAATAGTGCGTAATGAAGTAGTTCCTACAGCAATAATGTTGTTATCCAGGTTTTTTAAAATACATTCAATTGTTTGTTTTGAAACATCGATGAATTCTGCGTGCATTTCATGTTGTTCTAAAATTCCTGTTTTTACAGGCTTAAATGTCCCTGCACCTACATGAAGTGTAATAAAACTCTTTTGAACATTTTTTTCTTCTAGTTTTTTGAAAACATCTTCTGTAAAATGTAATCCTGCAGTTGGAGCGGCAACGGAGCCCGGATAATGAGCATAAACAGTCTGGTATCGTTCCACATCTGATTCTTCAACTTCTCTTTTAATATAAGGAGGAAGAGGTATAGCTCCGGCCAAATGTAATATTTCTGCTGTAGTAATATTTTCCGGATGCCATGAAAATTCAATGATAAAACAATCTGATCTTTTTTCAACATAAGTTGCATGAAGAAGAATTTCATTTTCCTTTAACCTGATCTTTTTTTCCAGTATCTGTCCATGTTTCCATTTAGAAGCCCCGCCGATCAGGCATTCCCACAGAACTTTTTTCTTTTGAAGCATAGCAGTTCTTATATCTGTATATTTCTCATGCGGGGCAAGACAAAATATTTCAATTTTGCCTCCTGTATCTTTTTTAAATAGAATTCTTGCTTCAATAACTTTTGTATCATTGAATACCAGGAGCGAACGTAGAGGAATGTGATCTGAGATATTACTATAAATATCTTCAGCGATATTCTTTTGTTTATAAATAAGAAGCTTTGAATTATCTCTTTTATCAAGCGGATACTTTGCAATCTTTTCTTCAGGAAGAAAATAACTATAATCCTTTATGGAAATATGGCGTGGGTCTGTCATACAACTAACTGTTGTAGATTACAAAAATAGATGATTATCTTTTACTCAGCGGCACCACTAACTTTAATCCACTCCAGATTTCATTAACAGCGCAAACCTTTACATCAACAAGATCATTTTTTAATGCATAATTCCGTATTGTATCTTCTCTAATATCTGTTGCTATTCCTGCGGATTTCTTATACCATGAAACCCATATTGTAATTGAACTATTCTTTTTACAAACAGCTTTGATTTTTACCATCTTCGATTCAAACTCTTTTTTTGTTTTTACAAAAAGATGAATAAGATCTGGAGTTTCATTTTTCTTACATAATTGATCTGTGATATTTATTTCAAGCAACTCAAAATAATTAGCGGGCTGATTTAGTAAAAGCACTTTCATTTCAGGTTTAATACCCAATTTTTTTAAAAGAGGAGTTCCAGAATAACCTGATGCGGCCATAAATAAAAATACAGAGTTGGAGGATTCAAAATCTTGCAATAAGCAGCTTCACTTAGGATACTCACATATTTTCCACAGCAATTCACACCTAATTCACTGAGATATTTACCATGATCTCTATATACTATTCACTAAACCTTATCAGAAAAGAGTTTCAACGTTTTTTTATCTGGGGATAAATTAAATATTGAAAAATTTCTTGGTTAAGTGGGAAAAAGTGTTATTTTGTGTTAATTTAGAAAAAATTGAGTCAAATCCCTGATAATGATAGGTTTTCTAGGCGAATTCGAAGCTACTTTGGACGCCAAGGGGCGGTTTCTTCTCCCGGTAGGGATAAAAAAGCAATTGCCTGAGGAGGAAGTGAGTCGGTTTGTTATTAACCGTGGATTTGAAAAATGCCTGAGCCTTTATCCAATGAAAAGTTGGGAGCCACTTGACGCAGAACTCAGTAAGCTAAATGATTTTGATCCGAAGGTAAGAGAGTTCAGACGGTATTTTTTAAATGGTGCCACCCTTGTAGAACCAGATAGCGCCGGAAGATTATTGGTACCACCGAATTTGAAATCGTATGCTGATCTCCAAAAAGATATTGTTCTGGTAGCAGCATTAAACAAAATAGAAATCTGGGATAGTAATAAGTACAAACAGTTCTTTGACTCATTCTCACCGGATGCATTCAGCAACCTGGCTAAAGATGTAATGGCCGGCGATATTGATAAGTTGAAAACCTGATAAGCTTATCTATGGGTAAGAAAAATAAAATACCTGCCGATAGTTTGTCACCTAATCAATCAATTAATCCATCGCAATATCATATACCTGTTTTGCTTGAAGAAGTTATTGATGGTTTAAACATTCATCCTGCTGGAACTTACGTAGACTGCACATTTGGCGGCGGCGGACATGCTAAGGCAATTCTTGAAAGGCTTAATGAAAAAGGAAAATTAGTAGCGTTTGACCAGGATGAAGATGCCAAAAAAAATTTGCCGGGTGATGGAAGGATTATTTTCCTGCAATACAACTTTCGCCACCTGCAAAGGCTACTGCGGCTTAATAACATTACCACAGTTGATGGGATCATAGCAGACCTTGGAGTTAGTAGCTACCAATTTGACAAAGCTGAAAGAGGTTTTTCAACCCGTTATAATGCTGACCTGGATATGCGTATGGATCAGCGGCAAAAGTTAACGGCTTTCAACATTGTCACTAGCTATAGCGAACAACAACTTCACAAAATGTTTGAACAGTATGGTGAAGTGACTAACGCTAAAACGTTAGCCAGAACAATTGTTCAGCAAAGAGAAACTACCTCATTAAAAACGATTGAAGCTTTTAAAAATGCGATCCGGGAAATAGTAAAAGGCAATCCCAACAGGTATTTTGCCCAGGTCTTCCAGGCATTACGTATTGAAGTGAATGATGAAACCGGCGCATTAAAAGAAATGCTGCAACAGGTTACGGGTTTATTAAATGCAGGTGGACGGATAGCCGTTATCACTTTTCATTCTCTCGAAGACAGATTGGTAAAAAATTTTTTTCGCCGTGGCACATTTGATGAACCGGAAGAAAACCCTTTTATCAATTCAATACAAGTGAATGAACTGAAAGTAATAACCCGCAAGCCAATTATACCATCTGCAGAAGAGCTGAAGAGAAATCCACGATCAGCAAGTGCGAAGCTGCGGATAGCAGAAAAGATCATGATGGTGTAAGTGCTTCTGAATAATCCACAACAAATAGTTCTTATATAAACAGTAAACGTCAAGGTATCGTTTATCAGCTTGTAAAATTTATATCCCTTGAATTACCTCTTCAAAAAGAAAAACCAAAAACTCATTCGCAATGATTGCGATGCTTAAAAAATTAATATGCAGGAACAAGAAACTCTGAGCAAAGATCTTAAGAACGAGCCCACACCCGTAGCCTGGAAAAAATGGCTGAACTATCAATCCATTGTAAAACAAGTACCCTTTTTTTTATTTCTCGCTCTGTTGGCAGTGATCTATATATATAATGGTCACTATGCAGATAAAATGATCAGGAATATAAACAAGACAGGCAAAGAAGTAAAAGAATTGAAATACGATTATAAAACGGTAAAGAGTGAAGTTATGTTTCGCAGTAAGCAAAGTGAGCTTACCAAAGCAGTAGAACCTTTAGGGTTAAAAGAATTAACGGCATCACCGGTAGTATTGAAAGAAGAATAAAGTTCGCGGTAAAGAGCTTTATCAACAACAACTAAAAACCAACATGGCATATTGGAAATAAGGCGTGACATATTGTGGAGAGTCTATCTCAGCTTTCTGGGAATTATTATATTAAGCCTGCTGGTACTTGGCAGGGCTTTTTATATACAGCGTTTCCAGGGAAGTTACTGGCGCAGCATGAGCGACAGTCTTCATCAACGATTTGTTTCTCTTGATGCCGAAAGAGGAACGATCTATAGTGAAGATGGTCAAATGCTCAGCACTTCTATACCCACTTTTGATATTTACATTGACTTTAATGCAGAAGGATTGCGGGAAAAAGGAGGAAAACGTTTTAAAAGCAATCTTGACTCATTTGCGATTGCAATGTCAAAATATTTTAAAGACAAATCTGCCAATCAATACAAAAAAGAATTATTGTTTGCATGGAAAAATGATGAAAGATATTATTCATTAAAAAAGAAATTAAGTTTCGAAGATTATAAAGCTTTTCGGGAATTTCCTTTGGTTCGATTGGGAAAAAATAAAAGCGGCGTAATTACCGATGTAAACAGTAAGCGACTATCTCCATTTGGATTATTGGCAAACAGGACCATTGGGTTGTCACGAGAATATATTGCCAGCAATGGAAAAATAAAAAAACAAAATGTTGGTCTTGAAAAAAGTTATGATACTTTATTAAATGGAAAAGAAGGACAGCGACTTGTTCGCTACATCGCCGGCGGTACAGCCATTCCCATTGAGGGATCAGAAACTGATCCTGAAAATGGCAAAGACATTTTTACCACACTTGATGTAAACATACAGGACATTACAGAAACAGCATTGATGAAAATGATGCTGCAAAGTGAATCACAATACGGCACTGCTATTGTAATGGAAACTCGTACCGGTAAGATCAAAGCAATAGCAAATCTTGGACGCCGACCTGATGGCAGTTATACCGAAGATGATAATTATGCATTGCGTACTACTGAGCCCGGTTCAACCATGAAACTTGTAACTCTTTTGTCCGTATTAGAAAAAGGAACTTCTAAATTAAACGATCTGGTTGAAGTAGGCAGCGCAGGCCAAATGCAGGTAGGCCCAAGAATTGTAAATGATGCTGAAAGAGCTCCCAAACCTGTATTAACAGTAAAAGAATGTTTTGCTCATAGTTCTAATGTGGGCATGAGTAAGCTTGCATATAAGGCATTTGGAAATAAACCCGAAGATTTTAAAAACTATTTACATCGCTTTCATTTTGATGTAAGATCTCCTATTGACATTACTGACGTTCCGAGACCACTAATGGCGCCATTAAAGCCTAACAATGGCGGATTGATGAATATGATCACAATGAGTTTTGGTTATGCTATTCAAATAAGTCCATTACATACACTCACATTGTACAATGCAATTGCCAATGACGGTAAAATGGTTAAACCATATTTGGTTAATA